>Ga0102926_1002590_pt1 | contig 10444 bp, 8 predicted proteins | sample SalPonR1_A_D2_MG_FD_78173 | JGI IMG/M metagenome (GOLD analysis project Ga0102926, IMG submission 78173) | Salt pond soil microbial communities from South San Francisco under conditions of wetland restoration - Salt Pond MetaG R1_A_D2_MG | ecosystem: Environmental > Aquatic > Marine > Intertidal...
AAACGGTTATCTGGGTGAGATACAAAAAGTAGTTGTAAGCGTGGGCGATCCCGCTATTCCGTGTGACCTGGAAAAAGAACCATTACCTGAAGGTCTCGACTGGGACCGCTGGGTTGGACCTGCCCCGATGCAGGCATTTAATACTATTTTGGCTCCGCCTGCAGACGATATGGGATGGCCGATGTGGAGACGATATTCAGAATTCGGAGGAGGTATACTTTGCGATTGGGGAGCACATATGTACGACATTGTACAATGGGCATTAGGTATGGACCGAAGCGGACCTGTTGATCTCATTCCGCCTAAAACACCGGTTCCAAGACGTGGTTTACTGATGCGCTATGAAAACGGGATTGAGATGTACCATTATGAATTTGGCCGTGGTTACGGAGTAGAATTTCACGGTACAGAGGGCACGATGCAGCTAACCCGTGAATTCCTGGAAACAAATCCCGCTTCAATTGCCTCTGCAGTTCTTACAGAAAATGACGAAAGACTCTATCGAAGCGATAATCACTATCAAAATTGGATTGACGGGATTACTGAAGGAACCACACCAATTTGTGATGCGGAAACAGGTCACAGAACATCAACGGTTTGTAATATTGGAAATATTGCTTATTGGCTAGGGCGGGACCTGAAGTGGGATCCGGTGAATGAGAGGTTTGATGACGACGAGGCAAATTCTTATTTGACGATAGAGTATCGGGAAGGATATGGAGTTTGACATGTCAGATTTCTGAAGATATACAAATAAAATTCAAATAGTTATTGGATTGTACTCAATGCTTTTTTAAGCAATTTAAGTAGACACAAAGTGTATCGTAGGTAGTTTTTCTACGACTGTGCTGATTAGACTGCTGGATTGCATTGCGCCCAAATTTCGATTTTAGTGAGGTATCATTTAAAAGAAAATTAAGTGCATCTGCTATGTCGGCTGGATCTTCAGCATTCACGGGGAGTCCACAATTCTGCAAAAGTTCTTTAAAGGGATTTTCTTTACTGTAGATTATTGGAGTGCGACAATAAAGTGCCTCGTACGGTGGAGATAATCTGTCTGTGAGGCTGTAGGATAAAAGTGCACTTGAGTGTAATACATGTCTGAAATGATTTTTTACATGTCCGGTAAAGATGATGTTTGGGGTTGTAGTGTCGTTTTTATAACCGGCTATTCTTTTTTGGGTTTCTTTCCCTGTAATAACAAGTTGTATAGGTTTTGAAGAACTTTTTTTCTGATAGATATTGAACCCTTCTATAATGGACAAAAGACTGGTTGATGATTCATGATCTGAATCGCAAATGATAAAATTCTGAGACTGGAGATTATATCGGCTCAACACCATTTTCGTTTTTTTGGGATGAAGATTGAGATGAAATGTTCTCTTATCACCCTGAAGGAAAATCTTGTGAACATTTTTTGACGATATATTCCACTCCTCTTCGAGTTTATCGCGAATAATCTCGGACGTAGCTATAAAATGAATGTTTTTGTTTCTTAGCTGACCGGGGGTTTTGTTGAAGGTCATTCCCGATTTTGTGACAACTACCCGATTTTTAAAGATTTCCAGATCAGGAATTTTCATATCATCCGTCAAATGGATCAAATCATAACCAATGTCTGTTCTGTTTAAAAAAGATAGTAAACGGGATTTTGCTTTTTTCCGCTCTCTTTCATGAATTAATCGAGTTAGTGAACGATAAAAATCACTCAAAAAAAGTAGTGAATAGTATTTATTGACTAGAATTGAAGCATACTTCGGTAATTTGTGAGTATAAAGGCTTTTATCGTTTAGAGCCAGCCGTTTAAATGGAACAAGACTTTTGTCTTCAAATAATTTGAGATCATTGAAATCATGAATTGGATATATGCGATCCTTAATGAGAAGGTCAAAAGTTATTTGAGTGTTTCCTAAAGTCTCAACATCCAAAAGTCCCAGCACGAGCTCTTTTAAATTCGTGGTTAAAGGATCGTCTGCATGGGTAAAAAACAGATTGCAATCAATAAGCACTCGTTGCTTTTTTGTGACGGGTTTATGCTTATCCGATTCCGGAATAACAGCGTCCATTTTAGCCATTGCCGTAGAATCTATGAGACGGTTCTGTGGCACTACAGATGGGACTCTGCTATACCCTAATCTCTCCATGGTATCACCATGAAAATGCCAGAAAAGATCCAGTTGCTCCTGCGACATTTCATCTTGCCAGGATCCTGATTTCCCCTTTCTGAAAAACTTTCTTGGCTTTTTACCTCCATATTTTGGATTACCAAACTTCATCTCTTTAAAATTGGGTAGATTACCCCAGTCTGCTTTCGGCAGCGGAAGCAGCTGTTCAACCCGTTTAAATACGCCCTTTTGGTCTTTAATCAGATCTTCATATCTAATGACAATGGTTGCCCTGTCTAACCAGGTAGTTACATTATGCGACCAGCCTCCGAAAAAGCTATGTTTTTCTGCTGTTATGGCTTCATACAAATTAGTAGAAAAATCTGAACCTGGAGAGACGATGTCAGAGCGATGATGAGCGATAGATACAAGAGAATCCCGTCCATCTCTAACGAGGTAAATAGCAGGTATGTCAGGGCTATTGGGAACAAGTTCCTCAGGCAGGAGGTGTGCTTTTACAACATCATACTGATCGTAATGCTTTTTGGCTGACCTTTTAGTACTCCAATGGCAGGAGCTGGATTCTATACCATATACGTAATACAAAATGTTACGAAAAAAGGTGTTTCCTGATCTGGGAAATGAAGCGAGCCAGCATTTCATATCTTAATTAAACTTGTTTCTGTTTTGGAATAAGTATACTTGAAACAACTACTGCAAAAGTCAAAATAAAATGTAATTCTTTTATATTCTTATTCCGATTTCTAAATCGAGTAAAAATGTAAAGAAACAATTAAAATCATAAACTTATCATATGTAGAGTTGAATACAATGAAAAAATTATTTCGAAGACTTTTTCCGGTTCAAAAGTCTGCGGTGATGCCGGAACAATTTATTTTTAATGAAGCGGTACATTTTGAAAAGCAGTGCATTTTTATAGCAATTCCTAAAACCGGATCAACAGCCATTAGATCTCAGTTAAAGCAAACGGGTACAGCTTTTATTCCAAATTCTCATTTAAGTATACTCCAAGTGCGGGAGGCATTATATGTTTATTATTTAAAAAATGCTTTGGGATGCAATAAAGGTTTTCCAACGAAATCTATTCCATCAGATCAAGAAATTCGTGCGAAAGCCAACAAGGAATTTAACTCATTTTTTAAATTTTCCGCCGTTAGAAATCCCTGGGCAAGAACCGTGTCACTGTATTACAGGCATGATGGTACTGAATTGAGAGATAAGATTTCATTTAGTGAGTTTTGCACGCAAAATAAATATGCAAGTGATACTTGCCATCACCCAACGTTGCATAAAAATCAAATAGATTGGTTAACGGATGAAAACGGAAAAATTTTAATGGATTATGTATATAAATTAGAAAATTTAAATAGCGCACTTGATGAAATAAACAGACTTACTAACGGAAGGCTATCACTCAAATCGATAAGAGAAAATATTAATCCAGATTCAAAGGCAAGAAATTATCGAGATTTGTATACAGATCACACAAAGAAGTTAATTGCTAAAGCATTTGAAAAAGATATAGACCATTTCAAATATTCATTCTAATGAATATTTTATGTAACTGCTTATCACCTAATTTTTTAATCGTAATGCTCGTCTGTAGAGTACGACATCTCTATAATTAAGCAAATACAATAAAGCATACTGAAACCTTGAAACAGAAATATCTGAATTTTTGACAAGTCGGTTCTCATTGATTATTGGAATTGATTCTGACTTTAAATTCAATCTATTAAACAATGATTTTATATCAGGTTCAATATTTTCAAAAAAACCAAGGAAATACAAATCGCTCAGCTTTACACCATCTAATATATTACTCATCCTATTTCTACTATTGTATCGGCGGGCATATTCCATTAAAGATTCGTTTACACGGAATGACTGCCTTTTTTTTGCTTTCCCAATCAGAATTCTTTTTTTGAAGAATTTATAATTTGAAATGACTCGATCAACAGGCTTTCGTATAAATGTGATGATTTTTGCATCAGGATAATTATGAATAACCAGGCGTAAATCCTGAAAAGTAAAATGGCCATGGAGGACTTTTGTATCGGAAGTGATGACATTTAATAATATTTCAGCACGGTCTTTTTGGGGATGCACATTGAACAAATGCTTATTAAACTTTATAATTTCATGTGAGTCAAAGTTTCTTTTTAAAAGCTCGAATATGGTTGATCCCGCTGTTTTGGGAATGTGTATGAATATGAGTTTAAGCACCTTACTGAGTCGGTAAATTTTTAAGCTTTAAAGCTGAATTGTACAGTTTCATATCATCACTGTTCAAATCAGAAATTTCATTATACAATTCAACAGGGATGGAGCCTTTTTTAAAAAGTGTTTTATTTATTTGTAACGGCTTCGGGATTTTTGGCCAGCCAAGAACCTGTGCTGCCTCTGCCAGATCGGAATTAAAATTTTCAGTTAATCCCACGAAATCTAACTGATTCAACGTAATACCAGTTAAAAATTTGGTTTGTCTGTTTCGATTCTTATCGTCACTTGCATATTCTAAAAGTGTGCGTTGCATTTTTTTTAAAATATTTAGTCCTCTATCCTCTTCATTTAAAATTGTTTTTAAACGCGACTCTAGGTAATAATAATTAGAAAGAACTCTTTGAACAGGGTGTCTGAGCCAGGTGATTTTTTTGATATTTTGATTTATTTCAAATTTTTCTATTAGGTCGTTGTAGACGAAATGGCCATGTAACACTTTGGCGGACGGGAGTTCATCAGAGTTGTATTTATGAGAATTTACCTCAACATTTCCGCGTCTTATGTCCAATCTGATAACTGCATCCTTGCCATAGACCGATTTTAGTACATGCCGAAATGAAGTACCCGCAGTTTTAGGAATGTGAAGTGAAATTAATTCTGGCACATATTTCTTTTTAAAGAAGGGCATAGAGAGGTTGTCCAAAAGTTTTGTTTACGTATTATGTGCTTATACTTGGTATCAATTTAGCCATACGATATTAGAAGTAATCTTCAAATACCCAGATGGCGGATAAATACATATCATAATGATTTGATGTTTATGAGTATCCGTTTGTATTAACTAAGTAGCAAATCATAATAGAATAATTATTTTTTGAGCATCGTAATTGATTTGTTTGCATTATATTTTTGGTGTTTTCAAAGGGGTAATTTAGGTAAAAGGATTTATGAATAAAGGAAAAGAAATAAAACGAATAAATTATTTTAAAAGATTAAATAAAGGGCGCTACAAATGTTTGTTCATCCACATAAATAAAAATGGTGGAAGAAGTATAGAGTATGCGTTACAACTCACAAAATTTCATGCAACGGCAATGGAGTTTAAAAAAGAAATAATGCCTGATCTTTGGGATAATCTGTATAAATTCGCTTTTGTCAGAAATCCGTGGGACAGGGTTATTTCGCTATACAAGTACAGAATACTAAGAGGCAGAATTGATCAGAAAACGTCTTTTAAGCAATGGGCAGAAGAAATGTTTTCCAATCCGTCGTTAATCAGCAAAAGAAAGAGAGTGAATGTACCTCAAACACACTGGTTAGTCGATGAAGAAGGTAAATTTATCGTAGATTTTATAGGAAGATTTGAGAATTTCGACGCTGATTTTAATCGGTTATGTAAAATAATTAACGTTAAGGCTACTCTTCCCCATTTGAATAAAACCCAACATAAGCATTACAGCTTTTATTATGATGATAAGACGCGTAGCATCATTGAGAATTACTTCAAGGAAGACATTGACACCTTTAACTACAAATTTGAAGAAATAGGATAAGTAGAAATCCGGAAATAGCATAAACTCGGTTTTTGTTAAGATGTTAAATAGCCCCATATGTGAATAGATGAAAATTAAATTGATGTACGACATTTCCGTTGTTGGAATTTCTATGTCCTACAAGACCTCAAGAACCGGTATCTATCGAGTAGTGGCAGAACTTCTCAGAGAGCTGGATAAAACCGAAGAGTTATCAATTGAATTCTCTAATACTGGAGTAACCCGTTATTTAAAAAACACTCGAAAATTTTTACAGAATGAAGGGTTTACTCAAGAATTAAATAACAAGTTAGCGTATCCTTTGCCAGATAGAATTTTTGGAAGAGGAAGGAAAAAGCTAAGTCTACTATATGGTCTGCTGGGCATAGATATCAATCAAATAAATTACAACCAAAAAGCATTTGAGAATGCAGATATATTTCATACGCCATTTTATAAAATTCCTGATGAAATAAAAAAATTCTCAAATCTTAAAAGATGCATAACTATTCACGATTTGGTTCCAATTTTATATCCAGAACTTCATAATAAGAAAGAGGAAACAGAAAGACTTATATGTTCAGTAGGAAATGATTATGCAATTTGTGTTTCTAATAACACCAGGGACGATCTTTTAAACCACAATAGGGATTTAGACCCCGCCCATGTTTTTGTAAGTCATTTGGCTGCCGACCCTGATAAGTTCTATCACTGCACAGACTCAGAAAAATTTAAGGCGATCAAAGAAAAATATCATTTACCAGACAACTACTTTTTAAGCTTATGCACTCTGGAACCACGGAAAAACCTGGATCGGCTCATTCGCTGTTTTAACACCTTTATTAAACAACAAAAAATCAATGACCTTTCTCTCGTGCTGGTAGGTGGAATGGGGTGGAAATTCGATAAGATATTCGCTGAGATAAAGCATACCAAAGGATTAAGAGACCGTATTATCGTTACCGGATGGTTGCCAGACAGTGATCTGGCCTCAATTTATAGTAACGCACATTCATTTTATTACCTATCACAATATGAAGGGTTTGGATTGCCTCCGCTGGAAGCGATGCAGTGCGGCGTTGCAACCGTCACATCAAACAGATCTTCTCTACCAGAGGTAGTAGGGGATGCAGCAATCACCGTGGATCCCTTCTCTGATGATGAAATTTGTAATGCCATGCATGAATTTTATTTCCAAAATGAACTCAGACAGTTATATAGGCAAAAAGGGATAGAACAGGCGGAAAAATTTTCCTGGGAAAAAACTGCATCAAACTACGTTGATATCTATAAAAAAATTATGGAAGAGTAAGAATAAATAATTGAACCTGAATTCATTTGTTGATTTTCCTTAACATTAGGCCTGAAGAAAACCATATCAATAAAACATTAATAGGCTTATTTTTTTAAAATGCCCGAAGGTAAAAAGATTCTAATTACCGGCGCATCTGGATTTGTTGGTAATCATATGCTCAATTTTTTATCCGACAAGAATGTGGTAATCTTGGGAATCGATAAAAACAGAAGAAGGCGTGAACATGTCGGAAAGAAAAATTTACTTTATGAGTTTCGTTCCTTAGATTTGCTCGATTTTTCTCGTCTCAAAGATAATATCCGCTCATTTATGCCGGATATCATAATGCACTTTGCCTCCCTTTCTAATGTGGCAGAAAGCTGGGAAAAGCCTGATATTGCATATACAAATAATACGAACATCTTCCTGAATCTTTTGGAGGCGGTTCGCCAACTTGAGCTCGACTGTAAAATTCTTTCAGTGGGATCATCCGAAGAGTACGGGAGAGTTGATGAACACAACCTGCCACTTACAGAGCATAGTCCGCTTAACCCAATTAGTCCTTATGCTGTTGCGCGAACATCTCAGGAGATGCTCTCAAAGGTTTTTGTTGATGGATATAGGATGAAGATTTTCTTAACGCGCTCGTTTAACCATGTAGGCCCCGGGCAGGCATCCAAATTTTTTATACCATCTATGGTAAAACAAATTCTGGAGGCTAATGTAAAGAATGACATTCAAACCGGAGATTTATCTATCATCAGGGATTTTGTGGATGTTCGGGATGTAGTTCGTGCTTACTGGATGATTCTTGACCGAGGGACACCCGGGAGTGTATATAATATTTGCAGTGGAGAGGGCAGGATGTTGCGTGACATTGTTTTGAAAATAATTGAGATGACAGGAAAAAAAATTAACATTATAAAGAATCCAGACAGATTTCGTCCGGCAGACAACCAGGCTATAATTGGATCCTACGATAAAATCTACAATGAACTGGGGTGGGAGCCACAAATCCATTTCGATCAAAGTTTAGAGGATGTAGTACGTGAAAGATCCTGATTCCTCAGAACTCATATAGGAAAATTAAACACGAAGGAAATAGCAGTTTATGAGCTCACAAAGTGATTTAAAGGAGTTTTTTTTAAATAACGATGGGAATGTTCTTCACAAATGGCATCATTATTTTGAAATATATGAAAGACATTTCAAGAAATACCGGGATACTGAATGCGTAATTTTAGAAGTAGGAGTTTCCATGGGTGGAAGTCTGGAAATGTGGAAAGACTATTTTGGGGAGAGGGCACAAATTTTTGCCATAGATATAGAGCAAGAATGCAAGAGGTTTGAAGATCAGCATGTTTCCATTTTTATTGGTTCCCAGTCAGACAGGGTTTTTCTCAAAGATTTAAAAAAGAAAATCCCAAAGGTTGATATACTCATTGATGATGGTGGACATACGATGAACCAGCAAATTGTACTATTTGAAGAGATGTTCGATCACATAAATAATGATGGTGTATATCTGTGTGAAGATACCCACACTTCATACTGGAAAGAATATGGAGGAGGGTTTAGAAAAAGAGAGTCTTACATCGAATACACAAAAGGATTAATTGATCATCTGAATAAGTGGCATTTCAGAAAAGAAATTAATTTACCAGCTCCTGATATATCGGAATCTGCAGATTCAATTCATTTCTACGATAGCATCGTTGTTATTGAAAGAAGAAAGCGACGTCCTCCATACGATGAAATGCGGGGAAAAGGAGAAAATGCCTACCAGCAGTTTGTTTCCGACGAAGAAGTAAAGGATTTTCTGATGAAGCTAAAGGTAATGGGGTTAAATTTGCCAGATAATTCTATACCGCATTATCTGTGTGATAACCATCAGGTATTAAGCCGTATGTTTGGCGAGAAATATGAGGGAAAGATTTGGCCGGAAAGCGGAGAAACAATGATTGGCTACAAAAGGCTGAAGAATTTCGAGCTATGCATTAGAGAGGTGCATGAGAATAAAATTGACGGTGATATTGTAGAAACAGGTGTGTGGCGAGGGGGAGCATGTATTTATGCTAAATATTTGCTGAACCAGCTAGGCGATGAAAAAAGAAATATATGGCTTGTCGATTCTTTTGAAGGTTTGCCAAAACCAGATACAGAAAATTTTCCCGAAGACAAGGGTTTGAATTTGCATCAATATGAAGAATTATCTGTATCGGTAGAAGAGGTGAAGCGAAATTTTGAAAATTATGGTGTTAATGATGATCGCGTAAAAATTTTACCCGGTTTATTTAAAGATACACTGCCGGATTCTCCCATAAACTCAATTTCGGTATTGAGGCTTGATGGTGATTTATATGAATCTACAATTCAGTCGCTTTTTTATTTATATCCAAAGTTGACGAAAGGGGGCTACTGTATTATTGATGATTGGGGAGCCATACCAGCTTGTAAAAAAGCTGTGATTGACTACAGGCGAGTCTTTAAAATAAGAGATAAGGTAAAAAACATAGATTGGACAGGCGTGTATTGGAAGAAAAGAAAAAAGATAAAACCAATGCAATGGCACGATTTCCTGAAAAAACTAAATAAGATCAGATCTGTATAAAATGCAATATTCCGAACTGGATCCCATCATTTTCAAAAAACCGCTAATAAATGAGCGAGAGTCGGCTTGGATAGAGCACATTCCTTTTGCTTTTTTTACGGCTAAACAGCTAAAACCAAATACTTTTGTAGAGTTGGGCACACACTACGGGACTTCATATTTTGCATTTTGCGAAATCTTAAACGAATTGCCGTATAACGCAAAATGTTATGCTGTTGATCACTGGAAAGGGGATTCACAAGCCGGATATTATAACGAAAGTGTGTATGATTATGTACACCAGGTAAATGAAAAATATTACAGTGAATTTTCCACTCTCTTAAAAATGTCTTTTGACGATGCATTACATCAATTTGAGGACGGAACGATCGACCTGCTGCATATTGACGGATTGCATGATTATGAATCTGTTAAAAAAGACTTCTACAATTGGTTACCTAAAATGAGTAATAAAGGAGTAGTGTTACTTCATGATACTCAGGTGCGGAATAGTGACTTTGGAGTATGGAAACTCTTTGAAGAATTGAAGGATGAATATAAGAATTTTGAATTCAGTTTTGGGTATGGATTGGGAATCGTTTGTACCGGAAGGGAAATCCCAAACAGTTTCGAAACCGTTATTGATGCCAAGGAATCAGAAAAAATAATTCACGAGCTT
>Ga0102926_1002591_pt1 | contig 10444 bp, 9 predicted proteins | sample SalPonR1_A_D2_MG_FD_78173 | JGI IMG/M metagenome (GOLD analysis project Ga0102926, IMG submission 78173) | Salt pond soil microbial communities from South San Francisco under conditions of wetland restoration - Salt Pond MetaG R1_A_D2_MG | ecosystem: Environmental > Aquatic > Marine > Intertidal...
GTGTTGTTGATCTCGAAGACGCACTTGACGACCTAAAAGCTGAATTCGACAAGCTAATGGGTGGTGAAGACGACATGGGCTTTGTACCAGGCGATGACGACGACGAACAAGAATTCGGCGACGAAGGTGAAGACGACGAGGAAGACGACTTCGGCGACGACGAAGATGAAGACGACGAAGAAGAGGAAGAAAGTTTTCAGTTTGAAGGCAAAAAGAAAGACGAGAAAGACGAGAAAGGAAAGAAAGCTAAAGCAAAAAGCGCAAACGAGCAAATGCGTGAATACGTAGAAAAAGTATCAGGCGGACACGGCGCTGAGAAGAAAGGGTCAGGCGACAACGGAGCTAATACTAAGTCAGCGGTTGCCGGGCCAAATAAAATGGGAGACGGCACCACTCAAAACATCGCACGCGGTGATACGAATGATGGCGGCGAACATGCTGGTCTAGGCGACCTAAACGCTAAGGACCAAGACGCTGGTAACATCAATAAGCCAGGTGCAAAGGCTTCTAAGAAGCAGAGCACAGTTTCGAAAGGACACGGCACAGAGAAGAAAGGCTCAGGCGAAAGCGGAGCATACACTAAGCCGATTATTGGTGGCAGCAAGAAGAAGTAATAGGGACGTTAGATGAGAACTTTACAAGAGAATTTGACATTCGACCAAGCTGGTATGGTAATTGAGTCTGCTGAAAACGCTCAAGGCGGCAAGGACCTTTACTTAAAAGGTGTTTGTATTCAAGGCGGTGTACGCAATGCTAATCAACGTGTGTATCCTGTAAATGAAATTGGCAGGGCTGTCAAAACTCTCAATGATCAAATCAGCGGAGGATACTCAGTTCTTGGAGAAGTTGATCATCCAGAAGGTCTCAACATTAACCTAGACCGTGTAAGCCATATGATCACAGAGATGTGGATGGATGGACCAAACGGCTACGGCAAGATGAAAATATTACCGACACCTATGGGGAACCTAGTGAAGACAATGCTCGAGAGCGGCGTCAAACTAGGTGTCTCTTCTAGGGGTTCGGGAAACGTGTCAGATGATGGTAACGGAGAAGTTTCAGACTTCGAAATTATCACTGTTGACTGCGTAGCTCAACCTAGCGCCCCAGGCGCATATCCTACCGCAATCTACGAACATATGATGAACACAAGAGGCGGTATGAAGGCATACGAATTAGCAGAAGCAGCAAAGTATGACCCTAAAGCACAGAAGTACCTAAAAGAGAGCTTATTGAAAATTATAAGCGGGCTCCGATAAGCGAGGAGAACAGTATGTTGGATGCATTAAAATCACTCTTCGAGAGCAATGCAGTATCAGAAGAGGTAAAAGCAGAACTACAAGAAGCTTGGGACGCGAAGATCAAAGAGAATCGCCAGCAAGTTACTGCGGAGCTTCGTGAAGAATTTGCACAAAAGTATGAGCACGATAAGCAGACAATGGTAGAAGCTATTGATCAAATGCTTAGCGAAAGACTAGCTGAAGAAATTGCTGAGTTTGCAGATGATCGCAAGCAACTAGCAGAAGCTAAAGCAAAGTATGCGGTAGCAATGCGTGAAAACGCAAAGCGACTAAAAGGCTTTGTTTTTGAACAGCTAAGATCAGAAATTGCAGAACTACACGAAGACAAAAAAGCACAGGCAGCACAAACTGCCAAGCTAGAAGAATTTGTAGTCGACGCTCTTGCTAACGAAATTGCAGAGTTCTATGAAGACAAGAAAGACCTAGCTGAGACTAAGGTACGCCTAGTCCGTGAAGCTAAGACGCACTTTGGTAAGGTTAAAAAAGACTTTATCGAACGCAGTGCTAAAGCAGTATCAGAAACTGTCGACAAAGCCCTACGTGGTGAAATCGGTCAGCTAAAAGAAGATATTGAAGAAGCACGCAGGAACGACTTCGGTCGTAAGTTGTTTGAAGCATTTGCTTCAGAATACTCAAACAGCTACCTAAACGAAAAAAGCGAAATTGCTAAGCTGATGAAAGTTGTTGGCGCTAAAGAAAAGCAACTAGCAGAAGCTAAGGCCTTTGCTGCCAAAGCAAAAGGTTTAGTAGAATCTCAAACTAAAGAGAATCGTAAATTGGTTGAGGCAGCACAAAGAAAGGAAATCATGTCAGAGCTAACGGGTCCTTTAAGCAAAGGACAGCGCGAAGTCATGCAAGACCTACTCGAAGGTGTACAGACCAACAGACTTCAGTCAGCTTTCAATAAGTATCTACCAAGCGTAATTGATGGCCAAAAACCACAAACTCGTAAGGCAGTACTATCTGAAGGCAAAGAAGTTACAGGCAATAAGAAACAAAAGACAACATCACAACAAGCAGACGAATCAAATGTACTTGAGTTACGCCGTCTAGCTGGATTGAACTAAAGGAGAAAATGATGTCAGAACTATTAGAATCACGCTGGCAGGACACCAAAACAGCTCTTCTTGAAGGCCTTGACGGTAACAAGAAGTCTGTAATGGCTGCTACACTAGAAAACACTCGCAAGTACTTGTCAGAAAGTGCTACAGCAGGCGCAACATCTGCTGGTAACGTGGCTACGCTTAATCGTGTAATCCTACCTGTTATCAGACGTGTGATGCCTACAGTAATTGCTAACGAGCTAGTTGGCGTCCAGCCAATGACTGGCCCAGTTGGTCAGATCCATACACTTCGTGTACGTTACGCTGACGGCAACAACGGCGCAAGTGCAGGTGAAGAGGCTCTAAGCCCATTCAAGATTGCTGAGGCGTACTCAGGCGCACCAGGCAGCAACAAGGCTCCAGCAGCAACATCTTCACTAGAAGGCAACGCTGGTAACAGAATGAGCATCCAAATCTTGAAGCAAACTGTTGAAGCCAAGTCACGCAAGCTATCAGCTCGCTGGACCTTTGAAGGTGCGCAGGACGCACAGTCAATGCACGGCATCGACATCGAAGCTGAGATTATGGCAGCTCTTGCACAAGAAATTACTGCTGAAATCGACCAAGAAGTACTTGGTAGCCTAGAAAACCTAGCAGGTACTGCTAGTGAAACTTACGACCAGGCTGCTGTAAGTGGTACTGCTACTTTCGTAGGTGACGAGCACGCTGCACTAGCTGTTCAGATCAACCGCGTAAGTAACTTGATCGCTCAGCGTACACGTCGTGGCGCAGGTAACTGGTCAGTGGTTTCACCATTTGCCCTAACTATCCTGCAGAGTGCTACTACTAGTGCGTTCGCTCGTACTACAGAAGGTACTTTCGAAGCCCCAACTAATACTAAGATGGTTGGTACTTTGAACAACGCTATGAAAGTGTATGTTAACACTTATGCGTCAGACAACTCACCAGTTCTTATTGGTTACAAGGGTACAAGCGAGTCGGATGCTGCGGCGTTCTATTGCCCATATATCCCGCTAATGAGCTCAGGTGTTGTACTTGATCCAAGTACTTTTGAACCAGTAGTTAGCTTTATGACACGCTACGGCTACGTCGAGCTAAGCAATACTGCTTCGAGCTTGGGGAATGCTGCTGATTACTTGGGCAAAGTTGCTATTACTAACGGCAACGTTAGCTTTAGCTAATAACCACGTAGGCAGAAGTATAAAAACCCGTCTTAGGACGGGTTTTTTATTGGTTTCAATAAATAAGTGTAGAGGCAGGTTCAAAGGTGTTATAGTCTATGAGATACAAAGAAAGGTTAGAACAGTTAGTTTCAGTTACACCGACAAAACAGGTGTCAACAAGAGTTAAATCCGATCAAGAGTTACTTACGTTCGTTAGCTTACACCCTGGCAACACATTATCTGAGAAGATCTACAATGTACTGTACCCAAACAGCAGCATTTGTGAACTAGGAAACCAAAAGAAATTTAATAGTTTAACTCAAGGTTATAGATATTGCGGAAGAGCAAATGTGTGCCAATGTGCTAGAGAGTCTGTTAGTAGAAAAGTGTCAAGCAGTAGCCAACTTCTTACTGTAGAGGAAAAGAAAGAAATATTAGAAAAAAGAAAAAGAACTACAACTGAAACCTACGGAGTTAGTAATGTTGGACAAATATCTAAAACCAGAGAAAGGCATGCGAAGTTTTATTCTGATTCAAACAACGTAAGATCAACAGTAAAGAAAGTTAGGGAAACAAAATTAACCAAGTACGGATCAGAGAACTATAATAATCCTGAGCAGATAAAAAGAACGTTTAAAGATAAGGATATCGATTATTGGTCTATTAGATACGACAGTAAAGACATTAAACGTCTTAGGAATCCAATAGAACTAAAACAAATGTTTGAAACTATGTCTGTATATGATATAGCTGACAGTTTAAATGTACATATACAGACAGTGTATCGATATCTTAATAAGCATAAGATAAAAATTCCTTTTAAGAGCATCGAAGAAAAAGAAGTAGTCGACTTTATAAAGGATTTAGGAATAACGAATATTATAGAAAATAGTCGTTCTGTTCTTGCTTCGGGTAAGGAGTTAGACATTTACTTGCCGGACTATAATATCGCAATAGAATACAACGGAGTATACTGGCACCACGATGACATCGACCATATCACAAGAAGTTATCACTATAATAAGTATAAAGAATGCAAAGATCTAGGAATACAGTTAATTACGATCTTTTCGCCTTACTGGAAATCAAAAAAGTCGATAGTAAAGAAGTTTCTAATTAATAAATTGAAATTAACAGACACTAAAGTATATGCTCGCAAGTGCATCATACACCCAGTAACTTCAAAAGAATGTAAAGACTTTCTCGACGAGACCCATATCTTAGGTTACACTCCGGCTAGTATACGACTAGGTCTATACTATAACGGCGAGCTAGTTTCTCTTATGACTTTCTCTAAAAGCAGAGTAGCAATAGGAAAAGAAGAAGAAGGTTATGAGTTAGTTCGGTATGCAACATCTAAATGTGTTACAGGAGGAGCGTCAAGATTGTTAAAGCACTTCATGAAAACTTATTCATTGGGGCGTGTCGTTTCGTACTCGGATAATGAATGGAGTGACGGTAACCTTTATAAGATTTTAGGATTTAAGTTAGAGAAAGAAGTCCCACCAAGCTACTGGTATATTAAGCCAAGAGAAGAAAGAATGTATCACCGGTTTACTTTCTCAAAGCAGAAGTTAGTTAAAAAAGGCTTTGACAAAAATCTTACAGAAAAGCAAATAACCAAACAGATAGGATTACTAAAGGTCTGGGACTGTGGTAAACTAAAGTGGGTTCTTGAATGATAAATACTTGTGTCTATAATCGTGCCACATTCGGTGGACTTATGCGGAAATGACCCGCCGCGTATTACTTAGAACGTAACCAAGGAGAAAACAAATGGGACGTCCGATTAACAAAAGATATTTAGGCGTTATAGCTTCTGACGCTACTACTGACTTAACAGGTGAGAACAACTTTAACGCAGTCGTTAAAGTAGGTGCCAATGCAGAATCAACCACTGGTATTATTCTTAGCCAGCGAGCAGAAACATTATTTGTAGTAAACGATGCCGGTGACGGCACAGGTAACCAAGGTAGTTGCCGCTTAGTAGACAAAGCAGTTGGAGCACTAGGCGACGATGAAATGGTTATCCCTGGCTACGATGCAGTCGGTGGTACACTAGTTACTAACATCCGTAAGCTACAAAACAGAACCGTTATCGGCTTTGACAACGTAAGGTACAACTGGACTATTGAAGACGCCCTAGACACAGTTGACGGCGGGTCGAATCCAATAGTCGACGGTAACGTACTAGTTATTACACCAGTAGCTTAATAAAATAATAGGGAGTAATCCCTATTAGGAACTAATAATGTCAAAGTATCTAAACGTATCAACAGGCAATTACACAATTAAAGTCCAGCCAGGAGGTCTAATTGACTTAGACACAGGTCTTGATGGACAAACTCCTGGTAAGGTTATCATTAGAGGAGACCTAGAGGTTCAAGGCGACACTACTTCTGTGTCGACTACCGAACTTAACTTCGAAGACAATATTATCTTGCTTAACAGGCCAGAAGCCGGTGCCAGCAATACTTTCGATGGTGTGCAGCGTGACAACGGCACCGCAGGCATAGGCATTGCTCGAGGAGACTTAGTTGATACGTTTTGGTTGTTTGACGAGAATATTGCTTGGCGGGTGCCAGGAACAGGTACAGAGCGTCGTGGAGGCTGGGCTCCACGCGATGCTAACGGTGATGTCTTAGGTGTAGAACTTACCAGTATCACAACCCCAGGCGGCGGCGATTTAAACCTTTTAGGTAGGTACTCAACTGGGACAAGCAGCTCAGCAGCCAACCCAGGTTTCGTTACTGTAAGAGGAACTAACGTTGCTCCTGGAACAGGAAACACTTACGCAGAAAGTATAATCGGGTTAGTGCCAGACATTTCTCAGCCTGGCACTATAATCGACGATATCATACCTAATGTTGCTTACGTAAACACAGCGATCAATCAGCAACTATCAGCTTCGTTCCAGGATACTATTCAAGAAGGAACATTTGGTCCGTCGCCTACTCGTGTTGAAGTGCAAGATGACACTGTAACCAGCAATCCTAGTAAAGCACTAATAGCAATAAACGATATTACCAGAGCAGAGTTCTTTGATCAAGAAGCACAACTGTATAACATTCAAATATCAGGTACTGGTGCAGATCCAGCAGTTATAGAATCTAAGTCTACAGGCGGTAACCAAAATCTTGTCTTAAGAGCAGAAGGCATAGGTAGGGTTGTAGTACAAGACGATCTTGTACTAACTAGGACTCCACACCAAGGCGGGTTTGTTGATCCGAATCAGCCTGATAACGGTGTAAGTTTATATAACCAGGCTGAGTCTACAGGAGGAACTGGCACTTATTTCGTAAATGAAGAAGGTACTCGTGACGAGCTAATAAGTAACAACAGAGCACTAGTTTATAGTATGCTCTTTTAACAGGAAGAAATAATGGCAATAGTAAATTCAACCGTTGCTGTCGGAAACAACGATATATTAACAGTTCCGGCAAACGCTAGGTGGGCTATTACAACTATCTTAGTTTGTAACAGTTACGACCCAGAAGGAGCAGCACCAGAAAACGAAACAAGTACGTTTGACTTGCACTTGATCCCTAGTGGTGATCCTCTAGACAATTCAACTACGTTAATAGTTAGAAAGCTCCCGTTGCCTGCAGGCGAGACATTTACGTTTGATTCAGAGAAGATTGTACTTGAGGCAGGCGATAAGATTACTATAGTAGGGACCTCTCCTGCTAACCTTGCAGTTACAGTGAGTTACTTGGAAGTATAATGAGATTACTGAAATCGCAAAACACTAATCTAAGAAGTATTAAAGGCAACGGTGTAAAATACGATGTTAACGATCAAGTAATCGTAGACAGTACAAATACACTTCTCATTCCTAAAGGTACCACAGCAGAGAGGCCGAGCGCTCCAGTAAACGGTCAAATGCGTTTTAACACAGACGACGGCGAGTTTGAAGTTTTTCAAAACAACGCTTGGAGAGAGATGGGCTTTAAAGAACCGTTTAGTGACCCGGGCATCACTATTCAATACTTAGGTGACGGAGACGCAACAGAAACAGTGTTTGGACCATTAGATTCTGGCGACACAGATTACCCAGTACCTATTACCGCACAGAACGTTCTAGTGTTTGTTGAAAACGTATACCAGATACCAGGACCTTTGTTAGACGACCTTAGCTCTCCTATACACAACTATATCTTAGAAGAAAGCTTAGGAGGCAGTCTTGCTGGTCCGAACGCTCCTTACGCAGACGGCTGGTACTTAGTGTTTGACTCTCCGCCTGATGCAGACAAACCAGTTGTAGCAACTCACAATTTCGACAAGTAAAGCTGCAAAGTTGCAGCTTTTTATTCTGTAGAAACGATAAATACTTACGATGCAGAAGGGAGTTCTGCAGGAACAAACCGTGGTTAACCCGCGATGTAAGGTGGTTAGAGGGACAGGATCCCCGTTAAGGAGAGACAATGGCCGTAGGTAGAATTTCAGGTCCGTTACTAAAAGCAAATCTAGAAAGGAATGGAATAGACCTAGCAGTTGAAACAGATCTCCTTTACATAGACGTGACAAATAGCCGTTTAGGCGTTAACACTTCAACTCCAGGTAATGCAATAGAAATAGTAGGTACTGCCGAGTCAACCGCAGTATTAACAACATCAGCAGATGTCGGTAACGTTTCGATAAGCAGTAACAATATTACAACGTCAACAGGCAACTTAATACTCACTGGCGCTACAGCTGGTGATAAAGTTGTAATAGAAGGTGTAGAAGTAGATGCTAACTCGATAACTAGCACAACAGGCGATTTACAGCTTAATACCCCCACCGGCAGTTCTGTTGTAATCAATAACAACCTTTCAATAGCAGATCCAAGTGTTGCTGATCCAGAACTTTCTTACGGAAGTGTTACTATTCTAGGTGAAGCTGACAACGCTGAAATCAGTACTAATGTAACTAACTTAGATTTAAACTTCCTAGCTAACGGCGACGGTATACTGCGATTTAATAGCGACGCCAGGGTCGATGGCAACCTTACTGTAACAGGTGATATTCAAGTAGCAGGGAACATTACTATCGGTGATGCCGCTACAGATACAATTACACTTGCTGCTGATTTTACATCAAACGTAACACCGGACACTTCTGGCACGTATGACTTAGGCGAAACAGGCAAAACTTGGCGCAACCTATATGTAGGAGACCTACTACTAACATCAAATTCTGTTACAACAGAAGTTACCGACGGAGATGTTTTGCTAAAACCTATCGGGTCAGGTCAAGCAATAGTGGACACTACTACTTCGTTTAGAATTCCTGTAGGTACAACAGCGCAGCGTCCAACAGTAACTAGCCCAGGACACCTTCGTTGGAACACTACAGACACTATACCGGAAGCGTTTGATGGTTCTAGTTGGAGGACTATTCCTTTTGGACAAATAGTAACCCGTTTCAACTTTACTGCAACCGCTGGACAAACAACTTTCACTGGTACAGACGACAATAGGTCAACATATAACATAACAGCTGGCTCAGAAATAGTAACTAAAAACGGCCTGTTTCTTGAGAAAACCGAAGATTATACAACCACAAATACAACACTAACTCTTAATACAGCAGCAAACACCGGCGATGACATTAATGTTATAGCACTCGGAACGTTTTCAGTTAGTGACACTGTTTCGAAGAGTACAGGGGGGACGTTCAATGGTGGTATAATTGTTACAGGTAACCTAAGTGTCACGAACAACGCAACAATAACTAACAGACTAGACACTGGCGGGTATGTCTCGTTTAATGGAACAGGAGCAATTAAGCTACCAGTAGGAACAACAGCAGAGCGTCCGTCCCCTGTTGCCACAGGCCAGTTGCGTTTTAATTCTGATCTCGTAACAGTCGAAGCTTACGACGGGACCTCGTGGGGAGAGATTGGCGGAGGCGGGAACGTCGTTGATTCCGACGAAGATACGTTCCTGAGAGTCGAGTCTTCTGACGGTGCCGACAATGACGAGATAGAATTCTTTGTAGCAGGTACAAGAAAAACACTTATTAATTCGATAGATGCTGGGTTTAGCGTACCGGTCTCTGTCAACGGGTTATCGTCTACATTTGCTGCCAGCGGACAAACAACGTCTACTAACCAAACCGTCCTATTTACGTTTTCGATGTTTGTATACGGAACAGCGAAAGCAATAATACAAGCAACTCGTGGTAACACCAGACACATATCCGAGTTATTAGTTACACACAACGGCACAACAGCAGAACCTGCAATTTCAGCAACAGCGACAGAGTACGGTACAGTAACCACAGACGGCGAGATATACGAAGTTGATGTTGACGTCACAGACGAATTAGTTAGAGTCTTGGTTACAACAAATTCTAGTGTTCAAACAACCTATGCAACGACTTATACGCTTGTTGCTCTTGAACCAGGTCTAATAAGCTCTGAACCAGCGGTACCAATAACTAGTAGCTTCTCGTTGACGTCAGGTGACAGTAGTGGGTCAAACGACTTTGCATTCTAAAGGAGATTAAAATGGAACACGTATGCATAGGATTCGATGACGGCTTAGGTGCTTATCTAGTAGAATCTACTACAAAGACTGTAGTAGCCGAATATAGGTATGATAACAGAAGATTAGGAGCTCTCGCAGACGACGGGGTCCGTAGTTCTCCTGCGTTTATCGGAGACACTGTTATCTTACGAGGCGACGAAGGCGTAATATTTGCGATGGACCTTGATGGCACTAAGGTAAAGTGGGTTATTAAAGATGTTTCACTCGGCGGGTATAATCAATATGACAGCTTTACTGTATATTCGGGTTTAGTACCGCACCCAGGAGACGATACCCACTTCTACGTCCCAGTAAAACCTAGTAGTGGCAGCAACTCTATTTCAGTACAACGACGACTAGTGTCAGACGGATCTTTGGTCAGTACTGTAGCACTTCCTGCAACA
>Ga0102926_1002594_pt1 | contig 10435 bp, 21 predicted proteins | sample SalPonR1_A_D2_MG_FD_78173 | JGI IMG/M metagenome (GOLD analysis project Ga0102926, IMG submission 78173) | Salt pond soil microbial communities from South San Francisco under conditions of wetland restoration - Salt Pond MetaG R1_A_D2_MG | ecosystem: Environmental > Aquatic > Marine > Intertidal...
TGAAGTAAGTTGTTATTTGAATGAAACTTTTTTTAATGAAAAAAAAGCTCCTATAATGAATTTAACTATTAATACAAATGAAAAAGATAATAATAATAATTGAATGATAAAATCTTGACCTTGAATTTTTACAGAAGAAAATTTATCACAAGATTGAAAAACTCCTAAAATATTAGCAGAAGAATTTTTATCTACTTATGATTTTTCTAATAATTAATTTATGAAACTTTGAAAAATAGTAAATTAACAAGAGGCAATAAAAAAAATATTGTCTCTTAAATTACCAGCCGATAAGGCTTTTGATTTAATGTTGGCAATAAAAAAAATAGAACCTGAATTAAAATCTTTTGAAGAATTTAAAAACGAAAAAATAAAAGAATATTGAGAAAAAATAGAAAATTGATATAAAGTAAAAGATGAAAATTTAAGTAAATTTAGTGAAGAGATAAACAAAATAACAGAAAAAGAAATAGAGGTAGATTTTCCAAAATTAGAAAAAGAAGACATAAAATGAGATATTGAAACAAGTTTGTTATTACAATTAGATTTTTTATTTTAATTTTTAATTTTCAAAACAAAAATGACAAAAATTGACTATATTACGAGTTTTAAGCTATAATCAAATAAGAAATATAGGTAATAGAAATATAACCTAGGGAGTTGTTGGGACTCCCTTATCAAAACCCAACAATATGAGGGCGGTAGCCTCAGTGGTAGAGGGGGTTGTATGACAATACAATTAGTGCGGTGGTTCGAATCCACTCCGCCTAGCTATTTATTTTTCTCTTTTATTTTTTTTTGTGAATAAATAAACGGTCAATAAATGAGAAATTAGACGCTGTTAGTATTACTTATTCTACATCATTATTCGTTGTTTGAATTAATTTTAATTTAAGTTAAATATGGCTGAAAAATACCCACTCCAAACAAACGCAATCACCATCATCGGACTAATCGGATTGTTTTTCAGTCTCGCCTTTTATTTTGGTACTATTACTAAAGAATTAATAAACACTCTTGAATATCTAAAAGACAAAGCAGAAATAAAAGAAATAATTGAAAACCAAAAATACATTATTGAGATGGTAGAGTGATCAGCAGAAGACTCGAAAGAAATAAAAATAGATACTTGAAGAAATTACCGAAAACTTTTAGAACTATCTAAAAATACTAAATGCGAATAGGAATGAACATACCAGTAGCTACTTATATATTTACTTTTATCGGTTGTACCATTTGATTCAATGTATATTGAGTTAGCTTTATTATCATAATGTATTTTTTGTACTTTATTTTTGGGTGTTTGGATATTATTCTAAGATTCAAAATCGAAAGAAAAAAAGGAAACATAAGAAGTAGGGCGTTTGGTGAATGAGTCTTAAAACGTCTATCAAAATCAATACAAATATTAGGTTTAGTAATGATAACTAGCCACGTTTCCTATCGGATAGAGAGTGAAAATCTGTCTTTAATAATAGGATTAGCTCCTTTGGGGTTTTTATTAGCTTTTTTATTGGAAGAGCTGATTTCAGTAGTAGAAAACACCCAACACCTCGACCATTCAGAGCAGAATATAGTACTTAGATGTTTATTAAAGTGCCTTACTCTTTTATTCAATTTTGGCATCAAAAAGATAGAAGATGAAGCAGAAAATAAATTTAAATCTTAACCAAATTTTTTTATGGAATTTATAATTTGACCGATTGCCTCTATTCTGCAGAAATACTTATTTGCAAAAATAGAAGACAAGAATATAAAAAAAATAGTCGCTGTTGGTCTTTGCACAGCGTGAGTCTTGCTTTATAACTGGCTAATGACTAATAATAGTGTAGACTTGAAGTGATACATTACAGCTATTGTTACAGCTTATTGAAGCTGACAAATTATTTATAATAGTTTTTTCAATAAATAAGATAACCGCATAACTAAAATACTAACCACTCTTTTTTAGAGTGGTTTTTTTGATTTTCTTTAATAATCTTTTGACTTATGTGCGGTCTTTTGATAAGATATATGTAGTCAAGATGACAGACCAATAATCCACTTGGAATAAATTATTAACTTGTTAGATTGATTAACCCGTGTGTGTTATTTTTATTTATTTATTATAATTATATTATGAAAAAAATAATTGAAGGAAAAACAGGTAGCGGCAAAACATACTACTCAATTAATAAAGCCAAAGAGTTAGGTTTGTTTGCTTATGTTGCTCCTTGCAGACAATTAGCCTATGAGATTTTTATTGATTACTCAAGTAAAGATGATAAATTATCAACTTGAGAAATTAAAATAAATGGTGATAAAAACTTTTATTGAGTTTTTGAAAGCTTAAAAAAAGAAAACCTAAAAAAATACAAAACATTATTGATTGATGAGGCTCATTTTTTAACGGATAAAGATAGAGGTCCCCACCTTTATCAATTAATAACAGAAGCTGAATTATTAGGGCTTAATATTCTGTTAGTTACAGCTACTAGGAACTTTAGAAAAATTAAAGGTTTTGATGTGATAATCTTGCCACCCAGACAAAAACCCCCAAAAAAAATAAGTATAGAATATGAGGACTATTTGAAAAAAATGGAGGCAGGATTGCCAACTATCCATTTTGTAAAAAAGAAATACAATGTAAAACACCGTGTAGATGAATTTACTGAAAGAGGTGTAAAATGTGCAGGGATTACTGGCGATACACCGCCAGCTGAAAGACTAGAAATACAATTAGCTTATAGAAGGGGAGATATTAGTTGTGTTGTAACAACGAATGTTCTAGCTCAAGGAATTAATATGCCGTGTGAAAACATATTCATAGAATATAATCGGCGGGATTGAGAGGAAGTAATAGAGCAAAAATTAGGGAGATTAGGGAGAATGTGATTTTGTGATAATAATAAAGTCTATTATTGTGGAAGTGAAAATTATAAAATTAAAAAAAATAAAAAAATAAAAAAAAGAAACTACATAAAAACAAACGAGTCTATTTTTTTTAAAGATAAAAGTTTTGAATTTAATGAATTTGAAGAAATTAGTTTTTTTTGGAATTATAAAAACGAAATAAAATTTAATAAAAGTTGGGGCAGTAACAGATATTCTGCGTATTTTATTAAACAATCCCTAAAATTAGGAATTGTGGAAGAGGAATTTATTAAAGATTTTAAAAATATATTAGAAATTTTAAAAACAGAAGAGAGAAAAATAAAAGAAGTTTTAATAAAAAATGTTAGTTGGTTATAATTTTACTTATTTAATTTTAATAAAAAAAAATGATTTTTAAATACAAAAACGGTACAGATTACTTTGTAGATTTTGAGAGGATAATGGACAAAGAAATAATTTTACTTGATAATCAAAAAAACTATGAAGAAAAAAGAAATGATTTTGTTTTGGCTTGAGAATTGCAAGGATTTTGATGATTTAATAGAGAAATTGCAAGAGGCAAAAGAGAAGAACTGGGACCCTAAAGACTTTATTTTTATCTGTGGCAAAAAAACAGATAAAAATAAAAATCAAATTAATTTGTGTGATTTACTTAATTTTTAACTAAAAAAATAATGTATAGAGAACTAAAAAACGGAGATATAGTCACTAAAGATAAAATTATATTTAAAAAAAATGTTGACAAACTAACAAATCACATCTATAAAGAAAAATATTTAGAAAATTCTCACCCTTTTGAAAATACAAAAAAGGGGGCTAAAATTTGGGCAATACAATTATTAATTAAGAAGCACAAATTTCAATGGGTATCTGAAGCAATTAAATAATTTTATAATTTAACCTTTTCAAAAAATGAATTTATTTTTAGCAATAACTAATTTTGTTTGAGTGGTAGCTTTGACTTTGATAATTACAGCACTAATTTTATTATTTATTAAGTATATTTTTAAAATAAAGTAATACTAATTATAAGCCGTTCTAACACACGCCGTCACTTCTAGTGATTACTTTATCATTAAAAGCGGTGGCGTTGATGCAAGTGGGCGTTTATTTAATATAAAACGATATGCTAACCATACAATTTATAATAACCTTGTCGTACGCCTTGCGGTTGTGATATATAGAAGACTAATTTTATTTACAATTTTTAAGAGAGAATTTTAAAAAATTAGTGAAAAGTGGTAAATATAGTGAGAGTAAAAATAATATTTTATAATAAATAAATACTATGAACGAAACAAGAGAAGCGATTATAAATTTGATAGAGCCGTTTATGGAAAAGGAGTTGGGCGAGCGGTGTTATATAAGACCGAAATCTTTTAAGGGTATTATCGAGAAATATCTATATTGGTCTGCTTGAGTGGTAATAAAGTTAAATTATGAAAATAAAATATCATATTGAATAATGGAGGATTTTAAAATAATCGGAAACTACGACATCACGGCGGTCTTGAAATATATTGCTAATAGCGGTAAGGCATCCTGAGATACAAATATAGAAAAAAATACTTTTGAAATTGAATTAAAAAATAGGGAATGATATATAAATATACCAAACAAACCACTCCATCTTTACACTGAAGAACAAGAAATAAAGTTACTTAATTTACTTAATAAACTAAAATAATATGCTATCAATAATAACGATGTTGTTTTGATTTATGTTTGGGATGTTGGTTTATTTTATTTATTTAATAAATTGTTATTGTGAAGAACTTGCAAAAAAAAACAATTAAACAACTAGAGAAAATGATAAAGACAAGAGAGCAGAGGTTAGAATATACAAACAAAAAATACCACGATTATATTTGAGCGGGTAGAACAAAATGAAGCAGTGGTGCGTTTTGCCGTTGATGTGATGATTTTAAATTTAAGTGTGAAAAAATAGAAGAAGAAATTGAAGAGTTGCAAAATGAAATTAATTTATGATTTTTAGTATTAAGTAACTTGTAATATATTTTTATTTATTTATTTTATTATTTATGGCAATTAGAAAGTATGAGTTTACAGATTTAGCTAGAGAAATTATTAGACATTTTGGCAACAAGAATTTTGCAAAAATGGTGGACATAAAAAACAACAGACTCCACCAAATAAAATGTGTTGGCAGTCCGTCTCGTAGTACTTTTTTTGAAAGAGAAGCTATTATAAAAAAAGCTAATGAACTACTGAAAAAGGATTATAAAGAAGAAGATTTATTTGAAGAGGTTACATAATTTTATTTATTTATTTATTTATTTATTTGTTTTTATGAAAAAAGAGACAGTAGAACTATACAAAAATTGACAGATGATAAAAGTTAATTATAAAGAAATATTAGCAGAAACAGAAGAAGAAGTTGTGTGTGTGTGCGATTTATGTAAGGTCGCCTTTAAAAAAAGACCTTATTTGTGTAAATGTAGTTCCAATGTCTTTTTAAGAGATATTAAGAAATAGATTTGATTTAATTAAATTTATTTGGTAGAATGTAAGCGTTAAACAATAACAACCAAAGTCCCCGCAAGTCACCGACCTATTTTAAAAAGACAAGCTGGTGGGACCTTGGTCGGTGAGCCAGCCTTGTCTTTTTATTTTGCTTTGGTATGAATTATTGATTTATAAAAATACATAGAGAAATATCAGAAAAACCATTTTTCACAAACAAAGATTTAAGGCTTTTGTTTTTTGATTTAGTATTTAATGCTAACTTTAAAAAAGACAATGCCTTTTTTTTGTGATACGAAAAAATAATACAACAACCTTGAGATTTAGTGTTCTCTCAAAAAGAATATTCTATAAAAAATAAGGTTTCTATATGAAAAGTAAATCGTTTGTTAAATGTTCTAAAGAGTGAATGAATATGTGAAATCAAAAGACACCCTAAATGTACCTTGATAAAGGTGCTTTGTTATGATTGATGATTAGAAAAATGAAAACAAAATGAAAACAAAATGAAAACAAAATGAAAACAAAATGAAACAATCAAGAAAGAAAAGAAAGAAAAGAAAGATAAATATAAAGACTTTGTAAAACTAACAAAAGAAGAACACCAAAAACTAATAGAAAATTTTTGAGAAATTACAACTGATGAACGGATAGAAAAATTAAACTCTTATATTTGAAGTAAAGGCACTAAATATAAAAGCCATTATCATACTATTCTTAATTGGAGTAAAAAAAACGAAAAAGAAAAACCTAAATCATTTGAAGATAATTTACAATATTTGTAATTTTTAATTTAATTTGATAATGCCAAAAAATGAAAGGCTAGAGTTGTTGTTTTTATTGATTATAATTAGTGAATGCACTAATACTTGAATTAATCCTGTTAAAAGATTACAAATATTAGATGATGATTTTACAACTCAAATAAAACTTTGGGAGGCTATCAAAAATAAAGAAATGCCCGACCTGCTTAGTATGTATACAGATTTATCAACAATTGAATTAGATTTAATCCCTTTGGTTGAAGAAACTAGAAACAAAACTTACAATATAGAAGACAAACTAGCAGAGTTGAGACAAATAACAATAAAAAGAAGATTGTTTTTAGCTGGTAAAGATATAAGTAAAATTCAAGATATACAAATAGCAAAAGAAGAATTGATAAAAATAGAAGGTATTACCGATCAAAGGATAGAAACAATGGACGAATTAATTGCAGATTATTTAACTCCTAAACCTAGCACCCAAATTAAAACAGGATTTGATAAATTAAACGAAAGTATTTTTTTCCAAAAATGAGATTTAGTCACAATTGGAGCAAGACCATCAATTGGTAAATCTTGAATAATGCTACAAATGGCAATAGATATGGCTATAAAATGACACAAGGTTCTATTTTTTAACATAGAGATGGACAAGAAAAAGTTAATGGATAGGATTTTAAGTTATTTGCTTAAAATCTCAAATACACTTTTTAAATATAATAAAGTTAGCGATTATGATATTAAAAGAGGAATAGATTATTTAAATGGGTTTAAAGATAATTTAATAATAATAAATAAAAAAAGAATAACTAGTAATGATATTGAGATTATAACTAATCTTAATAAACCAGATGTAGTAGTCTTAGACTATTTATGATTATTGTGTGATAAAGAAAAGAAATGACAATTAAGAACATATTTAGTAGGAGAATGGACAAGGAAGTTTAAAATATTGGCAGGAGAGTGTAATTTGCTTTTTATTCAAGCAAGTCAATTGAATAGATGAAGTATATGAAATAATAGAAAGCCTAGGATAGAAGATTTAAGAGAGTCTTGATCAATAGAGCAAGATAGTGATGTTGTTTTATTGCTACATAGAGAAAATAGAGGAGACCCTAAAACTGAATTATTGATCGGGAAAAATAGAAATTGATGAGTTTGAATTGTTAAAATGAAGATGACAATGGAGACAACTAGTTTCACTGAAGTTTAATTTTTAAATAATATATTTTATTTAGAAAAATTTTTACTTGATAACTTAAAAAAAAATGGTAAATCTACAAAGCACTGTTAATTCAATGGGCGAAATAGTAACTCAAATAATTCACTTTTCATACGGAGAAAAAAGAACCTTCAAAAATATTGTAAGCAGTACAATCACTCAATGAGAATTTACAAAAATGAAAACGACCGATGGTAGAATGATACTTATAAACACTAAAAATGTAATACTGGTTGAAGTTTTTAATCAAAAAAATAAATAAAAGTTTTGACAAATAGACGCTCATTTGGTAAGATATATTCAATCAAGAAGGAACACCACAGCCGATAGGTCTATAGATGGTTTTGTTTCCTTGCTAGATTATTTGAGCTAGTAATTATTATTTTTTAAAGCAACTTTTATGGATAACGAATTTGTAAAAGAAGTGTATTGTTTTTTGGTTAAGTATGATGGAGAAGCACCATCTCTAGAAAGATTAGAAAAGATGGTTTGATTGTTAGCAGATTGGCAAAACAGAAAATATGTAGAGATAACACTTAAATTAGACGAAGAGATTGAAAAAGTAAAAGAAGGGAAGCCGGACAGCGACCTTAAAAAATTATTAATTTTTAATTAAAACATATTATGAGATTTGGAGATGTTTCTAATGACAAACTTATTTCTAAATATTTAAAGTGGAAATGAGCAATAGATGATGGTTTCTTTGCTTACTGGGATAAAGAACAAGAAGAAGAGATACAGTTTGATTTAGGAGAATTTATTGTGTTGAAAATAGGTTACACAATAAAATGATTTATTAAAAAAGGAAAAGGAAAAGATATAGAATATATCAGTTATTTTTCTAACGAAATTGAACACTTAAGGAAAGAAGAGCTTGAAGTAAAAACTTTTGATGGTAGTGCTAAATCCATTAAAGGAATTTATAAAAATATAAAAGGAGAATTGCCTCAAGGGGTTAGGTTGCACCTGGCTGTAACAGTCTTAAAAGATTGAGAAATTATAGAGTTCTTTTTAAAATGACAAACATTTTTTGATTTTAGTGAATTGTTAAAAAAAACTAATTTTAAAAAATATAAAATAACTGTAGATAAAATTGAAAAAGTAACTGAATGAACAATACACTATTCAACAATATCGTTTAAAGAATGATCAGAAATAACAACAGAAGAATTTAGACAGGCTATTGAAGCAGACAAAAAATTAAGAGAATACGAGCAAAAAAATAAAATTGATAAATTAGAAGATGAAGAAATAACGGTTGAAGATGTAGAAGAAGAACTTGGTGGAGAGGCATATACCCTCTGCCGTGAAGATGTTCCTTTTTAAATCCTAAATCCAAATCTAATTACTAACTAAATATAAAATGGAGATAAAATTTGTTACGCCAATCGTAGAAGATTGGATTTACAAAAACTACGTTAGAGAATGAGACGATAAATCTTGGTGCATAAACACACAACGAGACTGGCTTTGGTTTTTAGAAGATTTAGATAAAGAAAGCAGAAAAAAATTAAGAGAGTATAATCAAAAACTACACAAAAAAAAAGCGTCAGCTTGTTTAAGATGGCTTAAAACAAATTCAGTGAATATTTTTACCTCAAAGGATATTAAAACACTTCTAACATCTAAAAAAGAAGAGTACGAAGTTAATTTTGAGATATTAAGGGAGATTGCCGATAATCAGATGGATGAGATAAGGAGTGGTTGTAATACAGGTTTAATTTGTTAATTTTTAAGAATTATTTATTAGAGAGAAAAATAAAAAAACAATGAAGGTTAAAAAAGAATGAAATAAGTTCTATTTGTGGGAATTCAAGAGCAGTATTATTATTATTGACTAATTTATTACATTTTAATTAAAAAGTTATGAAATTAAAACAAGAGTGGGTAGATAACATTAATAAACAAGGACACGGTTTTAAAAAAAAGTGTTATGAGGCAAGTTGAATAGCGAAGACAACATTTATTTCAAAGTTTTATGGAATGAATGTAACAGACGATATTTCTGATAAACTTACAGATTGACTAAATAAAGCTTTCACAGAAAAAACAGGGAAAAAATTCAATTTTAAAAAAGAAGATTATTTTGAGTAATTTTATTTATTTATCTATATTTCTAAAAATGAAAAACAAAAAAGAGAATGCAGTGGGTAGAGTTGTTAGATTGTCATTATATTTTATTATTATGGCTGTTTTGATAGTGTCGGCTGTACAAGTTTTAGGTTGAGAATTAAAGAATGCTTTTGCGTGGAGTCCACAAGAAGTAAACTCTATTGTAGACGATCAAAAAAGATTAATAGATTTGAATGCAAATTTGACTATTGAATTACAAGATAGAGAAAACACAATCAAAGCAGAAATAAACACTATCAACGAATTAAGAAAAAGAAGAAACTGTATAAGGATAAAACAGAATATGTATTTTGATGGCAAAAGTTTGGAAGAGGTAGATAATTTTATTTGTCCAGATGATTATCAGAAGTTGGGTTTATAGAAGAACAAGGAAGTTCTAAAAATACAGATGTTGCAGAATTGCAACAAAAAGAGGATGGGAAGGCAACATTACATATTGAATGATGGGAAGAGCGGAAGAACGAAAGGATCATCTACCTTGCAGAAATTAGTGGCAATGATAAGAATTTTATAGGGACGGTCTTGGCAGAGAATGGAGCGTTAACAATTGACGCTATTAATTGGAACAAAAACGGTACTTTTGACAAAGGATTGTGTCAATTCAATAGCCAATATCGGCAACACATTTTGCAAGATAAGAGATTTACAGATTGGAAATGGCAAGCGAATAAATGTTTGGAGTTGTATAGAGGTTGAACGACTTTTTACTGATACAATAACAGGCACAAATTTACTAGATTATTAACACTTAAATAAATATGGAAAGTTTTATTTCATTAGTTGTAGCCTTTTTTATAGAAACAGACCGCAACGGCGAAGCGTTTAACACCGATTTATCATTTTGGTGGAATAGGAACGGAAAAGAGTGTCAACTAGATATATCTAGCAGGACTAACAGCGGTGTTACTTTACTTTCTAATTGTGAAATTTTTTAATATGACTAGATTTTATTTACCAA
>Ga0102926_1002595_pt1 | contig 10435 bp, 7 predicted proteins | sample SalPonR1_A_D2_MG_FD_78173 | JGI IMG/M metagenome (GOLD analysis project Ga0102926, IMG submission 78173) | Salt pond soil microbial communities from South San Francisco under conditions of wetland restoration - Salt Pond MetaG R1_A_D2_MG | ecosystem: Environmental > Aquatic > Marine > Intertidal...
AAAAAGGAATTGAAAGAGAAAAGTTATTTTTAGAAAAAATGTTTAAGGAAAATTTAGAGTTAGATTTTAGTTCTTTAAGCAGAACATATTCACTTTTTCGTGTGAAGTCAGTAGATGGAAAAACTTTACAGGGTAATATACAGGTAAGTTTTTATAACGAGTTAGTATATTGCCATGATAGAGATCCAAACTACAAAGGTAAACTTAATATATACCACACAAATAAAGGAAACCAATATGCAAGTGAATCCGCTGAAGTAAAATACTTTGAAAATGAAAAGATTAAAGATACTGTGTCTTTAGTTAAGATTCTTAAAGATATGGGAGTATATAAAAAAGTAGTACCTGAAAAGATATATAAAAAGGTTACTTTAATAGTAGAGGTTGATAACGGATTTGACATAGATGATGAAAAGTTGTTAGATGAAAAATTAGCCGATACTTTTGCAGATAATAAATCTGCCTTAATCGACTCAAAAAACTACGAAGATATTGATTGGGACTAAGAAAGGGGGGATGCAAGTCCTCTTTTTTCTTGTCAAAAAATAGAAATACCTACCAAATATTGGTAGGTATCCTAAATCCTCATAGGTAGTCTATTAACTTTGTTGATGTAATAACATCAAGTGTAATAATGTTTCAAATCCTCATAGGTAGTCTAGTTACTTATTAGTTATAATTTTAATACAATCAGATATACTTGTCAAATAAATCAAGTACCGCATTAATCTATTTTTGTAAATTGAAAAACTTATTACTTAGTTGATTTAATTTTTTCTAGTATCTTATCTATGTTTGTATGGTTAATATATACTAATTCTTGATCCTTAATATTTTCAACCACTTTGTAGTATAGTGCATGAGAGAGGTATCCAGTATATATGTAAATTTTTTCGTAGCTGCTTAAGATTTTTACATCAAAATTCATTTGTTCCGTTGATATAAATGTAAAGTTCAGGAGTCTTTCTTTTAATTTGGTTTGTAGGCTGTCATGTCCTCCTATAAATATACCTTTATCAGAAAGAGAGTCTATTTTTTCTTCCTTAATTATTTCTTCTTCCTGCTCTATGACAAACATCATTTCTCTTAAAGCGACAAGCTCATTTTTATGTTTTTTAGACTCTTTAAGTTCCGCTTTAAGTCTATCTATTTCCTTTTGCTGTTTGTTAATTAAATCTTGTCCTGTTTCGTTTAATTTGTCTATTCGCTTTATTTCATTATCTTTTTCTTCTAGTTGTTTTTGCATTTGAATAAAGTCTATATACATAGTTTCTTTGTTGTTTTTAAAATATATATCTTTAACGTCTTTATATCCTTTAAATAAAAGCCTGTAGTAAACAGCTCCGTATATATACTTAGTTAATTCTTCTATATCTAATTCATCTAAGTTTATATTAATAATTTTTTTATTTAATTCTTCTTCAGGAACATTAAAATCATTTACACATGTAACTAAGTATGATAAAACTAACTCTTTAACTTCTTTTTCAGAAAGGGTATATTCTTCCGCTATATCTATAATAGAAATATCCTCAAAATCGGGAATAAATTCCCAAGGGTTTTCTACACACATACTTTTAATATCAAAGACGTTTCTAGGGAAGGCATCTACTGATTTTAATTTTACAGATAACTTATTAACCTTTGCTTTTAAAAGATCCGGTACAGTATTCAAGCTTATTTTTGAACTGTTTTCACCTAAGTGAAAATCGATTCTTAAATTAAATATACTTGTTATTTCAGCTAAGGTATCATTTTGTATAATTTCAACATTTAAAAGATTAGCAATATAAGGGAGGATAACCATAGTATCATCTATCCCCATGCCTTGTTTGGTTATTTTATTATCCTTATTGAATTTGTGTTTGAATTTTATAAGATAATCTTCAAAATCAACTTTATATACTCGTTCTACATAGGAGTAGGTATAAGGAAAACCTTGTTTTAAAATTTTAAGAAATTCTTTTGTAATTTTTTCTTCGCATTCCTTTTTACGTTCTTTTAAATATAATAGTCCGAGTATCTTTCTCTTTAAAATATCCTGCGACAATGATCCAGAGTTCATAAAAGATGAATTATACATCCAGTGTTCTTTTGCTAGTTTGTACGCATCATATTTATAATTATCATATAATTTGTTAATAGATCTAGTAATCTTTTTGTTTTTAGATAAAGACTCTATTATAAGAGGGAAGAGATTAAAACTGATATTGTTATTATCCATTTAAACACATCCTTTAAGTTGATAATACTAATAATACCAATTATTGAAAATAACTGCAATTTCAATTTCAAAACGAAAAATAATAAAAAGAGTCAATGCTATTGGGTGCAAGGGGTAATAATATTTGCTTAAAATCCAAATAAAAGGCTGTGTTTTCAAGGGTTTTACCATTATTTTATATTTTTATTGTAAAAGCAAATAATATGTGGTAGTATATAAATATAAACATACTATATTAATAAATCTGAAAATTTTTATTTTCAGAAGAGCTTTTACAAACAGATAAACTATTTTTATAGTTTTTCTAAGAATCGTTACAAATTAAAAGAATTGTTACAAATTTAATGAGTTGTTACACACATTAAAACCAATTTTTACAAACCTAAAGAATCGTTACAAACATTAAAAATTAATTGTTACAAATTACAAGAATTGTTACAAATTCAAGGAAATGTTGCAAACATTAAAAACTAAATGTTACAAATCAAAGGAGAGGTTTTTCATAAGCCTTTCCTTTATCTTTGAAAGGAGTTTGTTATGAGAAGTAGAAGATTAACCAAGGCTAAGATTAGGGGAAGAAAAAGAAGAAGGCTACAATATTTGTTTAATAAAAACGTAATAGTCAAGCTACGAAGATGGCATGATGATAACAATTTACATGATGTAGTAGATAATTACTTAAAAACCCCAGTAAAAGGATATGTATTTTCTGATTATCTCTTTATTAGTTCAAAACTACTGGTACAGATAAAATCAGAAGGCATGGATAGGTACATGGAAAGTTGCAATAGACTTTTATATGAGTACGAACTATTAAAATCAGCCTAAACATATTTATTTTATAAAGCCAATCTATATAATAGTAGGTTGGTTTTTTTATATAATCAGCTAAATTTAGACAATTATTATATCGCTTTCAACATAATGGTATGCGACATATGGAATATAGAAAATACCTAGATCTGTTTTGCAAAGGTGAGGCTTCATGCAAGGCATATCTTTTCATTCATAAAGGCAAAATTCTTTTTTTTTATTTGTTTTTTTATTTTTTTATTTGAAATCAGGCCGGCTGGGTAGGGAAAAAACCTTGCCAAAGAAGGTATCTAAAGAAGTATTAACCATAGGTCGCATACGGTTTTATTATATACGTTGTTTTTTAAGGTAAAATAAACAATAAAATAAGCGGGGAGGAGTTAGTCCGCTTATTTTAGTTAATTAATATATATAAAGGAGGGTTTCTAGAATTCTATTTGATTGCTTCAACTTCTTCTTCATAAAAGTATCCTTTCATGCTGTAGTGTGCTAAGTTTGCTACACTTCTTATATCTTCCAGTGAGTATTTTCTTACCATCTTTTGTATCTTGTCATATACTCTTATGTTAGGTTGGAAGGATACAAGTATGTATCTTAGTGCTTTTCCTTGATCTGATGTTGCTTGTACCACATCCTCTGTTATTACTGTATCTTCTTTTATCTCTAATGTTTCAAAGTTGGTTTCTCCATAGAGAGCTTTGTCATAGGCTTGCATTGTTCGAGATCTTTTTATCGGGAGTATCCCATCAGTATGCTTTAATATCAATCTCATTGTTTCTACTAATTCTCTTTTTTTAACTTTTTCTTCTTCTGGATCTTCCGGTAGTATTAATATGGTCTTTTCTTCCGGCTTTTTTCTTCTCTTTTTATATCCTATTGATATTTTTCTATCTTCATCCATTATTACTTTTATTAGCTTAAATGCATCTGCTTGATGTGTCCTTGTAAAGTATTTTTTCTTTATATCTATCTTCCTGCCATCTTCAGCTGTTATTTCCATTACTATATCATCAGGCTTGAATTTCTTTTTTCTTCCCTTAAAGTAATCGCTATCTCTTGCATCTACTTTTATATGCTTAACTTTTACATAGTTTTCAAAATATACTGGGAGAGAATACCTTTGAGTGTAGCTTTCGTCTTTGAATTTCTTAATCTTCCCGTCACCAAATATTTCTCTTAGTTCTTTTATTTTTAGTCTTGCTTCTTTTATGCTGTATCTTCTAGCTCTTTCTATCGGTATTATATGCTCTGGTCTATTTGGTGTGTATTTCTTTGCTGTTGCTAGAGATAGTGCATGTATGTATTTTGCTTGTTTTTCAAAGCAGTTTGTTCTGATTTCATGTAGTTTATCTGTCATAGTGTTCAGCTCCTATCTCCTTGTTTGTCTTTATTATATCACATAGTTTTTTGTGTGTAAACATATATTTGTAAATTAGTGCTTTTTTCTATCATATTTGTTGGTTTACTATATGTTTTTTATGTGGTATAATATAAATGTAAATTAAATAACCTTGTCAATTTTTATATATTAAAATGGTTAATGTAAATAATATAGTAAATTTGGAGGCTAATATGAAAAAAACTTATGTACTAGATACTTCTGTTATCATGCATGATCCATTGTTCTTTGAAAAGTTTGAAGAACACAACATTATTGTTCCAATCTTAGTTTTAGAAGAATTAAGCAAGTTAAAGGCTTCTTCTGGTCTGAAAGGTTTTCAAGCAAGAGAGGCAGGAAGAAGAATAAAGGAGCTGTTTGATTCAGAAAATGTCAGTTCTAATTCACAGGTTACTAAGGGTATTAAGCTTAATACGGGTGGTACTTTAAGAGTTGAGCTTAATCATCTTGACTTAAGTATTTTGCCTAATGCATTGGATAAGAACATTACAGATTATAAAATAGTCGCTATGACTAAATCTCTTGAAAATGAACTCAATAAAGATAAGGAAACTCCTGTTATCATGGTTTCTAAGGATATTGACATTTGGATTTTATGCAAGGCTTTAGACATCAGAGTAGAAGATTATAGAAACGATAAAATTAAAAGCAACGAGTTATTTGACGGTGTAGTTAATAAAGAAGTAAGTAAAATGGTAATTGATAAATTATATAAGGATAAAAGCATTAATATAGAAGAGGTAATTGATGAAGATGAAGAAATATATCCTAATTCTGGAATTCTTTTAAATTCTTCCAGTAGTTCCGCTGTCGGTATATTTAAAAATAGAGAAGTAAAATTGATAAATAATAATACCGCTTTACCTTTAACTCCTAAAAACCTAGAGCAAAAGGTTGCAGTTGAACTATTAATGGATAACGATATGGATTTAACTACCGTTACTGGTGGAGCAGGTAGTGGAAAAACCTTTCTAACATTGTTTGTCGCTTTTCATAAGCTACTTAAAACTAGAGAGTATAACAAGATTATCTTAATAAAGCCTACCCAAGAAACTGATCTAGGTTATCTCCCCGGCACAGAATTAGAAAAATTAAATCCTTATATGGCATCTTATTATGATGCTTTTTCTAAGATACTGCCATATTATGTGAATGGTAAGTTAGAAGGAGAAACTACTATTAAAACCTTTATTATGGATTTAATCGAAGAAGGAAAAATAGAAATGAAAAACTTCTCCTACTTAAGAGGTAGATCTTTAGATAATTCCTTCATTATAGTAGATGAATGTCAGCAGATTACACCTCATTTTGCAAAACTTGTACTTACTAGAGCAGGACATAATACTAAGATAGTCCTACTAGGTGATGTTTCCGATAATCAAATTGACGTTTCGTATGTTGACTCAAAATCAAATGGTCTAGCATATGTTGTAGAGAAATTTAAGGAGTCGGATATTGTCGGCCACGTTACTTTGAAATCTGTAGAACGAAGTAGATTAGCAAAAGAGGCAGGAGAATACTTATAATATTTTAGGAGGTTGAAATGAGCAGAATTTTATCATCAACTAATGATAATTTAAGAGAACACCTATTGTTTTACAAAGAGAGTTTAGAGGATGTTTATAATTCCCTAAAGGAAGATGATAAGAAAAAGCTAGAAGAATATTACAACAAATATATTGATTATATTGATAATTGCTTAGAACAAGATGATATTGATAAAGATACCTGCTGTTATGCACTTAAGGCTAGTATCGAATATCTTAAAATATTTAAAGATGAAAAGAAAGTTAGTTAAATAGGGGGTAGTATATTGACTACATTATATATAGCGGAAAAACCCAGTGTTGCATCAAACTTAGCAAGAGCATTAAATTGTAAAAGACATGATGGATATTTCGAGGGTAACGGTAATATCGTTACCTTCGCTTTCGGACACTTATTAACTCTTAAGGATAGTGTCGATTACGATCCTGAAATGAAATACTGGTCCTTAGATAAATTTCCTTTTATTCCTAAAAAGTATGAATACAAGGTAAATATAAACAGAAAAACTAAAAAGACAGATAGCGGAGCGAAAAAACAATTAGGTATTATTAAAAAACTTTCTCAAAGAAGTGATATTACCAAAGTTGTTAATGCTTGTGACTTAGATAGGGAAGGTAGCCTTATATTTAAGGTTATAACGGACTATATAAAGGTAGATAAGCCTATGTATAGAATGAGCCTTAATGAGTGGACTCCTAATGAGATTAAAAAGGCTGTAAGAAATCTATCAGATAATAGTAAGGATTTGCCAAGACAAATTGCAGGGGAATGTAGGCAACATGCAGATTGGGAGATAGGTATTAATTTTACTTCTACCGCTACTTTAAAATATATACAGGGTAGAGGGAAAAAGCCTCTTTCCATAGGCAGAGTTGTACTTCCTACTCTAAAGCTTATTTATGATCGTGATATGGAGATTAAAAACTTTGTTCCACAAGATTATTTTGAACTTAGAGCTTTGTTTAACTCTGGTAACGGTCAATATGAAGGCTTTTTGCTTAATAAAGATAATAAGCTTCGATTTGATGATAAAAACAAGTTAAAAAATATAGAAAAAGAAATATTAGGAAACAGCGGAAGTATATATGATAAACAAATTAAATTCAGTAAAAAGTATGCTCCAAGGTTGTTTAATCTTAATGATCTAGAGGGGTATATTACTTCTAAATACAGCGGATGGACTTCTGATAAGGTAGATAAGATAGTTCAAGTCCTTTACGAAGGAAAAGGTGAAGGTGGATATATCTCATATCCTAGAACGAAATCCCGTCACTTAGAAGATACCCAAGACGTGAAGAATAAGACTAAGAAAGTTTTTGAGGTTTTAACTAATAACCATAAATTAAAAGATGGTTTTACCTTCCATACTAATAAGAATGTGTTTGATAGTAAAAAGGTGGATTCACACGGTGCTATTGTTCCTACATATGTTGTTCCAAACAACTTATCAAGGGATGAAGAATTGGTATATAAGGCTGTAGTTAATAGGTTTTTATCTCAATTTATGCCTCCTGCTGAATATGAAAATACTACTATTTTAACCAAGGTTGGTAATTACTTATTCCAAACTAAGGGAAAAGTTTTAATTAATAAGGGTTGGTTAGCACTATATGGTAAAGATCCAAAGGATAACCTTCTTCCTAAAGTAAGTAAAGGTGATAGTGTAGTAGTTGCTGAAAGCGAATGTTTATCTAAACAAACACAGCCACCTAATCACTATACTGAAAAGACTTTATTTAAGGCTATGGAAAACTGCGGGAAGAAATATAAAGATGATGGATCTGATGATGAAGAAATGCTTACAAGTATCTTATCTGGTTTTGAAATAGGTACTCCTGCTACTAGAAGTGATACTGTAAAGAAAATGAAGTATATCGGATATATTAAAACCAGTGGGAAGTCTTTAGTAGTCACTAATAAGGGAATAAAATTAATAGAAGTATTTCCTGTTTCTCAACTTATGGACTTAGAGTTTACTGGAAAACTAGAAAAGACTCTATCTGATATAGAAAAAGGTATATACAGTAAAGACAAGTTTATGAAGTTAATAGATAAGCTCACTATAAGTGGTGTTAAACGAATTAAAGAAAGCAAGGGGACTGTAGAAGTAGGAGAGAGTAAAGGTAGTAGTAATACTGCTAATAAAAAGTCTATAGGGAAGTGTCCTAAGTGCGGTAAAGATATTATAGAAGGTAAAAAAGGCTACGGTTGTAGTGGTTGGAGAGATGGTTGTAATGTTGTTATCTGGAAGAAAAACGCATTTTTAGAAAAGTTTAATATTAAAAAAGTTTCTATTTCTATGGCAGAGAATTTACTTAAAAATGAAGAAGTTGTTTTTAAGGCTGATTACTCTAATATAAAGGCTAAGCTAGTTGAAAAAGAAGGTAAGTACAGCTTAGAATTTGACGTAGAGCAAAGAGAAACTGCTTCTATAGGGGTTTGTCCTTCCTGTGGGAAAAATGTTTTAGAAAACAGTAAGGCTTATACCTGCGAAGATAAAAATTGCGACTTTGTTTTATTTAAAGATGATAAGTTTTTGAAGAAATTTAAAAAGAAATTAAATAAGAAAATGGTAAAGGAACTTTTGAAGGATAATAAGACTCATGTAGATAAAATGTATTCTAGTAAAAAAGATAAATACTTCGAGGCTGACTTGTCTTTAATTAAAAACGGGAAATATTGGAACTATAAATTTAATTTTTAAAGGAGAGGTATATGAAAAAATGTAATGTATTGATTATTAGTATAATTTTAGTGATGCTTTTATTTAGTGGTTGTTCTAAAGAGGAAGTACCACCACCAGATGATCCGGTTGGAGTAGAGAGTAATAGTAGTGATAATGTAGAGGAAGGAGAAGAAGATAATGATAGCAATAAAAAAGATGAATCTTCTGAAAATGAAGAAACTCAAACATTGTCAAAGAATCTTCTTGAAAGTACGAAATTAACTGCTGAACACTTAAATATTGAAACTGAAAAAGCTGATTTTGGGTTAACCGAAGAAGAATTAAACGTAAAAGAAGAAGTTATCCCTTTAATTACCTCTTACAAGTTTGAGGAAATTTCTAGTCTTATAACCGATTATTTTGAAGAAAATCCTATTGATTTAGGAGATGGTCCAGATAGTCCGATTAGTTTCTTAAGTTTTTATGCAGAAGATGTCGAAAATCTTTATTCTTTTGAAAATACTGACTTAGAAGAAATTCAAAATGGCTTCGAAAAATTTCTTACACCGGAGATCTTATTTATATCTGTAGTCAATGCATCTTTTGATGTATCAAAATCTGCCTTTACCAATGATAATTGTTTGTTTCCCGAGAGTCGATATGGAGATATAGAAATTTATGAAGTTAGAGAAATAACTGATACTGATTTTATTCAAGAAGTAAAAGAAACAAGTAACGTATCTATGTATTGGAAATCCTTTATGCAGAACTATAAACTTTCAGATGGCTATTTAACAGTGGTTTATGTTGTAGATAACCAACTTATATGGCACTTGCATGATGTAAAAATATTAAAGGATAACGATTTTGATTTTTCAACTGTATCTAGATGGAAAAACGATAAACCTAGTATAATATTTGAAAGAGCTGAACATGAAGAAATAGTAAAGACTAAGACCACTGCATTAAATAATGATATAGAAACAGAAAGCTTTGAACTTGAATTAACTGAACTTGAAAAACAGGTAAAAGAAGAATCTTTACCTTATGTTTTAACAGGAGATTGGAAGAGTGCTTATTATATTGTAGAAGAACATTTTAAAGAACATCCTATGCCTGTAGCAGAAAGTGCTTTTGATGATCCTCCAATTGTAAGCAAATTAGATGGTTACTATTCTGACTTAGTTTATCTAATGCAATATGAATATGTAGATGAAAGATTATATGCTATGAATTCAAAGAATAGGTGGGCTATTGAAACTATGCTATCATCTATTATATACCCTCCTTTCTCTGAAAAACATGGTGCTTTTACTAATCTTGATAGCTTAGTTCCAACAACTGAATATGAGTATGTGAATTTATCTGATATATTGAAAATTACTGATGAAGAATTCATAGATAGTATGAGAGATAATTGTAATGTTAATTTTGATAATGCTTATATGGTAAACTTTATAATGCAAGATGATTATAATGATTATATAACCTTAACTGCTTATATTATAGAGATCGTTGAAAGTTACAATACTAGCATTTTTAGACCTTATAAACTTACTACAGAAGAAGAAACTTATTTCATGACAGTTAAAAAATGGTATGAAATGTTAAAAATGGAAGAATATATATATGATTTTTATAATCAATAAATATAAGAGGGAGATAAGAGGGATATGAAAACATTAGAAAAATACAGCTTGCAAGCTAAACCAGAAGAAATTATAGACGATTTGTATATTCGTAGTGATAAAGACGAGATATACATAGATCCAAAGGGAGATCCTAG
>Ga0102926_1002599_pt1 | contig 10429 bp, 7 predicted proteins | sample SalPonR1_A_D2_MG_FD_78173 | JGI IMG/M metagenome (GOLD analysis project Ga0102926, IMG submission 78173) | Salt pond soil microbial communities from South San Francisco under conditions of wetland restoration - Salt Pond MetaG R1_A_D2_MG | ecosystem: Environmental > Aquatic > Marine > Intertidal...
GAGAATGTATATTTCATTTTATTATCTAATAATCCATCTAGAATTATGAAAACAATATTATCTAGAGTTAGAAAATATAATTTTGCAGAGATAGAAAGCGAAAAACAATTACAGTTATTAAAACCTTTTAATCTTGAAGATAAAACAATTGATAATTTAATAAAGTTCTTTTTAAGTTCTAGTGGTATGAAAATGAATGAAATAGATTCTTCACTACAAGAGATTATTAAATCTTTTAATTCAAAACGGTATTTAAGTAGTGATAGATTAGCTTTTTGTATAAATAAATTAGATTCTTCTAATAATGTAGATTTTATATTAAATCAACTTATTGTTAAAATAGAAGACTCTTATAAAAGAGATATAATAGATTCTTTTATTGCTAATAAGATTATTAGTGAAATAAGTCAATTGTATAACAATCAAAGAGTCTTTAATTTGCCAAAGAAGAATATGTTTGAGAATATATATAGGAAAATGATGGAGTGTGTTAATGCATAATTTTGTAGTAAAAGCTTTAGAAAAAATTGAACAACTCGATAAAGAGCAAATAGTACAACTTATAAAAAGAGAAGATGCTCATATTACTACACTTGAGCATGCACTTGATAACCTTCCTCAAGGTATTGTTTTAGTTGATAGTAAAAAAAGAGTAGTATATATAAATAAATTCGCAAGAATGCTACCCCCTATAAATAGGCAAAAACTTTATGAAGGTGCATATTTATCAAATATAATTATTGATAAAAATATTCTAAATTATCTTCAAGTTGAATTTAATAAAATAGGATATAATGAGGAAGATAATGAATTTAATTATCAATGGGGTGAAGAAGTTAAAACAATCCTATTAAGTGTAGAAAAGATAGAAGATTTTGAAGAATGTGATGAGCCTGGATTTTTATTAGTCTTTAGTGATATTACCCTTAGAAGAAGTGAAAATTTAGCTAGTATGACTACTATGGCTGCAGGTGTTGCTCATGAGATAAAAAACCCATTAGCTGCTATGAGTATTCATCTTCAATTATTAAATAAAGCCTTTGAGAGAAAACAAAGTTTAACACTTGATGATGCTTCAAGGTATATAGATGTTTTATCGGAAGAGATTGATAGACTTAATTCCATTGTTGTTGATTTTCTATTTGCTGTTAGACCTATGGATACTAAATTGAAGCTCACTAGTGTATCTAAAGCAATAAAAGAAATATGTGATTTTGTAGAACCAGAATTAAAAGAAAATAAAGTAAAATTAATACGTGAGATAAAGAGTACTCCTAAAGTAGAAATTGATACTAATTTATTTAGACAAGCTTTATTGAATATAATAAAAAATGCAATGAACGCAATTTCTAAAAAAGGTGTACTTACAGTTTCAGTAAAACTATCAGGTGATGAGGTTATAATAGTTGTAAAAGATACTGGATCTGGAATGGATGAAGAGACAAAGAATAAAATTTTCGAACCATATTTTACTACAAAGGCAAGTGGTACAGGTTTAGGATTGACAGTAGTATATAAAGTAATAAAAGAGCATAAAGGTGATATTAGAGTAAAAAGTGAAAAGGATAAGGGTAGTGAATTTATTATAACCCTTCCTGTACCACATAGTGAGAGATTATCAATAAATGATTCAAGGGAGAACTTTGATGAATAAAACAATATTAGTATGTGATGATGAAAAAAATATAAGAGAAGGCTTAGCTATGGCCCTAGAGTTAGAAGATTATAATCTTCTAGTAGCTGAAAGTGGTAATGTAGCATGGTCATTAATTAATAAAAATGATGTAGATTTAGTTATAACAGATTTAAGAATGGAAGGAATGAGTGGGCAAGAGCTTTTAAAAAAGATTGTTGCCTCTTATCCTAATATTCCAGTTGTAATACTTACAGGTCATGGTACAATTGAAACAGCTGTTAAAGCAATGAGAGAGGGAGCTGTTGATTTTTTTACAAAACCCTTGGATTTAGATCGATTGTTACTGCTTGTTAAAAAATCTTTAAGAAATAAAGATTTATTAGATGAAAATATTAAAATAAAAGAAGAATTAGCTGCATTAAAAGCTTATAGAAATTATAGTAAAATAATTGGAAATAGTTCAAATATAAAAAAATTATTAGAGACCATTAATCAAGTTGCTCCAACAAAAGCATCTGTGCTTGTTACAGGTGAAAGTGGTGTTGGTAAAGAACTTGTAGCCGATGCAATGCATCAAATATCTAATAGAAGAAATGGACCTTTTATAAAAGTTCATTGTGCAGCTTTGAGTGAAGGTTTATTGGAAAGTGAGTTATTTGGTCATGAAAAAGGTGCTTTTACTGGAGCTGTATCTGCAAAAAAAGGTAGATTTGAATTGGCAAATGGAGGAACAATATTTTTAGATGAAATTGGTGAGATTGATCTTACTACTCAAATAAAGATATTAAGAGTTCTTCAAGAGAGGCAGTTTGAAAGAGTTGGTGGTGAAAAAACAATAACTGTTGATGTTCGAATTGTAGCTGCAACAAATAAAGATTTATTAAAAGAAATTGAAAAGGGAACTTTTAGAGAAGATTTATATTATAGATTGAATGTTGTTCATTTAGATGTGCCCCCTTTAAAAAATAGAAAAGAAGATATTCCTTTATTATTAACATCCTTTTTAGAGCAAATAAATAGAGAAAATAATACTAATGTTAAAGGCTTTAGTTCAGATGCAAAAAATGCATTATATAAATATGATTGGCCAGGTAATATTAGAGAGCTTAGAAATTGTGTTGAAGCAGCTGTTGTTATGTGCAAAACAGAATTTGTTGAATTAAGAGACTTGCCTCCACAAATAAGAGCTAATAATGAGACTAAATCTATTAACATTGAAGTGGGTTTAAGTTTAGCTGAAATTGAAAAACAAGCAATTTTATCTACTTTGAATAATTGTAATGGAAATAAAAGTAAAACAGCTGATATTTTGAAAATTGGTAGAAAAACTCTTCATCGTAAATTAGAAGAGTATAAGAGCGAAATGAAAGAATAAAATGACAGATTTAAAAATTGAAGATATATTTGATTCAGGTGGTGCTTTGGCAAAAAGTTTTTTGTCATATGAAATTAGAGAAGACCAAATTGAAATGGCAAAACTTGTATCAAAAGCTTATAAAAACAACTCTATTGCAATACTTGAAGCGGGAACTGGGATTGGCAAGAGCTTTGCTTATTTAATTCCTGCAATTTATAATGCTATTGAAAATGGTGATGAGAGAACTGTTATTTCAACAGCAACAATTAATTTACAAGATCAATTATTCAAAAAAGATATTCCCAAAATATTAGAAATCTTAGACATTGATGTAAAAGTTGCTCTAGCTTTAGGGCGGGGTAATTATTTATGTTTAAGAAGATTTAGTGATGAAATTTCTAAAAATCCAGTTTTTTTATCTGATCCAACGACTAAAGAGTCTAAATTTAAAAAGTGGTGTAGTGAAACTGAAACAGGTATATTAGGTGGATATAATGGCACTATTCCTTTTGAAAGAAGTAAAATAAATAGTGATGGCGAGTTGTGTTTAAATTTTCATTGTCCATATCAAAAAGAATGTTTTTACCAAAAGAGTAAAGTTAAATTACAAAAAGCTAGAATAATCATAAGCAATCATTATTTATTATTTACAGATTCAAAATCTCGAGAAGAAAATGAAATAGGCTATGATGAAGATAATGTATTACCAGCTTTTAATAGATTGATAATTGATGAAGCTCATAATATAGAAGATAATGCTTCTGAGTATTTCTCTAGTGTATATAGTAATTATTTAGTTTTAAAAAAATTGGATAATTTATTAAATATTCAAAAAAAAGGAGAAGCTAAAAATCTAATTGAAAAACTTGGAAAGTTTTCAACGCAAGGATTTGATCATCAAGTATTAATAAAAAAATATAAAAAATTAAAAGAATTAATTACATCTTTATCACAATATTTACTTCAAACATTTGAAAAGCAAGGTTATAAAAGTGTTTATGTAGTTAAATCTCAAAAAATTAGATTAAAAAATTTTATTGAAGTTTCTCAAAATATTATTAACAAAGCTCATGAGTGTAATAAGTTAATGAATCAATTTTTAGAACAAATTGAAGATGATGATAAAAATTTAGCATTAAGAAAAGAGGTTAGAACAAATCATTTAAGGATAATTAATAATATAAATATATTAGATTTATTTATAAATTTTGATCAATGGGAAGATGATGAAATACATTGGTTTGAAGCTGAGAGAAGAAGAGGTAATGTTGTAGACATTTCTACAATTATTACTCCTTTAGATATGTCTCAATTATTAGTCGATAATTTGTTTAGTGAAATTGAAACAGTTGTTTTAACTAGTGCAACACTTAATTTAAGTGATGATTTTAAATTTTGGAGTTCAAGAGTTGGTCTGCCTTATTCTAAAAAAAGAGATTTTTTGAAAGCTTCATTTATATCCCCTTTTGATTATGAGAATAAATTATTATTATTAACACCTATTGATGCATCTCCTCCACCTATATATATTGATGAAAAAACTAAAGATGCTAAAAAAAAGAAAGAAGAAAGTGAAAAATCTTATATTAATTATATGTCTAAAACTATTTTTGATAGTGTAAATTCATCTTCAGGTGGTGCTTTAGTTTTATTTACATCAAAAGATATGATGAAAAAAGTTTATAATAATGTAAAAGATAATTTTAAAGAGGCTAATTTAAATTTGTTGGTTCAAGGAGAATCTTCAAAGCATAGATTAATAACAAACTTTATTAATGATGATAATTCTACATTATTTGCTCTATCATCTTTTTGGGAGGGCGTTGATGCTCCAGGTAATACTCTAAGACTTGTAATAATTGTTAAGTTGCCTTTTGCAGTTCCATCACATCCAATAGTAAAGGCTAGAGCAATAGATTTTGAAAAGCGTGGCGAGAGTGGGTTTTTTAACTTATCTTTGCCCATAGCTACAATGAAATTGAAACAAGGTTTTGGTCGATTGTTGAGATCAACTGCAGATTATGGTGTTGTCTTATTATTAGATAGTAGGATTAGTCAAAAATCCTATGGAAAATATATGCTAAGAGCCTTGCCTCCATGTTATCATGTTGATACTTTAAGTGAAAATATATGCGAAAGAATTGAAAATTTTTTGTATAGTGAAAGATAATTTTAATTTTATGCAATAAATATATTAAATAATAAGTACTATTTTATAATATTTATATAATATATATATGATTATAATATATATTAAGGCTTTAATTATTAAGTGAAAAAAGATAAAAGATACATAAAAAAAGCTATTTAACAAATTTGTCAAATAGCTTTTTTTTAATGTAATGATATAAATTTTTTATTCAACAACAGCTAAAACATCACCCATATTAATAATTAATAATTCATCACCATCAATTTTGATTTGAGTACCAGCATATTTGTCATGTAGAATTTTATCTCCAATTTTTACTGTAATTGCTTCTTTGTCATCGCCAATAGCTATAACTGATGCAATTTGAGTTTTTTCTTGAGCAGATTGTGGAATATATAGACCACTAGCTGTTTGTGCTTTAACTTCATCCATTTTTACTAAAATTCTGTCACCTAAAGGTTTTACTTTCATTTTATAATCTCCTTAAATTAATACATTAATAATAATGCAAAGGTGATTAGTCTTTGCACGTTATTAAATATAACAATATAAAATGCAAGTGGCAATATTTTAAATATAATTTTTTTATTTTTAAAAAAAGTTGCCTTTTTAATTGTATATAATTATATTTTGTGTGAAAGCTAGAAGGGAGTGAAAAATGAAAGAATGTACGAATATAATTAAAAGAGAATACAGTTCAAATTTTTATTTTGATGAAAAAATATCTCAGCTTTCATTATCTAAAACTTTTTATAAATTAGCTAATATTTTTTTAGATACTAAAGATTTAGATAAAAGCTTAGATTGTTTTTGTGATACGTTTATATTAAGAAATAAGGATATAGATACTTTAGATGATGAATTCTTAGAATTTTTTAAGATTCAATTTATTATATATTTGTTAGGTAAAAGAAGGATGAAGATAGCACTTAGTGAAGGTGATATGATATTTGATCTTATAGAGGAAGCATTTAATGAGATTTCAAATGAGATTGAGAATAGTCCTTTTACAATAAAAAATGAAAATAAACAATCATTTTATAAAACAGTTGAAATAGATTTTCCTTGGTTGTTGTTTGAAAATACTGTTTTAGGTTGAAAATTTGATACAAATGTAGCAAAAAGTCGCTTTTTAGTTTAAATAAAGTTGCATTTGTGTCAAAATGCACCATTTTGTTTTGGTAATTTTTTTAACGGGTCAATATGACCTGTTTTTTTTGATAGTATCATATTTTTTTCTTATAAATGTTGATATTTTAATCTTTATTTTGCAGTTTTTATACATTATTTATATATTTAGTATAATAAATGTATTTGGCATGGTTATTGCATTAATATAAACAACATGGAGGATTATAACCGTGAGTAAAGAAATAAATATGTTAAACAATAGAGAATATATAAATGAAGATTCTAGTGTACTTTCAATATATATGAAAGAATTAAATAAATTGCCATTAATATCACATGAGGAAGAAACTGAATTATTTAAAAAAATAAAAAAAGGTGATTTGAGAGCTAGAAACAAAATAGTGGAAGCAAACCTCCGTTTTGTAGTTAAAATTGCAAAAAAATATCAAAATCAAGGTTTACCTTTAGATGATTTAATTAACGAAGGTAATATTGGTTTAATGACAGCTCTTGATAAATTTGATGTTGATAAAGGTTATCATTTTATTTCATATGCAGTTTGGTGGATTAGACAATCTATTATGAAAGCAATTAATGAAAAAAGCAGAGCAGTGAGATTACCATTAAATAGATCAAATGAATTATTACAAATTCAAAAAGCAAATAAAAATTTAATGCATATTAAGGGTGAAGAACCAAGTGTTGAAATGCTTGCAGATGAAACAAATTTAGATGTTGAGATTGTTAAAACTCTAGTATCAGTTTCAAAAGATATAGTTTCTCTTGATGTTCCTGTTTTTAAAGATAATGAGACTAGCAGTGTTGGCGATTATGTAGAATCAGATATTGATTCCCCTGATAAACAAGTAATGAGTGGCTTAATGAGAGAGGATATAAATGAAGCAATTTCTCAATTAAGTGATAAAGAAAAAGATATAATTGAACATCGTTTTGGATTAAATAATAAGAGCCAAATGAGTCTTAAACAGATTGGTGAAATATATAGTCTAACTAAAGAAAGAATTAGACAAATAGAAAAAAGAGCACTACAAAAAATGAATAATACTGAAGTATATAAAAGTTTAGAAAGTTATAGTGCATAAAGATAAATATAGTAAAAAAAGACAATTACATGTTAAGTAGTTGTCTTTTTTTTTGGAAAAAAATATTTTTTTATCAAATATTCAAATAATATAATAGCAAATTATTTTAAAACTACTAAACAAAAAAGATCATTGTACAATTTTAATTATAAAAGTAAAAAATTTATTAAAAAAAGCAAATATTTTTAATTGTTTATATCTTTTAATTTTAATTTTTCATTGACATATAATATCATAATAACCTAATCTTAATTTACTATGTTATTTGTATAATTTTATTTGGAGGAAATTATGAAACCAAACAAAGAGAAATATGTATATTTCTTTGGTGATGGAAAAGCAGAAGGTACTGCAACAATGAAAGATTTACTCGGTGGAAAAGGTGCAAACCTTGCTGAGATGACTTCAATTGGGTTGCCTGTGCCTCCTGGTTTTACAATCAGTACAGAAGCTTGTGAATATTTTAATACTCACAATGGTAACTTACCTAAACAACTTGAAGATGAAGTTTTAAATACTTTAACAAGATTAGAAGAAACAATGGGAGCAAAGTTAGGCGATAATGAAAATCCTTTATTAGTATCTGTAAGATCAGGAGCAGCTCAATCTATGCCTGGAATGATGGATACTGTTTTAAATTTAGGTTTAAATTTAAATTCCGTTGAAGCATTAATAAAAAAATCAAAAAACGAAAGATTTGCATGGGATAGTTATAGACGTTTTATTCAAATGTTTGGTGATGTTGTAATGGATGTACCTCATCATGAATTTGAAAAAGCTCTTCAAAGTGTAAAAGATGAAACCGACAAAGTATTTGATACTGAATTAAATGTTGATGATTTAAAAGAAGTAATTAGCAGGTATTTAGTAGTTTATAAAAGATTTACAAATGAAGAATTCCCTACAGATCCTAAAGCTCAATTATTTAAAGCAATTATAGCAGTATTTAATTCATGGAATAATGAGAGAGCTATTAAATATCGTCAAATGAATGATATTAGAGGCCTTTTAGGAACTGCTGTAAATGTTCAAACTATGGTATTTGGTAATATGGGAGATACCTCTGGTACTGGTGTTGCTTTTACAAGAGATCCATCTACCGGAGAAAATAACTTCTATGGTGAATATTTAATGAATGCTCAAGGTGAGGATGTTGTTGCAGGAATTAGAACACCAAAATCAATTGAGACTTTAAAAAATGTTAATCCAAAAGTATATAATCAGTTAGTTGAAATTAGAGATATTTTAGAAAATCATTATCATGATATGCAAGATTTAGAGTTTACTATTCAAGAAGGTAAACTATTTATGCTTCAAACTAGAAATGGTAAAAGAACTGTATTTAGTTGGTTAAGATCTCAAGTAGAAATGGTTGAAGAAGGTTTAATTGATGAAAAAACTGCAGTCTCTAGAGTTCCTGCAGGAGAATTTAATAAATTATTTGCTCCGATTCTAGATAATAATGATATTTCTAATAAAAATATAAAAGAAGTGGCAAAGGGCTTAAATGCTTCACCAGGTGGTGCATGTGGTCATATTTATTTTACAGCAGATAAGGCTGAAGAAGTTGCAAAATTAGGTAAATCTGTAATTCTAGTCCGTACAGAAACATCTCCTGAAGATATTCAAGGTATGGCAGTTTCTAAAGGTGTTGTAACCTCAAGAGGTGGAATGACATCTCATGCTGCAGTTGTAGCAAGAGGTATGGGTTGTCCTTGTGTTTCTGGCGTAAGTGAAATAATTGTTAATGAAAAGAAAAAAACAATGAATATTGGAGAATTGTCTTTTAATGAAGGTGATTATCTATCTATTGACGGCTTTAGTGGTGCTATTTATGGTGAAAAAATTGCTGTAAAACCTAGTGAAATTGTTCAAGTATTAGATGGTACAATGAAAGAAGAAGATTCTTTGTTATTTAAAAATTATAATAAATTCATGAACTATGTTGAAGATATAAAACAACTTGGTGTTCGAACTAATGCTGATACTCCAAAAGATGTAAAAATGGCTGTTTCTTTTGGCGCTGATGGAATTGGCTTGTGCAGAACAGAGCATATGTTCTTTGGTGGACAAAGAATACAATCAATTAGGAAAATGATATTAGCAGATAATCTAATTGAAAGAGAAGCTGCATTAAACGAACTGTTACCTATGCAAAGAAGTGATTTTGAAGAAATATTTAGAGCTTTGGATGGAAGAGCTGCTACAGTAAGATTGCTAGATCCACCATTGCATGAATTTTTACCAAACGATCATACATCAAGGCATGAGTTGGCATTAGATTTAGGAGTTTCTGTTGAAAAAATTGCACAAAAAATTACAGAATTACATGAATTTAATCCAATGTTGGGATTTAGAGGATGTAGATTAGCAATTATTTATCCTGAAATTTTGAAAATGCAAGTGAGAGCTATTATAGAAGCTTCATTAAATGTTCAAGCTGAAGGTGTAAAAGTTATTCCTGAGATAATGATTCCATTAGTTGGAAATTATAAAGAATTTAATTTCTGTAAGAAACATGCACTAGAAGTAATTGAATCAATTTTTGAAGAAAGAAAAGAAAGTATAGAATATAAAATTGGAACAATGATTGAAGTTCCTCGTGCATCAATTACAGCTGATGAAATTGCTCATGAAGCAGAATTCTTTAGCTTTGGTACTAATGATTTAACTCAAATGACTTGTGGTTTCTCAAGAGATGATGCAGCATCTTTCTTAGGCCATTATGTGGGTGATACCGATAAGCAATTCTATGATTATGATCCTTTTGCTACTATTGATATAGATGGTGTTGGAAAACTTGTTCAAATGGCTTCTAAATTAGGAAGAAGTGTTAGACCAACCATTAAACTAGGTATTTGTGGTGAACATGGTGGGGATCCAAAAACTATTGATTTTTGTCAAAAAATTGGTTTAAATTATGTTTCTTGTTCTCCTTTTAGAGTTCCTATTGCTAGATTAGCTGCAGCACAAGCTGTTATTAAAAATAAAAAATAATTATAGTTTAAAAAAAATGGCTACCTAAAATGGTAGTCATTTTTTAGTTTTAA
>Ga0102926_1002602_pt1 | contig 10423 bp, 8 predicted proteins | sample SalPonR1_A_D2_MG_FD_78173 | JGI IMG/M metagenome (GOLD analysis project Ga0102926, IMG submission 78173) | Salt pond soil microbial communities from South San Francisco under conditions of wetland restoration - Salt Pond MetaG R1_A_D2_MG | ecosystem: Environmental > Aquatic > Marine > Intertidal...
ATACCTTACCTGTAGTACCGTCTACAGATATTAATTCTCCTTCTTTAAATTCCCTGCCATCAACAGAGAAAATCTTTTCTTCTTCATTTACCTTTATATTTTCACAACCTGCTACACAACATTTTCCCATGCCTCTTGCAACTACTGCAGCATGAGATGTCATTCCCCCTCTTGATGTAAGTATACCTTTAGATGCATTCATTCCTTCTATATCTTCTGGAGAAGTTTCTTTTCTTACTAGAATTACATCTACTCCTTTTTTTGAAGCACTTACTGCTTTTTCTGCAGTGAAATAAACTTTTCCTGAAGCTGCTCCTGGAGATGCCGGCAATCCTTTAGCTATAGGCTCTGCTTTTTCCATTGTTTCAATGTCAAAAGTTGGATGTAACAGTTGATCTAGTGATTTAGGTTCTATCCTCATTAATGCCTCTTCAATATCTATTACGCCTTCTTCTTCCATATCGACAACTACCTTCAGAGCCGCCTGTGCTGTTCTTTTTCCTGTTCTTGTTTGCAGAAAGTATAATTTGCCTTTTTCAATAGTAAATTCTATATCCTGCATATCCTTATAGTGACCTTCTAATTTTTCGCAGGTTTCTTTAAACTGGTCAAAAACTTTCGGCATTATATCTTTTAGCTCTTGTATATCTTTAGGTGTTCTTATCCCTGCTACTACATCTTCTCCTTGAGCATTTATTAAAAACTCGCCAAATAATTTCTTTTCCCCGGTTGCAGGGTTCCTTGTAAAAGCAACTCCTGTTCCTGATGTATCTCCCATATTACCAAAAACCATTGATTGAACACTTACTGCTGTACCCATCTTATGGTCTAGCTCATTTATATTTCTATAAGAAACTGCTCTTGGATTGTTCCATGATTTGAAAACAGCTTCTATTGCCATAAGAAGTTGATTTTTAGGGCTTTGGGGAAACTCAGTTCCAGTTTCTCTTTTGTATACATCCTTAAATCTTTCTACAATAATCTTCAAATCTTTCGCAGACAAATCAGTATCATTATCGTAATTTTTTGATTCTTTTATATCATCCATTATGTTTTCAAATAAATACTTTGGTATTTCCAAAACTACATCACTAAACATCTGAATAAATCTTCTATAACTATCGTAAGCAAATCTTTCATTGTCTGTACTCTTGCTTAATCCAATTACTGATGTGTCATTTAATCCCAGATTTAGTATTGTATCCATCATTCCAGGCATGGATATTGCGGCACCAGACCTAACTGAAACTAATAAAGGACTATCTAAATCACCAAATTTTTTTTCTGTTTGTTTCTCAATATCCTTCATACCTTCATATATTTCTTCGATCATTTGTTCGGATAACTTTTCTCCTAAATTATAAAACTCAGTACAAGCTTCTGTAGTGACAGTAAAGCCTGGAGGTACCGGTAAACCAATATTAGACATTTCAGCTAAATTTGCTCCCTTTCCTCCTAATAAAGATTTTTTTGATGCTTCACCTTCTTTAAATAAATAAACCCATTTTTTATCCATATAAGCCTCCTTAGCTATTCTTTGATAGTATTGATAGTATTATATTTGCAGTTTCTTCTATTGCTTTATTTGCTACATTTATTACAGGACATTTTAGCCTTTTAAATATCTTATCAGCATAATCAAGCTCTTCTATTATTCTATTCATGTCTGCATAATTTGAATTGTCTTTAATTCCCATGTCTCTAAGTCTCTCTTTTCTAATTTCATTTAGAGTCCTAGGATCGTTTGTCAATCCAAAAATTTTCTTCTTCTTTATTTCATAAATTTCTTTTGGTGGTTCTACTTCAGGAACTAAAGGTAGATTAGCCACTCTAATATTCTTGTAGGCAAAATACATACTTAATGGAGTTTTAGATGTTCTAGATATCCCCAGCAAAACTATATCTGCTTTTTTAAATCCTCTTGGGTCTTTACCATCATCATACTTTACAGCAAACTCGATGGCTTCAACTTTTTCAAAATAATAAGACGTAAGTTGTCTGTTTAATCCAGCTTCTCTTTTTGGTCTCCTTCCAGTTAATTCGCTTAAAGGTTGGATTAAAGGTCCTAAAACATCAACAGCTTTAAGATTACACTCCTCAGCTTTTTTATTTAGATAATCTTTTTTATCTTTTATTACAATCGTATAAACAATTAAGCAATTTCTACCTTTACAGTAGTCAATAACCTCATCTATGTGTTCTTTTTCAATTACGAAAGAAAATTTCTTTATTTTTTCAACTAAACCGTTGAACTGTATTCTTGCAGCTTGAGCAACCATTTCAGCAGTTTCTCCTATAGAGTCGGATACTACTACTATTTCAGTTTTATCTAGGTTTTCCATCCTGCCTCCTTTTATGCTATACTATTTATATTTAAATTAGGTATAGTATAACATATATATCTGTGAATTTTAATATTTTTTTTGGTTATTTTATGATATATTCTAGTTATACTAAAGATTTAAGGTGATTGAAATGAATTACGAATTTTTACTTAAATATATATCAGAAGAAAACTTATTCAGTATAATTAATTTAATAGAAAAATACGGTATGATAGCTGGTATAACTCTACCTATCATAGAAACTTTTTTACCTTTTTTGCCTTTAGTCTTTTTTGTAACATTAAATGTTTTAGTTTTTGGCTTTTTACCAGGATATATATATTCATATTTAGGTAATGTTGCTGGTTCAATTCTACTATTTTTAGTAGTTCGCTACATCCGAAAAAATAAGCTTAAAAACTTTTTCGAAACCCATTATAGATTTTTAGAATTTCAAAAGAAACTTCAGCAAAAAGATTTTAGTGTTCTTTTTGTTTTATTCTCTTTTCCTTTTACACCTTCATTTTTGGTCACAGGTATAGCGGCTCTATCAAATATTAAATTTATTCATTTTTTAGTATCTCTATTACTTGGCAAAATTATAATGATTTTTTACTTAGCTTTTATAGGATTTAATATATCTTCTTTTTTTGAAAATCCAACAAGATCTATATTTTTAATATTAATTATAATTTTAATCAACTATATTGGAAGATATTTGTTAAATAGAAATTCAAAAAAAGGATAAGGTTAAAATTAAATAATCTTATCTTCTCCATTATATATATTAAAACTATTTGCTCTTGCAAACCCAACAATTATCAAGTCCTTATCTTTACCCTTTTGCTGTCCGTTGAATGTTACTGCAGCTTTAGTAATTATCCCTCTAATATTTTTTTGTTTTATTTTTTCTACTACTTCTGATGTTATTCTACCTGAGAAAAGTACTATTATTTCTTCTAATTCCCTTTCATTCTTTGATGAATAACCTATCATTTTATCTAAAGCATTTTGTCTTCCAACATCATCTGTGAAATAAACTATTTTGTCATTTTTTACTATCCCACAGCTGTGAACTCCACCTGTTCTTTTAAAAAGATTTGATTTATTCGTAAATTCCTTCATCAATTTGCTGATACTATTTCCACTTATATTAAAGTTCTTATCAATATCTTCTTTCTTTAATGACACATTTTTAACCTTACAGATGCATTCTCCTTCATATTCACTATTTTCTTTAAATTTTACAGTTGTCAGATCTTCATAACTGTTAATATATCCTTCTGAAATCAGGTAACCGATAACCATGTTTTCTAACTCATTTTTTAAGCAGAACCTTTCTATTATCAATTCATCATTCAAAAAAATTTTCAACTTGTATTCAATTATCACTTCATCTAAGACTTCTGTTTTTTCTTGATTTTTATATTTATAAATTTTAGTTTTACTACTAATCATGTTTTTATCTCTTTCATTAGTTTAAACTTATCTATATCCTCTTTAGTGTTAAAGTTTATAAACATATCCCAGTTGTGACTGAATTCTCTTGCTTTATATTCTTCAATAAAAAAACTATCTGTATTTTTAACTAATTCATGGATAGACAGTCCTCCTTTTTTAATATAGCTTTCAAGCTCTAAAATTAATTCTTTAGAATAAAAAGCATTAAAAGGTTCAATCCATTCTCCTAAAAGAGTTATAGCTGTTTTTTTATTATTTTTATCTAATTTTGTTTTCATGTATTTTATATACTTTTTATTTATTACAGGCATATCGCATGCTAAAAAATAAGCATAGCGACTGGAGGAATTTATAAGTCCTGAATAAATTCCTCCGATAGGTCCTTTGCCTTTTATTTCATCTTTATAAGTTTTGCAGTTGTATTTTTTATAATACATGGGGTTGTTGGTTATAACTATAACCTCATCAAATAAGGTCTCTAACTTAGAAATCTGTGTTTCTACCAATCTTCTATTGTTTATACTTAAAAGTTCTTTGTTTTTCCCCATTCTACTGCTTTTTCCTCCAGCTAGTATAACAGCTGTGCCGAATTTTTTCATAAAATCAACTCATTTATATTTTCTCGATTTTTACTGTACTTACTTTTAATTCCGGGATTTTAGCTATTGGATCGTATTCTGGATTTGTAAGATAGTTTGCTGCTCCTTCTGCAAAATGGAAAGGCATAAATACAACACCTTCCTGAATATGATCTGTAACAACAGCCTTAACTTCTACACTCCCTCTTCTTGATGTAACTCTTACTATTTCTTTATTTTCGATGTCCAAACCTCTTGCTGTTAATGGATTAATCTCTATGTATGATTCATCAAATAAGTTGTTCAATCCTTTTTCTCTTCCAGTCATAGTTCTCGTATGATAATGATATAATATTCTTCCGGTAGTTAAGATATAAGGATATTCCTCAGTAGGAGTTTCATTGCTTTCAATATATTCAGCAGGCATAAATCTACCTTTTCCTCTTGCAGGATTTTCTTTATGTAAATACTTAGTACCAGGATGGTTATCATATGGACACGGCCATTGGATACCTTCCTCTTCTATTCTACTGTATTTTATTCCTGCATATTGAGGTGTTAATTCTGAGATTTCTTCAGCTATATCTTCTGCTGAATTATAATCTTCCTTCATGCCCAATCTCTTCAATATATCTCTTATTATCATCCAATCGGCTTTTGATTCACCTATCGGTTCCAGTGCTTTTCTAATTCTTTGAACCCTTCTTTCAGAGTTGGTAAATGTACCATTTTTCTCTGCATAAGATGCAGCTGGCAGTATTACATCTGCAAATTTTGATGTTTCATTTTGAAATATGTCTTGAACTACAACAAAATCTATCTTTTCTAGAGATTCTTCAATATGCTTAATGTCAGGGTCTGAAACCATTGGATTTTCACCCATTATATACATGAATTTTAGATCTCCTTCTATTCCCTTCTTAAACATTTCAGTTATAGTTAATCCAACTCTGTCATCTAAATGCATCCCCCATGCTTGATGAAACTTAAATCTAGCATCTCCATCTGTTACTTTTTGATAACCAGGTAAAACATTCGGTAAAGCTCCTAAATCGCAGGCTCCCTGTACATTATTTTGACCTCTTAAAGGATTAACTCCCGCAGATTCTTTTCCTATATTGCCACTTAGCATAGCTAAGTTAGCTAGACCCATAACACCTTGAGTTCCTGTAGTGTGCTGAGTTACTCCCATAGCATAAAATATACTGGCTTTTCCAGCTTTACCGTACAATCTGGCAGCTTTTTTTATATCTTCAGGATTTACTCCACAAATTTCTCCAACCTTTTCTGGTGTGTAATCCTTTATAATTTCTTTTAGTGCATCATAATTCTCTGTTTTTTCTCTGATGTATTCATCGTCTTGAAGATTTTCGCTTATTATTACATTCATAAGTCCGTTAAATAAAGCGACGTTTGTTCCAGGCTTAATTGGTAAAAATATGTCGGCTCTTTCGGCTAAAGGTATCAATCTAGGTTCAGCGACTATTATCTTAGCACCGTTGTTTTGAGCCTGTTTCATGAAAGCACCTAACACGGGATGAGTTTCCGTTGTATTTGAACCTGTTACGAATATTACTTCAGAATCAAGTATTTCTTGATTGCTGTTTGTCATTGCACCACTACCTAGCGTTGAAGCTAATCCAGTAACTGTAGAAGCGTGACATAGTCTAGCACAATGGTCTACATTATTATTACCAAAGTATCCTCTAACCATCTTTTGGAAAAGATAGTTTTCTTCATTTGTTACTCTTGCAGAAGAAAGACCTGCTAAGCTATCATTTCCATACTTTTCTTTTGTTTCTAAGATTTTTTCAACTATAAGATTATATGCTTCTTCCCATGTTGCTTCTTCAAATTTTCCATCTCTTTTTATCAAAGGTGTTTTTAATCTATCTTCATGGTTTATAAAACTATATGCAAATTTACCTTTAACACATAGTAAACCTTTATTACTCTTTCCATAGTAAGGTTCTATGTCTACTACTTTATCCCCTTTTAAAATTAGATTAATTTGACATCCTACTCCGCAGTATGGACATGTGGTTTTAATTTTCTTTGTCTCCCAATTTCTAAAAGGTTCCTTATATTTAGGCATTAAAGCATCAACAGGACATACTGAAACACATGTACCACATGATACACAAGGTCCATCTTCTAATTTGTTTGTATAACCTGTAGAAATAATCATATCTTCTCCACGATTTGCATAAGCTAAAGCATCTATTGATTGCAACTCTGAACAAGCCCTTACACAAAGCCCACATAAAATACATTTATTGTTATCTCTAATAAAAAATTGATTAGATAAATCTAATTCTTTTTTGTCCAACTCTCTTTCAAAAGTAGCATCCTTTACATCATACCTATAACAGTAATCTTGTAATTTACAGTTTCCTGCCTTCTCACATGTTAAACAATCTAATGGATGGTTAGAGATCATTAAATCTAAAACTATTTTCCTGTTTTTTACCGCTTCTTCACTTTCTGTATGGACTACCATACCTTCTTCTATTGGTGTTGCACAAGCAGGAACTAATTTGTTCCACCCTTCTATGTTAACCAAACATAATCTACAGGAAGCACCATATTCTATTTTTAAATCTTGATGATAACACATATTTGGAATCTCAATATCATTTTCAAGAGCAACCTTTAATAAAGATTCTCCTTCTTCTCCAAAAATTTCATTTCCGTCTATATTAATTTTTATTGTAGCCATAAACCAGCCTCCATTCTATTTTCAAATCAATAATTATATATTAGCAAATTTATTCACTTATCTCAAGCAATAAAAATATTGAAGAATATGCAATATTCTTCAATATTCCTGATTATATTGAATCAATCTGACATTAATCTCTTCTCTCCCTTTATTTCCTGTATACCCTTAATATCTTGAGTTAATTCTACAACCCCCAAGTATTTTCCTTCAGAATTTCTTACTGCAAAATATCTTATATATATATACTAGTCATCCATTTTTATCCAAAAATCTTCATTGTCCTTTTTTCCATCTTTAAAATCTTCTACTATTTTTTCCACTATATTGATACTTGCAGGTGGGTGGCAGTTGGATACCTTCCTCCCAATTATTGACTTTGTCCTTGTAAATATCCTTTCCTCACCTTGAGAAAAATATTTAACTACATCATTTTTATCAACAAAAGTTATATCTAAAGGCAAGGTGTTCAGCATTGCTGTCAATTCCTCAACCTTAAATATTCCTGATGGTAAATTAACTATACCATCTTCTATTCTTTCTTCTTTTTTTTCAAGTTCATATTCTTCACTTGGTTCCCAAGTTGGTATGTTTTTTACTATGTATCCAATTTCATCACTTTCTTCATATACAGTTTCCCATTCATCTTGAGACAAATTATCCAATAACATAGGCAGCATGATGTTTTCTTCTTTAAATATCATCTCTATGATTTTTTCTGATGTTTTTACTGCCTGTTCTTTTAGTTTTTCTACTTCAATATCTTTTTTGTCAGTATTTTTTAAAATTTCTTTTATTTCATTTCTTATCTCATCATCTACACCCCACATAACTTGAGCAGGTGCTGTTATCCCGTATTTCTCCATATATGGAAATAGCAGATTTTCTTTTTTTGTATAATGTAGATCTACAAGTTCATACAATTCTTCAATCTTTGCTATAAATTTATACAAAAATTCTTCTTTGAATAGTTTTGATATAATCGGCTTTATATTGTCATTTATAAATGTCTCTATTACTTTATTTTCTCTTTTAACTACATTTGCAGGATGTCCAGGTATTTCCGACTGATCCTCAGATCTATGAATATCTTCTATTGATCCCTTAAATACAGATGCATGAACATCACATAGCTTTTGTACTTCAGATACTGGTAGCCCTTCAGATATCAATGCATTTTCAACCTCTGTGATTTCAGATGCTGAAACGCCTTCAAAAGTTTTAGAAAATTCCTCTTTTACATCTTCTACACTTTTACCATCGTGGAGCTGCTTAATTATATCCTTTATGACTTTTTTTCTATGTTCTCTATTGTTAATATTTTCGCTCATAAAATCCTCCTCTTTATACACTACTTAGTTATTAACTTTTTAATATCATCTATATTTATCAGCTCATCTATATTTAGTTGATCTAAAAATATCTCAGGCACTCCTAATTTTCTATCTAAATATTCCCCGTGACAGTCAGAACCTCCCGAAATCATTAAGTTATTTTTTTTACAGAAGTTCACATAGTATTTTTCTTGGAATTTTTTCATTGCATAAGGTGTATAGCATTCTATTCCATCTATTCCTACATCTTTCCAATAAATTAGCTCCTCTTCAGGCATACAGCCTTCCCTATAGTAATAAGATGGATGAGCTAGAAAAATTTTACCTTCTGATTTTTTACTTATTTCTACTACTTCTTCTGGAGATTTAAAAGCCAGTTTTAAACCAGTAGTTTTCAATCTATGAAAATATTCACCTATATCTTTAAATATTTTTTTATCTATAAAATAATTTAATGCCTTCCATCCTCCCTTACTGGGATCTTCTTTATAGTTATTGAAATAATCTTCCAATGAAACTCCTGAATATTCTTTAGACATTAAATCTATAAATTCGTAATTATATTCCAGTCTTGCGTCGTCGTTGTTTTTTATAAATGATAATAATTCTTTGTTTTTTTTGTAATTATATACTGTCAAATGATATTCTCGCTCCTTATAAGTAGTAGATATTTCTACTCCTGGAATAAAAAAACATCCATTTGGTAATTTTTTATTTTTAATTTTTTCTGAGGATTCTACAGTATCATGATCCGTTACTGAAAAAATATTTATTTTGTTTTTTTCTATCTCTTTAAGCACTTCTTCTGCAGTCCAGGTTCCATCTGAAGCTATTGTGTGCATGTGCAGGTCAACTTTTATACTCAATACTATACCTCACTTATTTTAAATTTTCAGGATTAAGTCCTTTTAATTCTTCTACTACAAATTTACCATCTTTTCTAATCATAACATCATCGAACCAAATCTCTCCCCCACCAAATTCAGGTGTTTGTATAAGTACTATATCCCAGTGAATCTTTGAGTCATTTCCGTTTGGAGCTTCATCATAAGATTTACCTGGTGTAAAATGTATGCTACCCATAATTTTTTCATCAAAAAGTATATTTTCCATAGGTTTTGTAATGTATGGATTTACTCCTATTGCAAATTCTCCAACGTATCTTGCTCCTTCGTCTGTATCAAGAAGCTCGTTAATTTTTTCAGTATCATTTGCTTCAGCTTTTATTATTTTACCATTCTCAAACTCAAGTTTTATATCTTCATATTTAAATCCTTGATAATTAGATGGAGTATTGTATGTAATATAACCATTTACCGAGTTCTTTACTGGAGCAGTATAAACCTCTCCATCAGGTATATTAGCTTCTCCGGCACAAGGAATAACGTTAATGTCTTTTATTGAAAAAGTTAAATCCGTTCCTGGACCTTTGATTTGTACTTTATCAGTTTTTTTCATTAATTTAACTAAATTTTCCATTTCTGTAGCCATTTTTGAATAATCTAAGTTACATACATCATAAAAAAAGTCTTCGAATTTTTCTAAACTCATATCAGATTTTTGAGCCATCGCATTTGTAGGATATCTCAAGACTACCCATTTAGTATTATTGACTCTTTCATCAAGGACAGGTTTTTCAGAATCCATCATAGCTGTAATTTTTTTTACAGGTACATCGCTCATTTCCGAAAAATTATCTGTAGCCGTAACAGCTATATAGGCATCCATATCTTTCATCACTTCAAGATTCGCCTTGTTCTTTATGTCTTGTTTTTCTTTATCACATTCTAAAGCAATTTCTCTAGTTATACTCTGATCCTTTATTTCTACAAAAGGATATCCTCCTACTTTATATACTTCTTTTATCAGCTGTAAAGCCAAAGGCTTACCACTTAAACCACCAACTCTAATCAGTACATTTTCTCCCTTTTGTATTTTTGTAGAATAATTTACCAACTTTTTTGCTAAAACTTTTATTCTTTCATCCATTGTTTTCTCCTTTTTGTA
>Ga0102926_1002603_pt1 | contig 10423 bp, 10 predicted proteins | sample SalPonR1_A_D2_MG_FD_78173 | JGI IMG/M metagenome (GOLD analysis project Ga0102926, IMG submission 78173) | Salt pond soil microbial communities from South San Francisco under conditions of wetland restoration - Salt Pond MetaG R1_A_D2_MG | ecosystem: Environmental > Aquatic > Marine > Intertidal...
CCGATGATCGAAGCCGGGCTGTGGTTTCGGCCCAGCTATTTCCCGCAAACGGGCGAGGCCCATTGGCGGCAATCCTGTGACCGTGAGGTGCGCATGGTGCGCGAGGCCGTGGGCGTGACCGATGTCTCGACCCTTGGCAAGATCGACATTCAGGGGCCGGATGCCTGGGCGTTTCTGGATTTCGTCTATACCAATATGTTCTCGACGCTGAAGGTGGGGCGGGTGCGCTATGGTCTGATGCTGCGCGACGATGGCCATGTGATGGATGATGGCACCACGGCGCGCTTGGGCGAAAACCATTACCTGATGACGACCACCACGGCGGCGGCGGGGCAGGTGATGCGCCACCTTGAGTTCGTGCATCAGGCCCTGCGGCCTGATCTCGATGTGCGGTTCACCTCGGTCACCGAGCAATGGGCGCAGTTTGCTGTAGCGGGGCCGAAGGCGCGCGAGGTGCTGAACGGCCTGCTGGACGTGCCGCTGAATGATGAGGGCTGGCCCTTCATGTCCTGCGGGGTGGTCACGCTGGCCGGGATCAAAGGGCGGCTGTTCCGTATCTCCTTTTCGGGCGAGCATGGCTACGAGATCGCCGTGCCCTCACGCTATGGCGATGCCCTGTTCCGCGCCTTGGTCAGCCGGGCCGAGGGGGCGGGCGGCGGGCCTTACGGGATGGAGGCGCTCAACGTGCTGCGGCTTGAAAAGGGCTTTATCACCCATGCGGAAATTCATGGCCGGGTCACCGCCTTTGACATTGGCATGGAGCGGATGGTGAGCGCCAAGAAGGATTGCATCGGCAAGACGGCTGCCGCGCGTGAGGGGCTGAACGGCCCGGACCGTGAACAGCTTGTGGGCCTGCGGCCGGCGGGCGAGGTCAAGATGCTGATTGCCGGGGCGCATCTGTTCAACGCCGAAGACGCGGCGGTGCGGGTGAACGACCAAGGCTATATCACCTCGGTTGGTTATTCGCCGACCCTGGAGACCAATATCGGCCTTGGTTTCCTGCGCAATGGCCGCGCGCGGCATGGCGAGGTGGTTCGCATGGTGGACCATCTGAACGGTGTGGAAACTCTGTGCGAGGTTTGTGACCCGGTGCAGTTCGATCCAGAAGGAGGGCGGATGCGTGGTTGAATTGAAAGCAAAAACGCCCTGTGAGGGATTGTTGCCCTTGGACCTCGGCCCCTTGCGTCTGAGCGAGGTTGAGGCCGGACCGATAACCTCGGTCGCCGCCTTCAAGGGGCAGGAGGCCGCACTTTCCAAGGCCATGCAGGCGGCGCACGGCCTGAACATGCCCAAGCCCAATCGGGTGAACGAGGCTGGAGAGGCACGCGCGATCTGGTTCGGCCCGCAAATGGCGCTTGTGACAGGTGTTGTCGCGGATGACAGCCTGTCGACCCATGCGGCCCTGACCGATCAGTCGGATGCATGGGCGGTTGTGCGGCTGGACGGCGCGGGGGCCGCCGATGTCTTGGCACGCTTGACGCCGGTTGACCTGCGGAAGGATGGCCTTGGCCCGGGAAAGACGGCACGCACCGAAGTACAGCATATGCAGGCTTCCGTCACCTGTCTGGGCGTGGAGTGTTATCAGATCATGGTGTTCCGCGCCTTCGCGGAAACGCTGGTGCATGATCTGAAATGCGCGATGCAGGCCGTGGCGGCGCGGCGGCAATAAGGGGACGCAAAGGTGGAGTTTCCCCGGCGCGCCCCCTTTCATTCTTTGGACGGGGCATTAGGTTGGGCGCGATGATCCAAGACACCACGAGGTGACCATGACCCGCTTTGCCGCCCTTATTCCCGCCCTTGTTCTCGCAACACCCTTGGCCGCGCAAGACAGGGAAAGCATTTGTTCCGCCTCGGCCGGGATCGTGGATGCCGCGGTGGAAGCGCGTAGTGACGGGATGGGCCAGAAAAAAGCTATACGGACCATCGGCACTGGCCTTGAGGGCGATGCGGCGATTTACAAGGCCGCCGTTCAGCCGATCGTCAACTGGGTCTACGGCCTTGAAGAAGAGCAACTGAACGATGAGGTCGGCGCGACCTACGAGAAGGCCTGTCTGGCGCAGTAAACTCTGCGCCTCACCGGCTTGCTCAATCGGCTGGCTTGCCCATATATGGATATATGAGCCTGCCCCCCGGATTCCTTGACGAGCTACGCTCGCGCCTGTCGCTGACCGATGTGGTCGGGCGCAAGGTGATGTGGGACACCCGAAAATCCAATCAGGGCAAGGGCGACATGTGGGCGCCTTGCCCCTTCCACCACGAAAAAACCGCCAGCTTCCATGTCGATGACCGGAAGGGCTTTTATTACTGTTTCGGCTGTCACGCCAAGGGTGACGCGATCTCTTTCGTGCGCGAAACCGAGAACGTGGATTTCATGGAGGCGGTGCGCATTCTGGCCGGGGAAGCGGGCATGACAATGCCGGAACGCGACCCGCAGGCACAGGAGAAAGCCGACCGTCGCACGCAATTGGCCGAGGTCATGGAAATGGCCGTTCAGCATTTTCGCCTGTCTTTGAAAACGGGCGCGGGGGCGGCGGCGCGTGACTATCTTGCCGGGCGTGGCCTTGATGAGGCGGCGCAGGAGCGTTTCGAAATCGGCTTTGCCGCCGATGCGTGGCAGGGGTTGTGGGATCACCTGAAGAACAAGGGTGTCGAGGATCAGATGATCCTTGATGCGGGTTTGGCCAAGCCCAGCCAGAAGGGCGGGCGGCCCTATGACACCTTCCGCAACCGGATCATGTTCCCGATCCGTGATCCGCGCGGGCGGTGCATCGCCTTTGGCGGGCGGGCCATGGACCCGGGCGACAACGCGAAGTACCTCAACTCGCCCGAGACCGAGCTTTTCGACAAATCCCGTACGCTCTATCACCACGGCCCGGCGCGCGAGGCGGCGGGCAAGGGTCAGCCGCTGATCGTGGCCGAAGGGTATATGGACGTGATCGCACTGGCGCAGGCGGGGTTCGGGGCCTCGGTCGCGCCTTTGGGCACGGCGGTGACCGAGCATCAGTTGCAATTGCTTTGGCGCATCACGGATGAGCCGATCATGGCGCTTGACGGCGATACGGCGGGCCTACGGGCGGCGTACCGGGTGATAGATATTGCCTTGCCCCTTTTGGAAGCTGGCAAGAGCCTGCGGTTTGTCTTGATGCCCGAGGGGCAGGACCCCGATGACCTGTTGCGTGCCAAGGGTGCGGGGGCGGTGCAAAAGCTTCTGGATGAGGCCATGCCAATGGTACAGCTTTTGTGGCAGCGCGAGACCGAAGGGCGGGATTTCGACAGCCCGGAACGCAAAGCGGCCCTCGACAAGGCGCTGCGCGAGAAGATCAAGCTGATCCGCGACCCGTCGATCCGAGGGCATTACGGCCAAGCCGTGAAAGACCTTCGCTGGCAGTTGTTCAATCCGCGCCGCAGTGGCGGTCAGGGACAGCGCCGTTCTGGCAAATGGCAGCCCACACCTACCGCCCGAGCCAGCACCAAGACGTCGCTCCTTGTGGCAGCCGGGGACGAGGCGCGCACGCAAATGCGCGAGGCGGTTATTCTGGCGGCGCTCGTCTGTTGTCCGGAACTCTGCGAAGAATTCGAGGACGCGCTTGAGGGGATGGAGTGCGCCGATCCGGATCACATCCGCCTACGCGATTTGATCCTGCGGCATGCTCCGGACGGTGCAGGTATCCTTCGTGAAAAGATAGAGACCCTTTTGGGGGTGGAAACCCTTGAAAGGCTGTTCTCTCAGCCCCATGTCGCCCTCACGCCCGCGGTTAGGCGTCGTGGCGATGCCGAGGCTGCGCGTATGACAGTTGCCGAGGAGTTGGCCAAGCTGAAGGCCGAAGCCGGTTGGACTGCAGAGATGAGTGAGGCCTCCGAAGATATTGCCGGCATTGCCGATGAGGCGGTTACATGGCGCCTTGGGCAGGCTGCGGAAACGCGTAATCGTGCGCAGCGCAGCCAGCAAGAAGACAAGGCAGAGTACGAGGTTGGAGACAACGGCGCGCGAATCAGTCGTGACGAACGCGAGCAATTCGAGGCGTTGCTTGAAAGGATCAGATACTCCAAGTCAGGGCAATAAAGGGCTTTTGGCTAGGAATAGGTAAAGAAATCAGGGTAAACGGGTGTGCGAATCACTGGAACGCGCTATTGATTCGGATCTAAGAATCACCCGATCGCCCTTTCGTTCAGGAGAGCTTCATGGCCGCCAAGGACACCGACGACCAGAAACCCGAAGACCAAGAGGCCGAAATCTCGCTTGATATGAGTCAGACTGCGGTCAAGAAGATGATCGGGGAGGCGCGTGAGAAAGGCTTTATTACCTACGATCAGCTTAACAAGGTCTTGCCGCCGGATCAGGTGAGCAGCGAGCAGATCGAGGACGTGATGTCGATGCTCAACGAGATGGGCATCAACATCATCGAGGAAGAAGAGGCCGAGGAAGACGACGGGAAATCCACCGCTGTTGCCGAGATCGGCAAGAAGGGTGAGATCACGCTTGGCTCGGGTAAGGAAGAGAAGCTCGACCGGACGGACGATCCGGTGCGCATGTACCTGCGCGAGATGGGGTCGGTCGAACTCCTGAGCCGCGAAGGCGAAATCGCCATCGCAAAGCGGATCGAAGCGGGTCGCAACACGATGATCGCGGGGCTGTGTGAAAGCCCGCTGACCTTCCAGGCGATCACCATCTGGCGCGACGAGCTTTTGGGCGAAGACATTCTGCTGCGTGACGTGATCGACCTTGAGACCACGTTTTCGGGTCAGATGGGGGAAGGCTTGGATGGCACCGAAGAGGGTGTCGTGGCCGAGGCGGCCAATGTCACCAGCGCCCCCAAGGAAAAACCCGAGGAAAGTGAGCCTGAACTGGATGCCGATGGCAATCCGATTGCCAAGGACGATGACGACGACGAGGAAGAACAGGCCAACATGAGCCTTGCGGCCATGGAGGCCGCCCTCAAGCCGCGCGTTCTGGAAACGCTGGATCGCATCGCAGAGGACTTTGCCGAACTCAGCGAAATGCAGGACAGCCGGATTTCGGCCACCTTGAACGAGGATGGCTCGTTCAGCAAAGCGGCCGAGGAAACATATCAACAGTTGCGTTCGGAAATCGTGGAGCTGGTCAATTCGCTTCACCTGCACAACAACCGGATCGAGGCCCTGATCGACCAGCTTTACGGCATCAACCGCCGGATCATGCAGATCGACAGCGCCATGGTCAAACTCGCCGACCAAGCGCGCATCAACCGCAAGGAATTCGTCGATGCCTATCGCGGCCGCGAGTTGGACCCGACGTGGCTGGACGACATGGCGCAAAAGCCCGGTCGCGGCTGGCAAATGTTCATGGAACGCCAACCCGAAAAAGTGGCGGAACTGCGCGCCGACATGGCGCAGGTGGGTCAGTACGTGGGGCTGGATATCAGCGAGTTCCGCCGCATCGTGAGCCAAGTGCAAAAGGGCGAAAAAGAAGCCCGGCAGGCCAAGAAGGAAATGGTCGAGGCCAACCTGCGGCTGGTGATTTCCATCGCCAAGAAATACACCAACCGTGGCCTGCAATTCCTTGATCTTATTCAGGAAGGTAACATCGGCCTGATGAAGGCGGTGGACAAGTTCGAGTATCGCCGGGGCTATAAATTCTCGACCTATGCCACGTGGTGGATCCGGCAGGCGATCACCCGCTCGATCGCCGATCAGGCCCGCACCATCCGTATCCCGGTGCATATGATAGAGACCATCAACAAGCTGGTCCGCACCGGGCGCCAGATGCTGCATGAAATCGGCCGTGAACCCACGCCCGAGGAACTGGCCGAGAAGCTGCAAATGCCGCTTGAGAAGGTTCGCAAGGTGATGAAGATCGCCAAGGAACCGATCAGCCTTGAAACCCCCATCGGGGACGAGGAAGACAGCCAGCTTGGCGACTTCATCGAGGATAAAAACGTTGTTCTTCCGCTAGATAGCGCGATTCAGGACAACCTGAAGGAAACCACGACACGGGTTCTGTCGAGCCTGACACCGCGTGAAGAACGGGTTTTGCGGATGCGCTTCGGCATCGGCATGAACACCGATCACACGCTGGAGGAAGTGGGCCAGCAATTCAGCGTGACCCGCGAACGCATCCGGCAGATCGAGGCCAAGGCGCTGCGCAAGCTCAAGCATCCGAGCCGTAGCCGGAAGCTGCGTAGCTTCTTGGATCAGTAAGCGCCGCTATGTCTTTGTTTTCCAAGCTTTTTGGCGGCGGAAAATCCAAGCCGAAGCCTGAGCCGGAGTTCGACACTGAAACCTATGAAGGGTTCCGCATCACGCCTGCGCCGAGGCAGGAAAAGGATGGGTACCGTCTTGGGGCGCGGATCGAGAAAGAGATTGATGGCGAGGTGAAGGTGCATCATCTGCTGCGGGCGGATGTCTTGCGATCTTTGGAAGAGGCGCATCGGTTTTCCGTGATGAAGGCCAAACAGGTCATCGACGAACAGGGCGAGCGGATTTTCCGCTAGGGTCTGCCCCCGCGAATTTCTGTACAGGTTGTACGTATGACCCCGGAGTTTTGTACAAAGCTCCGGGGTTTCTTTCGTGCCTCTGTACAAGTTGTATATTCCTTACGTTTCCTACGAAACTGGCGCGCTTATCAGGCCTGACGGCCTTCTTCGCGCGGAGCGCTTTGGCAACGAGCGCGCAAGTTTGGTTATTGCGGCTTTGGTGGGGAGGGTGTGGGGTAAAAGAGCGCGCGCGCCCTGTTCATGGCCTTGAAAGGAATGGGCCGGGTTGGTTTCCCGTGTTAGACCAGTTGCGACGCGATGATCGGAGTCTGCCACATGCGAAAGTTCTCGCTGAGCCTGTCGATACTCATGGCCGCCACCGGCACGGCGCAGGCCGAAGGCTGTTTCGGCGCCGGTGATCCGCTGTTTCACTGTACGGTGAAAGGCGGGGCGAAATCGGTGGATGTGTGTTTGCAGCACAGTGTCGCCTATTACCGCTTTGGCCCGGTGGAGGGGGCCGCCGAAATGCTGTTGGCGCAGCCGGTGAACAACATCCATCTGTGGCCGTGGAACGGCATCGGGCGGACAATCTATGAGGAGGCCGGTTTCAACAACGGTGCCTTGGACTATACCGTGCATTACGCGATTGATCGTATTCCCGAGGCGGGCGAGATCAAATCCACGGTCTCGGGCGGGGTGACGGTGAACAAGGGGGATCAGACCATGGCGCAACTGAGTTGCGACGAGGGGTCGCTGACGGTGAATGATATCTATCCGCTTTACGAGGCCAAGCAGGCGGCGGGCCAATGTTGGGACCGCGAGGCGTTTCAATGGGGGCCATGTTGAGCGGGGTGCAAACGGAAATTCAAATCGCCACGCGGGGGCAGGGCCTTTATGAGTTCACCCGCGAGGTGGTGGATTGGACGCGCGGGCAGGAGGTGCGGGCAGGGCTTCTGACGTTGTTCGTGCGGCATACCTCGTGTTCCTTGCTTATTCAGGAGAACGCGGACCCCGAGGTGCAGGTGGACCTGCGCAATTTCTTTGCCCGTTTGGTGCCGCCGACAAACGATCCGTCGATGGCGTATTTGACTCACACCTATGAGGGGCCGGACGACATGCCCGCCCATATCAAGGCGGCGATGATGCCGGTGAGCTTGTCCATTCCGGTGAATGGCGGCGTGCCGGTGCTCGGCACTTGGCAGGGGGTTTACCTGTTCGAGCATCGCGATGCGCCACACACCCGAAAGGTGGCGGCGCATCTGGTGTGACGGTCAGCCGGTGGGCATGATCGTCAGGTTGCGGACATCGGCGCGCTTGGGCTGTTCGAGCGCAAAGATCACGGTTTGGGCAACGTCCTCGGGCTTGAGCTTGTCGGGTTTGGGTTGCTCAAAGAAGGGGGTATCGACCATGCCCGGCGCGATGACGGTGCAGCGCCCACCCCATTCGCGCATCTCCTCGCTCATGTTGCCGCCGAAGCCGTGGACGAACCATTTGGACGCGCCATAGACCGAGCCGGGCAGGTGGATTTGACCGGCGACCGAGCCGGTGAGGATCAGGTGGCCCTTGGCCTCTTTCAGCGCCTCGTAAGTGGCCTTGACCGTCCAGAGGACGCCCATGACATTGAGGTCCATCATCGCCTGCCATTCCTCGGGGTCGCCTTCGGCGACGCCGGGGGTGTCGAGGCCCATACCCGCGTTGGCGAAGACCGCATCAATATGGCCGAATTTGTCCTTGGTGGCGGTGACGACGGCGGTGAGATCGTCATGGTTGGTGACGTCACCGGTTATGGCGAGGGCCGTGTCGACGCCCAGCTCCTGCACAAGGGCATCCAGTTTCTCGGCGCTGCGGGCCATGAGGGCCACGCGCCAGCCCTTGGCCACGGCGGCGCGGGCGGTTTCGGCGCCAATCCCCGAGGAGGCGCCGGTGATGAAGAGGGTCTTGTCAGTCATGTCTTGGCCTTTCTTTTTAAGTGTTGATCCCGACCTAAGCCGGTGTCTCAGTTCTTAAACCCCTTGTGTGCGAGCCTATCTAGCGGTGCAAATTCCCCTCTACCCAAAACCTTGCGGGTGTCCTATAGTGGCTGTGGATAACTGGGCTTCAGACCCATGACCTAAGAGGCAGAGAAAAAGAGGGGGACGGCCCATGCGCTGCCCGTTTTGTGGAAATATCGACACTCAGGTAAAAGATTCCCGGCCTGCGGAGGATCATGTTTCGATCCGGCGACGCCGGTTTTGCCCGGCTTGTGGCGGGCGGTTCACCACCTATGAGCGCGTGCAATTGCGTGATCTGGTGGTGGTGAAAACCAATGGCCGACGCGAGGATTTTGACCGTGACAAGCTGGAACGCTCGATCCGCATCGCGTTGCAGAAACGCCCGGTGGAGCCGGAGCGTATCGAGCAGATGATTTCCGGCATCGTGCGGCGTCTGGAAAGCATGGGCGAGACGGATATCCCATCCAAGACCGTAGGTGAGATCGTAATGGAAAGCCTCGCGCGGATCGACACCGTGGCCTATGTGCGCTTTGCTAGCGTCTACAAGAACTTCCAGGCCGCCGATGATTTCGACAAATTCGTGAGCGAGTTGCGCCCCGACGAGGCGATCGCTGAAGCCAAGCAATCGGACGAGTGACGCGGGAGGCTGACGCGCGGTTCATGGCGCTGGCCCTTTCGCTTGGTCGGAGGGGACAGGGCCAATGCTGGCCCAACCCGGCGGTGGGGTGCGTGATCGTGCGCGATGGGCGGATCGTCGGACGTGGCTGGACAGCTGCCGGGGGGCGACCCCATGCCGAAGCCGTGGCGCTTGCGCAAGCGGGCGTGGCGGCAAAAGGGGCCACGGCCTATGTCACGCTTGAGCCTTGCGCGCATCATGGGCAAACCCCGCCTTGTGCCGAGGCGCTTGTAAATGCCGGGGTGGCACGCGTGGTGTCGTGTTTGACCGATCGCGACCCTCGGGTCTCGGGCAAAGGGTTCGATATTTTGCAGGCGGCGGGTGTTGACGTTGAGACCGGGGTGCTGGCCGAGGCGGCGGCGCGCGATCTGGGTGGCTTCCTGAGCAAGGCAGCGGGTGGTCCGCCGCATGTCACCTTGAAGCTGGCGACCTCCTTCGACGGGCGGATCGCCACGGCGACGGGGCATAGCCAGTGGATCACCGGTGGCGCTGCGCGGCGCGCGGTGCATGGGATGCGCGCACGGCATGATGCGGTGATGGTGGGCGCGGGCACGGCACGGGCGGATGACCCGATGCTGACGGTGCGAGACATGGGTGCGGTGCGCCAGCCGGTGCGCGTCGTTGTCTCGCGCCGGTTGGATATTCCCTTGATGTCGCAACTGGCGCGCACGGCACGGGAGGTGCCGGTTTGGCTCTGCCATGGGCCGGATGCTGACGCGGCGCTGGTCGAGGCGTGGCGTGGTGTGGGCGCGGAGTTGATCGCCTGTGACCTTGTCGGGCGGCAGTTGGATATGGCCTCGGTTCTGGAGCGCTTGGGCGCGGCGGGGCTGACGCGGGTGTTCTGCGAGGGGGGCGGCGCGCTTGCCGCCTCGCTTCTGGCCGGTGATCTGGTGGATGAAATGGTGGGCTTTACCGCGGGTCTTGCCATCGGGGCCGAGGGCCTGCCGGGCATTGGCGCGCTGGGGCTGGAACGTCTGGACGAGGCGCGGCGGTTTGAGCTGATCGAGACACGCGACATTGGCGGTGATGTGATGCACCGCTGGGCGCGTCGCTAATTTGGGGGCGCTGCCCCCGTCGCCCTGCGGGCGACTCCCCCGGAGTATTTTCAGAAAGATGAAGCTGTAAAAGTGTCAGGCTTCATCTTTCGCAAAATACTCCCGCCGGAGGCATTCGACAGAAATCAAAAGAGATACGGTTTCAATGGTGCTTTATCGCCAGAGCCAGGCGTGGCTGGCCAAGGCCCCTTGCAGTTTCGCGGTAAGGCGATTTGCGGGGCCGGGTTTGGGCAGCGGGCCGTGGGCGAG
>Ga0102926_1002605_pt1 | contig 10419 bp, 6 predicted proteins | sample SalPonR1_A_D2_MG_FD_78173 | JGI IMG/M metagenome (GOLD analysis project Ga0102926, IMG submission 78173) | Salt pond soil microbial communities from South San Francisco under conditions of wetland restoration - Salt Pond MetaG R1_A_D2_MG | ecosystem: Environmental > Aquatic > Marine > Intertidal...
GAAGGACTGGATCGTTTGGGTGGCCGTCGCCGTGGCCTATGCGGCGACGTTCGTCGTGCTCTGGCCGTTCCTGGGCATGGGCGGAGCCATGCTGGGCGTGATTCCTGCGGCGCTGGCGGGCTGGGTCGCAGGGCCACTGGGCGGCGTCGGTGCGGTGATCGGCCTCATGGCCACCAATGCGGTGCTCGTGCGGGCGGTCGTGGATGGTGCGGATCGCGCCTTGTGGGGCGCCGCCGTCCGGCCGTCGACCGTGCTGGGCGTGACGGTGCTGAGCGTCGTGGCGGTGGGCGCAGGACTGATGCGTCGACGCCAGCAGGAGCTCGAACAGGTTCGTGCTCAGCTGCAGGACCAGCTCGCCGAGCACGAGGCGTTGACCGCAGCGGTCGGCGAGAGCGAGGAACGGTTCCGGCTCTTGTCCGAGGAGGCGCTCACAGGCGTGTACCTCGTGCAGGACGGTGTCCTCCAGTACGTGAATCCAGCCCTGGCACGAACCTTCGGGTACGACGTGACGGAGATCATCGGGCGCTTGGCGCCGACCGACCTGACGCATCCCCAGGACCGCGACATGGTGCGGGAGCACCTCGAGGCCCGGCTGCAGCGAGGGAGCGGCGTGGCGCACTACCGGTTCCGCGGCAGGCGCAAGGACGGGAGCCTCGTTCCGGTCGAGGTGCACGGGCGTGCGCTCACGATCGACGGGCGCCTCTCGATCCTGGGAACGCTTCGCGACCGCAGCGTGGAGGCGAAGGCCGAGGCGGAGCTGCACCTGCGCCTGAAGGCGCTCCAGGCGGCGCCGACCGGAATCGTCGTCACCACGACAGGTGGCGTCATCGAGTGGGCCAACCCGCACGCCCTGGCGCTCACCGGCTACACGCTGAACGAAGTGAAAGGTCAGCACACGCGCCTGTTCCGGTCCGGGCATCACGACGCGGCGACGTACGAACGGTTGTGGGGCGACGTGACGGCGGGTCGCGTGTGGAGCGGCGAGATGATCAACCGCCGGAAGGACGGCAGCGAGTACGTCGAGGAGATGACCATCACCCCGGTACGAGGCGCGGACGGGGAGATCGAGCACTTCGTGGCGGCGAAGACGGACGTGACCGAGCGACGCGACGCCGAGCACAAGATCCGCGCGTTGAATACGGACCTGCAGGTTCAGCTCGAACGCATCACGGCGCTGCACGACATCGACCAAGCCATCACGCAAGGCTTCGGGCTGCGCGACGCTCAGCGCGTGTTCCTCCTCGCGGCCCGCTCCGGCCTCGGCGTCGACGCCGTCGCGCTGTTCAGGCCCCTAGAGCAACAGGGCGGGCTCGCCTTTCGGGGCTCCGTCGCCTTGCGAACCCTCCTCGACAGCGCACAGCCGATCAAGGGTGCCGGAATCCTCGGCTCGGTGCGCCGCTCGGGCAAGGCCCGCATGGTTCGGGGCGCCGAGGCGGTGCGTGCCGCGCTCGAGCCGTGCGGCGTGCCGTCGCTCCTGGAGGAGGGGTTCGAGATGGTCGCGGCCGCGCCCATGCAGGCGCGGGGCGAGATGCGGGGCGTCGTCATGGTGGGGCACCGCAGCAGGTTCGCGGCGGAAGACGGCTGGCTGGAGTACCTCCAAGGCGTCGCGATGCAGGGCGCCATCATGCTGGACAGCGCCGCCCTCGTCAACCAGCTTCGCGCCAGCAACCAGCAGCTCGAAGCTGCGTACGACGCCACCATCGAAGGGTGGTCCAGAGCCCTCGACCTCCGCGACCGGGAAACCGAGGGGCACAGTCGCCGCGTGACCCAGCTGACGCTCCGCCTGGCCCGCGCCATGGGCTACCCCGAGGAGCGCCTGGAACACGTTCGCCGGGGCGCGCTGCTGCACGACATCGGCAAGATGGGCGTGCCCGACGCGATCCTCCAGAAGCCCGGACCCCTGAGCGACGAGGAGTGGACGGTGATGCGGATGCACACCACCCTCGCACGAGACCTGCTGGCCCCCATCGCGTTCCTGCAGCCTGCGATCGAGATCCCCTACGCCCACCACGAGCGGTGGGACGGCACGGGGTATCCCAACGGCTCGAGAGGCGAGGAGATTCCGCTATCGGCCCGCATCTTCGCCGTCGCCGACGTCTACGACGCGCTCACCAGCGACCGTCCCTACCGCAAGGCGTGGAGCCGCGAAGCGACGCTCGAGCACATCGGCGATGGGTCGGGAAGCCACTTCGACCCAGAAGTGGTCGAGGCGTTCCTGGCCATGGAGGGCCACGAAGGCTGAGCGTTCGGAGTCGCCCGGATTCGGGCGATGTCATCGTCCCGATCGAGGTGGACACCAAGGGCCACGACGCGCCGAACCGCCATGAGCACGACAGCTACGCCGAAGCCGCGCCCGATGCCGCCGGCATCCCCATCCCAATGCGCCGCTGTTCCGCCAAGCGAAGATTCTCGGTTCTCGAGGCACACGGTGTCGCGGAAGGTCGTTGCCGGGGGACGGCCCTGATCGGAGCGTGACGAGGGGCGACGCCTCGGGGCGCGGGCCGAGAGCAGGAGCGAGCGTACTGCGCGGGGTGCCCCCATGATTCCTCCGGTGCGTGCGATGCGCGGCGCGACCTCGACGCCTCAGGTGCATGCGCCGTCACCGAACGTCGCGGCCGCTGCGTGACCGCAAGAGACATGCTTTCGCCGAGCCGGTTCCGATCGTGGTCCCGCCCGGCCAGACTGCCCTGCGATTTCTGCCACGCGTCGGAAGCCAAGCCGCGCCACAAGCGGGACATATGTCGCTTGCGCGTAGTGCACAGTTGCAAGTAGCGAATCGCGGCGCGGATCCTCCCCGTGCTGGCGCATGAGGACATGTCCGCGCGCGGCGCACGCCTAGCTCCTTGGAGGTGGCAACGTGCCGACCGCGCTCGAACGAGCCGACCAGACGACGACCGACGCGGGCGGCGATCAGGCCGCAGTAAGCATCCGAGGCGTGAGCATGAGCTTCGGGGACCTGCAGGCCGTCAAGGACGTGAGCCTCACCATCGGTCAGGGAGAGGTGTTCAGCCTCCTCGGGCCCAACGGCGCCGGCAAGAGCACCCTCATCAACATTCTCACGGGTCTCCTCCGGCCCACCGAAGGGGATGCCCGTGTGCTCGGCCACTCGATTCGCACCGATCCGACGCACGTCAAGCGCCTTCTAGGCGTCGTGCCGCAGGACATCGCCCTCTATCCCGACCTGTCCGCACGCGAGAACCTCCGCTTCTGGGGCCGCATGTTCGGTCTACGAGGTGCCGACCTCGACCAGCGCGTCGAAGAGATCCTGCTTGTGGTCGGCCTGACCGACCGCCAGCGCGACCGGGTAGGCACCTTCTCTGGCGGCATGAAGCGCCGGCTCAACATCGCGGCCGCGCTGCTGCACGATCCACGTGTCGTGGTGATGGACGAGCCCACCGTCGGAATCGACCCGCAGAGTCGCCGCGCCATTCTCGACCACGTGAAGTCCATGAACCAGCAAGGCACGACGGTGGTCTACACCACGCACTATATGGAAGAAGCACAAGAGCTGTCCGACCGCCTCGCCATCATGGACCACGGAACCGTGATCGCGGAAGGCACGCATGCGGAGCTCGTGCGCATCGTCGGCGAGAAGGACCGCATCGCCCTGAAGCTCGATGACGGGGAGTCGGACGGTGCCGAGCTCTTCGGCGGCCTGAACGGCGTAGGCAGCATCCATGCGGAGGACGGCCACGTCGTACTCCTGGCGGACGACAGCGACCAGTTGCTCCCGGTGCTCTTCGAACGGGCCGCCGGCCGCGGGGTACGCATTTCGTCCATGGACGTGCAGGAACCGAATCTCGAATCGGTCTTCCTGCACCTCACCGGCCGCGCCCTCCGAGAGTAGGGCGGCATGAAGGTCATCGCGATCGCCCTGAAGGACGTACGCCGCAACCTCCGGAGCGGGATGCTGCTGGTGATGATGTTCGCCGTCCCGCTCCTCGTCACCGCACTGATGTACGCCGCCTTCGGACGCTCCGGCGCGGGCGACGACCTTGCTGCTGTACGCGTTCAGGTCGTCAACCTGGATGCACGCGTGCCGTTCGCCGGCGACGTCGAGGCAGGCGCGCAGCTCGTCGAGCACCTTTCCTCGCCCGAACTCGCCGACCTGTTGACGGTCGAAGAACGCGTCGATCCGGAGGCGGCTCGCCAGGCTGTCGACCGCGGCGAAGCGGCCGTCGCCGTGATCGTGCCAAGGAACCTCACCGCGTCCGCGGTAGGCACCGCGCAGCGGGCGACGGTCGAGCTCTACAGCGATCCGGCCCTGACCGTCGGGCCGAGCATCGTGCGCGAGATCGTCACCGGCTTCCTCGACGGCTTCAACGGCAGCCGTATCGCCGCGGACGTCGTGACGCGTCAGCTCCGAGAGTCGGGTCGTGCAGCCGCGACTGGCGAGGCGCGAACAGCGGCCACGATGTACGCAGAGTGGTTCGAGGCGCACCACGACCGGCCCGATGCGAGCCTGTCGGTCCGAACGCCCGACGGCAGCGTCGCCGAGGGAGGCATGGTCGGCATGCTGAGCCTCGTCCTGACCGGCATGATGATCTTCTTCGTTTTCTTCACCGGTGCCAACACCGCCACCTCAATCGTGCGCGAACACGAGGAGGGAACCCTCGCCCGCCTTCACACGACGCCTACCGAACCGAGCACCGTGCTGACAGGCAAGTTCTGCGCCATCGCCGCCACCCTGTTGGTGCAAGTCCTCGTCCTGGTGACCGCCGGCGCTCTCATCTTCGATGTCGACTGGGGCGGTGGCCTCGCGCTCGCTTTGGCCACGCTCGCGTTGGTGACGACCGCGACCGGCTTCGGTCTGTGGCTCATGTCGCTCGTCGGCTCGTCCCGCCAGTCGGGCCCCGTGATCGGCGTGGTGCTGACCGTCACGGGAATGGCCGGAGGCTTGATGACGACGGGCTTCACGAACCTACCGTCGGCCTTCGACCACGTAACGCTGTTCACGCCGCAAGGCTGGGTTCTGCGCACCTGGAAGCTCGGCCTGGCGCACGCCAGCATGGAAGAGCTCCTGCCGCCTTTCCTCGCCTGCCTCGCCATCGCCGCCGCGCTGTTCGCCCTCGGTGCCCGTGCAATGCGCCGCCGATTCGCCTGAGGAGGGCAAGCTGTGCGCATCTTGTCGATCGCCTTCAAGGACATCAACCAGTTGGCACGTGACCGCAAGTCCGTGCTCTTCCTCCTCCTCATGCCCCTCGCCTTCACCCTCTTCTTCGGCCTCGCCTACCGGTCCTTCACGACCACCGGCGAAACGGACGGCCGTCCCGTCGTCGCCATCGACAATCGCGACGCCGGCGACGTGCTGTCCGACGATCTCGTCACGTTCCTCGCCGCCGCTCCCACGCTGCGGCTCGAAGAGCTAGGAGCCGACGCCGATGTACAGAAGCTGGTGGAGGGTGGCGTGATGAACGCCGTCGTGACAGTGCCGAGAGGGTACGGCGCCAGCCTGCTCGGCGAGCGCGCGCCTCCGCTAGACGTCGTGGCGGACGCGGGAACGGCCGAAGGCACATCCGCCCTCACCGCTCTCGACACAAGCGTCCAACGCTTCCTCGGCACCGTCCAGATCGCCATCCTGGCGCAGCAGGCGGTCGGCGACGACGTTGCCGACCGAACGGACGTCGGCGCTCTCGACAGCGACGCCGTCATGGACGCAGCGCTCTCCTCGGCACGGGTTGCCTGGCGTGAGCCCCCGATCGTGGTGAGCGCCTCGGGGGTCCCGACCGACACCGCATCCTTGTCGCCGGCGAACCCCTACGCGCAAGCGTCGCCGGGCATGATCGTCCAGTTCGCGATCTACGGCCTCATCCTCTCTGCCATGCTGCTCGTCCTCGAGCGCAAGACCGGCGCCCTTGCGAGGCTCGTCGGCACACCTACGTCCCGTGCCGAGATCATCGCGGGGCACGTCCTCGCAATGTTCGTGGTCGTCTTTCTTCAGATCGCCGTACTCGTCACGTTCGGACAGTTCGTGCTGGGCGTCGATTACCTCGCCCATCCCTTCGCCGTTCTGCTGACCAGCGCCGCTCTTGCGCTCTGGTCCGCGAGCCTAGGTCTCCTCATCGGCTCCCTATCCCGCACCGAGGATCACGTAGTGGTCGGCTCGCTCATCGCGATGTTCGTGTTCTCCGCATTCGGTGGCGCGTGGTTCCCCCTCGAAGTCACCGGGCGCGCCTTCTCCACCATCGGCCACCTGACTCCTGGAGCCTGGGCGATGGACGCCTATCAGAGCATCCTTTTGCGAGACCAGGGCTTGGGGGCCGTCCTCCAGCCCGCCCTCGTGCTCTTCGGCTTCGCTCTTCTCTTCTTCGTCGTCGCGACCTGGAGGTTCGAGCCCACGACCTGACGACTCCGCCGGAGCCGTCCGACGGGACTGGGCACCGGTGGGCCACGGGTCGATCGTCGGCCATGGCGATGACGGCGATCTGGAGCGGGCGGCCGAGAACGGCGCTCTCCACCCCTTCGGAGACGGTCGCGAAGGTCTCCGGATCCCTGGCCTCGAAACGCGCCGTCGTGGCGCCCTTCTGCACTGCTCGGGCTGCGTCCGGGCGGGCACGACCCCAGACTGGACGTCGACCTCGGGCGGTAGGGTGACGGCGAGGCCACGACAGAGGGTATGCGCGACGCGTCTCGCGCATCCATGAAGCACGGGGCGCACCTAGGGAGCGGCATGGTCGAGCGGACGCCTGGCGAAAGCGACGCCGAGATGGCGGCACTCGTGGAGCGAAACGGGTTCGCGCTCGTGTCCGCCTTCTCGGCGTGGGGCCGTGCCCGAGTTCACGACGGGCCCGACACGCTCCATGTGCTCAGCGACGTGCCCGACCCGGCGTTCAACATGGTTGTGCGCGCGGGACTGAGCGACGAAACCGTCGACGTTGCCATCGCAGCCATCCAGGCCAGCGCCACGTCGCGCGACACACCGCTCGCGTGGTTGATCGGTCCCGAATCGACGCCGCCGTCCCTTGGCGCACGCCTAGAGCGGCACGGCTTCCATCGCGAGGAGGACGTCCTCGCGATGAGCCTCGACGTGCGAACGCTCAGGCTGCCGCGCCCCGCTCCGGGACTCGCCGTGCACGAGGTCGACGATGCCCGCGCTTTGGCGACATGGGCCCACATCGTGACGGCCGGATTCGCCCTCCCGTCCTGGGCCGAGGGTCCTCTGCGCGACATGACCGACGCCCTGCTGCGCACCTCATCCACGACGTTCCATGCGTTCGTCGTACGACGGCACGGAGACCCGATCGGAGCCGCGTCTCTCTTCGTCACCGACGGCTCAGCAGGCGTGTACAACGTGGCGACCCTTGAGCACGCGCGCGGCCACGGCGCGGCCACCGCGGCGACCGTCGCGGCGCTTCGCCTAGCGGTTGAAGACGGGTGCGAGCACGCCGTCCTTCAAGCCTCACCCGCCGCGGCGAGCGTATACCGCCGTCTCGGCTTCCAAGTTCGGGGCCGCATCGAGGTGCGCGCATGGACGCCCGATCGACAGGTTCGCCGGGACCGCGATCCCGACTAGGGCGACACCGTCCACCAAAGCACGCCGCCGAGCACGAGCACGCCAGCGACCGCCGTCGCTGCGAAGAGTCGGCGGAGACGCGGCGTCATCGTGGACAATCGTGGGAGCACCAGCGTGAGCGCGATCGTGAGCACCACGGCATACAGAATGAGCAGCATCGACATCAAACCACTCCCTTCGGTGCGCGCCGCCACTTGGCGGACACGCTCGCTCCGCACCGTGCGGGCAGGCGAGCGAAGGTGCACGTCACGGCATCGCCGCGCCGAGCCGACCGCGCAGGAACTCGATCGTCGTCGCACCGACCCTAGACATGCTGCGGAACCACGGCCAGGGGAATCTGTCCCGAACGTCGTCTTGTTCCGTGGCGCGACCCATCGTGAGCGCGAGGTCCGGCCCCCCTCCCCTCGCCCGTCATGCCTGTGCGGGCGGAGCCGTGCACGGCTCGGCCCCTTCAGCGCTCGCGGGAACGCCGGTGCGACGGCAGCGGTCCGCTAGGACGCGGCGGTCCTCGAGCGACCGCGGCCTTGCCGGTGGCCCTGCCGCCGACGTTCGCCACGCGCACGTCAGGACACGATGCCGAGCCGCAGCCAGCCCCAGGCGATGTGCCAGTACACGTAGTAGACGAGCCGCATCGCGAACATCGACACGAAGTCGTACCGCCAGAAGACGTACAGCTGGGCGAGGGCAAACGCGAACACGTGCAACGCAGTGTAGGCATCCAAGGCGGTGAGCGCGCCCCCACCAAGCAGAACCTGAAACGCCGGCTCGACCATGGCCGTGATCGCAATCGCCCACCACAAGCGCCGGGTCGAACACATGCGCCTCCTCAGCGAGAACAGCACCAGCAGGACGACCGTCAACGGCACGAGATGAAACGCCACCTCGGCGACCAACCCGATCGACGGGTAGAACACCAGCGCCCCCGGTAGCGGAACGTTCAAGTCGACCGGGTAACGCAAGACCAAGTCCGCGACGACGATGGCGGCAGCGAACAGCGTTGCGAAACCCGCCGCCACGGCGAAACCGCGCGCGAAGCGATCCCGCTGAAGGACCGCGAAGCCCCCGAGGACCCTCAAGCCCCCTAGGCAGGCGCCGCCGACGACACTCGCGCCGACGACCACGAGCCGAGGATCGGCACCACCGACGAAGCGCCGGTAGAACGCGGCGCCGGACGGCAACGCGACGAGCGTGAACAGCACGGCCACGACGCATATGGCCACATAGGCAAGCCAAGCTCGCGACGAGCTCCGGACCCGACGGAACGTCGTCACAGCCAAACTCCCGAAGCGGCTGCCTGACAGCGGACGCCGGAGACGATCCGAACGAGGCTCGGCACCACCGATACGAACCCCGCAGCCACACCGACGACACGCTCGAAGCGGCAATGGACGTGACGTAACGAGCTCGAGAAGGGCGACATGGCCCACCGACACGGATCGGACGGTGAACTCCTCCAGCGATTCGTCCGACCCGCCTTTCAAGCCTAGCGTTCTCCCACGCGAATGAAGCGGCCAGGGACAAACGGCCCTTGCCCGAGCACGCAGCCACCCACATCGACGCCATCCTGAAGACCCGCGCCCCCTGGATCAACGCCCGCCCGTAAGCGACCCGAGGTTGACAACCCAAGACCGCTGCTCGCTCCAAGCCAGCAGCGGCGTGTGCCCCGACTGGCACAGGGCGTGAGCACTGCGTTGAGACAGCGAGCAGCGTGTTCGGGGCGGGCGACGCCGTGCCGTTCGCTACCGGCCTCGTCCGGTTCGTCGGAGCGCCGGACGCGTTGGCCCTGGTCGCCCGTGGTTCACGGCGGCTCCGAACTCGGCGGCGGCTTCCTCTGGCGGGCGAGCCCGACACGGACCCGCCCGCCGGGCGCGACCGCAGGCTGGTCGGCGTCGCCTTCCTCTACCTGCGATGCCGGTCCTTCGAAGCGTCCTTTCGATGGCGGTGCTGATGACGCGCACCACCATCAGCTCAGCCTGGTGATCGTCGGGGCGGTGCCGGCGGTCGGGGCGCGGTGGGGCGTCCTCTCCGCGCCGAATGTCCCTGGGCTGGCGATACGCCGCCACCTAGCCTGATGGGAAGAGCGCCGTCCTACCCTTGCGTGCCCCGGGGGCAGGGCGGCTCGTCATACCGCATCGCCGGCCGGATCGCGGCCCAGGCTCGTGGGCACGTTCTTCCGGTGTCGTCGCGCCTGGGTCGACGTCGGGAGCGAGGAGAGGAGCGACCGTGCCGAATCAGCCCATCGAGACACGCCTACAGGATGCCGTCGAAGGCCTCGCCGGCCGTCCGAACGTCCCCCACGCGATGCTTTCCGTGGAGGCCGTCGACGGCGCGTTCGCATGGGCGGGCGCGGCAGGAGCCGCGAATCCGGCGGGCGTCGCCCCGACACCGTCGACGCCGTTCTGGATCGCGAGCGTCACCAAGCTCTACACCGCCACCGTCGTGTTCCAGCTGGCCGAGCAGGGCCGGATCGTCCTGGACGAATCCATGACCGCGTATCTCCCCGAGGCCCAGACGAACGGTCTGCACCGCATGGACGGCGTCGACCGCAGCGACGCCGTGACGCTCCGTCACCTTCTGACCCACGCCTCGGGCCTTCCCGACTACCTGGAGGACAGGCCCCGCGACGGCGGGCCGAGCCTGCTCGAACGCGTCGTCGACCAAGGCGACGTCGCCTGGACGATCGACGACGTCGTGGAGATCGTCCGGAACGATCTCGAGCCTCGCTTCCCGCCTCAGCCGCTGGCAGCCGGGAAGCATCGAATCCGGTACTCCGACACCAACTACCAGCTGTTGATCGCCATCGTCGAGTCGGTCACCGGCAAGGGCCTACCGGAGGTGTTCGCTGAGGCGATCTACGACCGCATCGGCGTCTCGGACACCTGGCATCCCGGAACGCGCGGAGCGTC
>Ga0102926_1002609_pt1 | contig 10401 bp, 11 predicted proteins | sample SalPonR1_A_D2_MG_FD_78173 | JGI IMG/M metagenome (GOLD analysis project Ga0102926, IMG submission 78173) | Salt pond soil microbial communities from South San Francisco under conditions of wetland restoration - Salt Pond MetaG R1_A_D2_MG | ecosystem: Environmental > Aquatic > Marine > Intertidal...
CATTGGGACACAATGCCGGAGACCAATTGCTTGTGAAGGTGGCAAAGAGGCTTAAGGCCTGCATAAGGTCGACGGACATGCTTGCCAGGCTTGGGGGAGACGAGTTTGTAATACTGTTTGCAGATACTTCAAGTAAAAGCGGGGTAGAGGCAGTAGTAAAGAAAGTGTTGCAAGTATTCAAAGACCCTTTCTATATTTCTAAGAGAAGCGTTTTCATTACAGCCAGCATTGGGGTTTCAATGTATCCCGGGGATGGATTCACGGCAGAAGAACTGATGATAAAATCGGACAAGGCCATGTATCTGTCAAAGGATTCAGGAAGAAACACATACAGATTCTACACCGGATCCATCGAAGAGGACAATTACCAAGGCATGAAAATATGTGAGCTCAAAGAGGCCGATTGATTAGGCTGGGTACAATAAAAAAAGAACCAACATGAACTGCCCCACAAAAGTTAGACACTAACTAACAAAGGAAGGGGCAGTTTTAATGCAAAAATATAGCCTTGAATTATTTGGCTTGTGTGTTTAGGGATGCGAAACGGGCGGCCTGCTTTTCGGACAATCTGTCCAGGAGCATCTTATGGTGGATTTTTCCCAATTCCGCCTTTTCTTTGGCTTGGGGAGTCCGGAGCTCTGTCCACCTTATTTTGTTCTTCTTGGCGTAAAGGTCCATGTCTACAATTCGTTTGCCGTTTTCAAGATACTCGAGTCCGGTGAGTATTTTTTTTATTTCCACAGGAGTAAGAAATGTGAAAAGGCGAACTCTGTAGATTCCCACGGATTGAAAAACCGATGCGGTATCCCGTCCCCATGACTCTCCCAGTATGAGACCCGCCTCAAGCGCTTCGACTATAAAAAGGAGCCTCCTGTAATGGAGCTCGAAATTCCCGTAACTGTCGTATATCTTTATGTCGAGTTCGTTCCAGTCCCTGTTGTTAAGGCAAAGGTTAAGGTATTCCAGCGAGTGGATTCCCAAATGCCCAAGTATGGAAGGCGAGGACGATTCGGTGAAAAGCGATACGGGATGCATGTCGGAAATTGAAATAGACTTTTGCAGACTCTTTTCGGTGAAGGCAATGAGAGTGCCGGCGCCCTTTTCATCCAGCAGATTTTCGAAAGAAGCTCTTGAAGCCTTGAAATGCGATTCTATACGGTCCACAGCCCTGTCAATATCGCCCATCAGTCTCAATAGTATAACCTTTGGCGACAGGCGGACGGATCTGAATATGCCTTGGTTTTCAAGGTTAAGGAGATAGCACAAAAATGAAGCGGCATCGCTGCCGACGGAATAGATTCTGTCCATGTCCTTTGAGCTGTTGCTTGTTTTTATTCTGCGGGTAAGCATGACGATTATGCGTGTGCCGTCCGAAGTGTCGAAAGCGGTCTTGAAGTCGGTAAATTCGTAATCGAAAGCCCAAAGGACTTTTTCTTCAAAAAGCACCGGATCTTCTGTCTCAATAATCATGCTTTGGCATCCTTGCCTCACTAAAGATATCATATGGCTTTAATCCTTCCCAAAATTCAAGTTCCCATTCTGACTTTTCCCTGCCGCGAATCGTCCACACCCTTAGGATAGGGCAATTCAAGAACTTTTCCCGAGCGGAGAAAAATGATGTGGATTGCGCATATTCCGTTGAGGTGGCGGGTGAAACCCTCGAAACGGCTTTTACCGCTCAAATCGTGCCCGAACAGATGATATGATGCCGAATCATCGAAAGGGGTTTCATCATAATGGCTGAGGTTGAATCTCCATTTCTGTATGGCCATGCTTTCCGAATCGAAAATTTTCGACCTCGACGCAAGCCTCCTCAGTATTTCAGGGCTGTCGTGGTTTCCAAGCGCAATATATATTTGGTCTGCGCCGGACGATTCCAGTATATCAATAAGCCTTGACGCCTTTTTTTCGTAAACGGACACCCTTCGGGGATATATGCCCAGCTTTATGTCGTCTGCAACGTCTCCCGTATGGACAATATATTCCGGTGAAATTTCTTTTATCAGAATCTCTAGACTTCCATAAAAAGTGGACGGGGTGTCGGATATGTGGAGAAGGACCTTTTCGTCTCTTTCCAAAATCGATTTTGGAATCTGTACCCGGCCCATGAAACTGTGCAGGATTCTTTTAAAGTAAGGCATGTAATCATCTCGATTCATTATTTTTTATGAAAATTTACGTGTTCCGTATGCCGTTATTGAAAGAACCGCTATTATGAGGGCAAGGTAGAGCATAAGGGGGAAGTTTTCCCCCTTGTCGTGTGTGGGCAAAAAAAAGACTGCTGACGAGGCCAGGCCCGTTATCATGAATCTTATCCCTGTCCACCTTGCAAGGCCGTCCTTGTCCTTGCATGTTTTGGGGTTGTACATCCTCGTTATCTCAACAAGCTTGAATTTCCATATGAGAAAGCCTATAACGGCAAGAAATATTCCGGTAAACAAAAACACATTTTGCATTTGATACACCTCCTATACCATTTAAGCACAAAGTGGCTTTAAAAACAGCAAAGTTTTGACTGTTTTTCTAATAATACCACCCTGGACTTGTTTGAATCAACGAAAATTGTCGCCATTTTGCGCGTAAATGATTAAAATGGTGTAGAATATATATGCGAAAAACAATGAAAGGATGTTCTTATGGCTAAAATAATGATTATAACAGCCTCAACGGGAGGCGGACACAACCAGGTTGCAGCGACCCTGCAAGCGGGTTTTAGAGAACGCGGCCATGAAGCCGAACTGATTGATTTCATAAAAGAAAAAAACAAGATGCTTGAAATACTTGTCGAGGAGGGTTACGAAATACTTGCAGGCCGTTTCCCCAAACTGTATGGAGAGCTCTATAAAATAACAAACAGGGAGTTGCTTGACGGCCCCTTCAAAAAACTCTTCATAAGGGCTGAAAGCAGACGCATGTGGGAAATCATACAGGAAAAGAAGCCCGACCTTATAGTAGTCACCCACCCATTTGCAGTAAAATTGATCGGTGCTATCAAAAAAAGCAATAAGATAGAAACGCCTTTCATATCCATAGTGACCGACTTTGAAGCCCACCAGACCTATGTAGACTCCAAGGTTGATGCCTATGTAACGGGAAGCAGGCATACCAGGGCCGGCCTGATAAAGAAGGGAATAGCTTCAGAAAAAATATATCCCCTGGGAATACCCATCAAGTCCGAATTTTTAAAGGATTCGGACCATCCTCCGCTGCATCCAGGAAAGTTCACAGTTCTTCTCATGGGCGGAAGCATGGGACTAAGGGGAATAAAGAAAGTGCTTTCACGCCTTACTGCAATGGACGAGGATTTGTTTATACATGCCGTTTGTGGAAACAACAAAGAATTGAAAAATCGCTTGACTGAAAAGCATGCCCATGCAATTGCAGATGGAAAGCTCAATGTGATGGGTTTTGTTGATAATATTTCGGAGCTTATGGACGATGCCGATGTGATAATAACCAAGCCGGGGGGCTTGACCGTTTCCGAATCCATAGCCAAGAATTTGCCCATGATAATACCCTTCTTCATACCCGGCCAGGAAGAGGAAAACGCAGACTTTCTTGCTCTCAGGGAAGCGGCGGTAAAAATTGAAAAAGAAAAAGATATTGAACCCATAATCAAATCCATGATAAAAGATCCAGGAGTGCTTGAAGGAATGAGGGCAAACATGAAAAGAATAAACATGGGAGACTCTCTGGAGGGAGTGATAGCCTTGGCGGAAGACCTTCTAAAAAGAAAGGGCAAAAAGGAAAAACTAAAGGAACTTCTCGAAAAAGAGATCGGCTTGTTGGGAACATACAATGTTTGGACGGCAGTCCATGTCGAGAATGGAAGATCTGTAATGAGCCGAAGGCTTTTGGAGACTTACGGCGAGGAATTTGATGCCGAAACGGTGGAAAAGGTTTTCATAGAAGACTTCTACGACGACGAGGCTTTCAAAAAGGACGCAGGCAAAAGCTGCAAACTCCGTTGAAGCCTTTAAGCAGACATCTTTTCAGGGAAGGGGACCTTGACCATTTTAACAGGGGGATTCAACATCCATATAAAAGGGTAAATAAAAATGCGGACAAGTATGAAAAAAAGGAGGAATTTGAATGATACGCGATCTTGTAGTAAGAAACAGAACCTACCGTCGTTTCGATGAAAGTGTGGAGATAGGAAGAGAAGGGCTTTTGGAAATGGTAGACCTGGCCCGCCTTTCATCGTCGGCTGCAAACCTTCAACCCATGAAATATATTCTTGTCACAGAAAAAGAAGACAGGATCAAACTGTTCCCACATTTGAAATGGGCGGCATCACTTCCGGATTGGGACGGCCCCGAACAAGGAGAAAGGCCCACGGCATACATAGTTATGCTTCTAGACCTTGAAATAAGTAAGAATCCCTGGTGGGACCATGGAATATCGGCTCAAAGCATACTTCTGGGAGCGGTTGAGAAAGGATATGGAGGATGCATGTTTGGTGCTTTCGACAAGAATGGAATCAAAAAAGACTTTGAAATCGGGGACAGGTACCAAATATTGGCGGTCCTGGCATTGGGAAAACCAATTGAACAAGTTGTCCTTGAGGATATAAAGGATGGGAGCATAAAATACTACCGAGATAAAAACAATGTTCACCATGTGCCAAAAAGGAAACTTGAAGATATGATTATTAGTGGAAAGTAGAAAGGAATAAAAACAGTAGAAGGTAGTAAGTGGAAAGTGGAAAGAAAAGACAAAAGCAGATGTCAGATATTAGATATCAGATATCAGGAAAGACGAAACGGATTGAATAACCGCAAGAAGGGTGCAGCCGAAAATTCATTGCTGTGAGTAAGAGGAAAGGAATAAAAACAGTAGAAAGTAGTAAGTGGAAAGAGGAAAGGAAAGACGGAAAACAAAGATTAAAAGCAAAAAGAAAAAGAAAGTTGGAAAGTTGGTCGGTTGGAAAGGAATAAAAACAGTAGAAAGTGGAAAGTGGAACGTGGAAAGAAAAGACAGAAAAACAAAAGACAAATGACTAAGAACCAGGACAAAGATTGTTTTCTTGCCTGATTGTGCAGCATTGTCCGAGCCGTTCTTTTAAACAAGCGCCCTTATAAGAAGAATCGCAATTATATGCCCCGGATAAAAGGCATAGAAAAAGTACTTGTTCAAACTTACATGAAATTTCCAGTCTATAAATATGAAAAACAAGGCGAATATGCTCAAAGACTGAAAAACCATGGAGAAAGACCATCCGCTGGTCCATGCGAAAAAAACCGACATAACAGCATATGCAAGAGTGGTCATGCCTTTGTCCCGCTTGAAAACATGAAAAATCCATATCATAGCCAGCCCGTACGATCCATATTGTAGATGCACTATGTCGCCGGTAGCAGCCAAAAGCGCGGCAAGCAAAAATCCATAGCGGCCTCCCTTTTCATAAAGCCATATAAGGCAAAGCCCGACAAGGATTGTCGGCATTATGTTGAGCTTTCCGGGAGAAAACCATATGTAGGGTATTTGCGATACTATCGCAAATACAAAAAGTCTTTGCATGTATTTTTTAAGGTTTGATGTTTTTTCATAACCTATAGCTGCCTGCCATGCGAAAATAGGAAAAGCCAAGCGGCCAATGGCCCTCATGAAAATTAGGTCAGGGAACAATATGTAGCCTGCATGGTCTATAAGCATAAAGAAGCATGCCGACAATTTCAAAAAATCGTTGCGAGAAGTTTCCCTTGCTGTTTTAACGCGTGTTTCAATCCCTGCTATGCTTTCATTTTTCATTGTCCCCATCCCTTTCCCGATGCAAACATAATACCATACATAAGCGTGATTCTACAATTTGAAGCCATGTCCATACACTTGCAGATCAAGATGGAAACAGGACAAAATAAATGAGCCGGACTAAACAATTAAGACAATTGCCGTCCGACTCATTTTGAATAGGAATCAATACCTCTTGCTGTTTCACTTTGAATCTCTACGATGATACTTCACCTTACCCTTCAAACTGTTATTTTCTGATCTTTTTTAAGGATTCAGAAAGTCTTGCTTTTTTCCCAAAGCACGCTAAGCTCATTCACCAATGAAGATATCTTATCTTTCATCGGCTTGAATCCTAGTGTTCATCACATCCGGTTCTATACGGACGTTCACTCTTTACATAAGGTAAAGGTTTTTTTATTCGGCCTTCCGTTGCACTTTCCAACCTTGTTGGAATCGATGCTCGGTATCCGAATCTTCCACTTGCTTTACAAGAGGCAATCATCCTATTCCTCTAGAGGGATACTCTCCCTCTTACTTTACTTATACCTCCATTTATTTTTTTTAAACACTTTTTTTGATTTTAATCAAATAAAAAGCCGCCAAATTTAAGGCGGCTGATTTTTTCGACTACTCTTAATAGCAATTCCTTTTGTATGCGAATCTGGATATTTCGCTTATTGCATTGTCCATGGCAACAAGGTCTGTGTTGTTTGACATGAAGCCTATCAAAAATGGCTTCCTCGCATATACAATACCTATGTCATGGGAGATTCCTTCATCTTCACCGGTCTTGTGGGCTATTGAAAGCCCTCTGGGCAAAAGCCGGGGTATCTTGCTGTTGAGACGCTGCATTTTGAAAATATTGAGCATTTCGATGGAAATTTTTCTGGAAATAAGCCTTCCATTATGCATTTCCTCAAACAGCTTAGCCATGTCTTCCAATACTGCTGTGTTTTCAAGCCCTTGCTCTGACGCATCTTGGTCAAACAAAAGCCTGTTTAGGCGGGTCATATATATTTCGCGGTCTATGAGCGTCTGGTTTATTCTTTCCATGCCCAAAATGTTTATAAGCATGTTTGCGGCAGTATTGTCGCTGTGTATTATCATGAGCACGCAAAGATCGCGAAATGTAACTTCAAGGCCGTCGTGCATGTATGAAAGGGCTCCGCAGGACGGCGCCTTGTCGGAATTCTTGACTTCGTATTTTTTGTCAAAGTCCATTTCTCCAAGGCGGACCCGGTTGAATGCTTCAATCAATATGGGAATCTTTATGAGGCTTGCCGCATAAAAAATCCTGTCCTCATTGAAAGCGACTATTTCGCTGCCGTCGAGACGTTTGTAGTAGAAACCAGCTTGTCCCGGAATATCTTTCAATATGCGTTTGACATAATTATACACGGCGTTTTCTCCCCCAATTGTTATACTTTATATGTCCCATTATACCAAATTCTCAACTTTATTGTTATAATAAAGAAAACCATTGAATTGGAGGAGGTAAAATGGCAAAAAAATGCGACAGATGCGGAGTGAAAATAAAATTCTCCGAGACTGCATACATGGAAGACAATCAAGTTCTTTGCCCCAGGTGCTACAGCGAAATGCAACTAGAAAAGCAAAAGGAGACTCCTGAAATGCTTTCTGTGACGCTTCCCGAAATAAAAGGCGCTTCAATAACCCAATACTTTGACGCCATTTTTGAATCTAGCCTTACAAATTTAAAACACAAGGCTTCGCGGCTGGGAGCAAATGCTGTAATTGGAGTTGTAGCCTCGGACTACGACAAATGGTGCGGTACACCTGTGGTTATTAAAGCGAAAGAGGATTAAGGGCCCCGTTACAGGCTTATCCCGTCCGGGAAGGCTTCCCTCCTCATTATTCCCCACATCTTGTCTATGTATGAAAGAGTATAGTAATTTTCGTAATAGTGATAATAAAAGGCGCCTTTCAATGTCATTTGAAATGTGCCTTTTTCTTCTGTAACAAAGTCCAGTTTCTTGGCGGCCCAAAGTTCAAATCCGTATTTGTTTTTAAGTTTTTCGCCGAAAAAGCTCTCGAAATCAACAGAATCTATTTTCGTGCTGTAAGCTGTCCAAAAGAGGTAATAGATCATTCTTTGCCTCTCGGTAAAACGTATGCTGAGAGATGTCGGCATAAGGCCTTGGCGTATTCTTTTACTGTATTCGTCCACCGAAAATGTGTTTATTTTAAACTGGCCTCTCAATAGGGATGTCGCGGAACATCCGAAACCGAGAAAATTGTCTCTGGTCATTGATGAGTATCTTGCCGACGGGTCCTTTGAAAAGGTCCAGATTGAATCCCTTCCGTATCCCTTGCTTTGGCAATGCATGGTTATCTTGTCAAGCAATTTCCTTTTTTCTTTTTTGCTCATAGGAGCGATGTCGCTTTCTGTAAAGGTGAAGTCTATAAAGGGGTATATTGCAACATGGTTTGCGCCGTTTGAAAAAGCTGTTTCAATATCCGACTTCAAGTTTTCGAAGGTTTGTCCCGGCAATGCGAAAATGAAATCCATGGACACTGTTTCAAACTTTGTATCCTTGAGAGCCTTGAAAACCCTTTCAAAGTCAGTTTCTCCCCTCCCCAAAGTTTTAAGAAGTCCGCTTTGAAAGGATTGAATTCCTATGCTTATTTTAGTGACCCCGGCCTTTTTCAATTTGGCAAGATTTTCCGGCGTTACATTGTCGGGATGCAGCTCAAGCCCTATACCTTCGGTAATTACAAAATGCTCATTTACGGCATCCACTATTTCCTCAAGCCTGTCAATGGCAAGGGCGGGCGTTCCTCCACCAAAATAAAGGCTGGTGGCAAGTTTTTTTCCATCGTATTGATTACCCACAAGCTGTATTTCGCTGATTAAGTGGTCGACATAATCATGGCAACGCTCTTTTACGTACTTTTCCTTGCAATAGGGGCAGAAGGTGCATATGCTTTTGCAAAATGGAATATGTATGTAAAGGCCAAGCCTTTTAGCGTCAGCATATGGGAGAACATTGTCGTATTCATTTTTGAACACAAAAGGCTTTAAAGATCGTGTCAGCCACATCCTTGTCGCTGTTGTCAAAATACTCATGATTTACCCCCTATATGTATTTCAAATATGTTTTCAACATATCGAAAATTATTTTCATATTTCCGCCAAACAGCAATGTGTATTCCGCAACAAAAAAATAGCCGCATTGACCGCACAGCCCCGGAACGTCGATGCATCTTCCGCAGGTGCTGATTTTTCCGTTTTCGATTACCAGGCATTGATGGCAGGGCGTTTTGAATTTGTTTTCAACAATGTATGGAAAAGCGCTTTTCAAGTTAAATACGGGCGCGCCCCTGTCCATCATCTTTGAAATCGTATTGCAGCAGCTTTTTTTTTCATCCCTTGAAAGAGCCAGGGTTTCGGTGTCAGGGTATGGAGTGTGGAAATTAAATGACACCGCCCTGACATTCTTCTTATCAGCCGCAAGCCTGCAAACATCTTCGACAGAGTCCTTGTTTATTTGGTTTATAGCCATGTAAAAACATATGTTGTCTGCTGAAGCATTTTCTATATTGTCCATTATGACATCGTATGTATCTCCTCGAATCTTGTTGTGCTTGTCCCTGTCCCCGTCAAGGCTCAAAAGAATCAGATCCGCTTCGGGAAGGTCCAGGCGGAAGGTGCCGTTTGTTACGGTGTTTACTAAAAGGAAACCCATTTCTTTGGCTTCTACGACCAGATCCCTGAGCGTTTTGTCTCCGTCCTGCCACATGAATGTCTCTCCTCCGCAAAAAAACAGTATTCTCACGCCAAGGCTGTAGAGTTTTTCCATTTCGGACTTTACTTGTTGGTAGGGGTGGATGACAGACTCAATATTGTTGACGGAGCAATGCTTGCAATCCAAATTGCATTTGTCGGTAAGTATAACTGTGCCAAGAATAGGCTTTTTTTGCTTGAAAAGAATTGTTTTTATGCTGAATTTGGCAAAATGCATGAATGATGATATTTTCATGATAAATCCACGTCCTTTTCTATATATTTTAATCCGCACAATCCCTGAGTGCGCACGACGCCTTCATATTATACCACTAATCCATCCCCCTGCTTTACATTTCCAACTGACCAACCTTCTTTTTCTCTTTGCCTTTGTTCTTAATCTTTGCTTTTGTATTTTGCTTTTGTTCTTACTGACAACTGACACCTGATACCTGAAACCTGTTCTTGCTCTTCCTTTCCACTTCCCACTTACTACTTTCCACTGTACTTTACTCTTTGCCTTTGTCTTTCCTGATATCTGACATCTAATATCTGACATCTGCTTTTGTCTTTCCTTTCTACTTTCAACTTACTACTTTCTACTGTTTTTATTCCTTTCCAACTGACCAACCGACCAACTTTCTTTTTCTTTTTGCTTTTAATCTTTGTTTTCCGTCTTTCCTTTCCTCTTTCTACTTACTACTTTCCACTGTACTTTAATCTTTGCTTTTTCTTTTGTGTTTGGCAATAGAAAAATGCAACTTTTGGCAATCAAAAATACAATTGTCAGTACCAATCAGATTACTTCATTAATGAGTTTTCCATTCGATAACTTTTGCCGGTAAACATCAGAAGATGGGAATGATGGACTAGCCTGTCAACAATAGCAGCAGTTAATTTTTCATCAAACAGAAAACCTTTCC
>Ga0102926_1002612_pt1 | contig 10399 bp, 9 predicted proteins | sample SalPonR1_A_D2_MG_FD_78173 | JGI IMG/M metagenome (GOLD analysis project Ga0102926, IMG submission 78173) | Salt pond soil microbial communities from South San Francisco under conditions of wetland restoration - Salt Pond MetaG R1_A_D2_MG | ecosystem: Environmental > Aquatic > Marine > Intertidal...
TTTTACTGCTCTAATGGAATGATAGGTACTTCTAATATAATAGATAGTTATAATTTTACAGGTAAAGAGGGATTAGAAACTATTAAAAGGATGGAGCATTTAGAAGAGTGTAATATAAAAGGCATATATCCTTTTGAAGGTGCAGGTATAAACTTACTGTATCCTATTATTACAGCTATAACACATGAAATCCCGATAATTGATGGAGATGTTATGGGGAGATGTTTTACTGAATTACAAATGTCTACTTTAGAATTAAAAGATATTGGGTTAGAACCTTTTATTTTAAAAGACACAATGGATATTATGCATATTTTTAGTAGTAAAGATACCAAATTAGTAGACTTGGGTGTCAGAAAGGTATTGAGTAGAATAGATAAATTGGGATTTTTTTCCTGTGGATTACAAAAAGGTGGCATATTAAAAGAAGCGCTTCTCCCAGGTACGATTACATTTGTTAGAAATTTAGGAGAAGCTTTTAATACAGCTAAAAGTTATAATGAAGTAATAAATGGGTTGAAGAATGCTGCGAAAAATTCTATTTATGGAGAGGTAGCAGAACTTTTCAAGGGGAGAGTAAAATCTATAAATGAAGCCGAAGATAAGGGGATTTGGACCAGCTTCAAATTGGAAGGAGTAGACGAATTTAGTAACAGCGTATGTAATATAATGACCAAGGATCAGTATTTACTGTTATATAGAAATAAAGAAGTTGCCTGTATGACTCCCGATATCATCTCAACTATTGATTTAGAAAGATTAGAACCTGTTACAGTACAAGATGTTAAAGAAGGAATGAGATTAGGTATAGTAGTAATAGAAGCACCACAACGGCTTAAAACAATAGAAGCTTTAGAGTTGATGGGTATAGCTAATTTTGGTTATAAATTGCCTTATAAAAATATTAAAGATCTGGGAGGTATTAAATGAGTCTTTTGAAAAAATATAGTAGCAAAACAGGTAAAGCACCAGGCCATTTGTATTATACGGGGGATAAAAGAGAAAGTGTTAAAATTGAAATAATTAGTTATGATGAAAATAGCTTTGAACAGGAAATATTAGAAATTGAAAGATTAAAAGAAATAGAAAATAAATTTGAAAAAATTAATGATAAAAATGTAATATGGGTTAATGTATTTGGATTGCACAATATTGATGTAGTTAAATACTTAGGAGAAATGCTTGATATACCAAACTTGCATTTGGAAGATGCATTAAATATAGGTGAAAGACCTAAAATAAATATTGATAAGGATTACACCTTTCTTCTTCTTAACATGATAAAAAAAGAAAAGAGTATAATTTACGAACAAATATCAGTTTTCTCTAAAGATAACATTATTATTACTTTTCAGGAAATGGAAGGGGATGTCTTTGATCCTGTAAGAGATAGGATTAAAAATAATAAAGGAACTATAAGAGTTAAAGACAAAGATTATCTTTTTTATGCATTACTGGATGTTATACTTGATAATTATTTTGTATTTATGATGAATATAGAGAAATCCATTGAAATTTTAGAAGAAGAAGCAATGATTAATGAAGAAGATGATTTGCTCAAAGATATATATTATTATAAAAAAGAACTTGTAAAATTACGAAATTCAATACTTCCAATGAAAGATATAATTAAAAATTTAAAAGATAATGCTTCAAATGAAGATGATAAATACTATGAAGATTTATACGACCATATATACTTTATGATAGATAGTCTAAATGTGTTTAGAGAAATGATAAACGGAATTTATGAAATTTACATTTCAAATATAAGTAATAGAATGAATAAAGTAATGACTGTATTAACTATTTTTTCAGCAATTTTTATTCCGATGACCTTCTTAGCCGGAGTGTACGGGATGAATTTTAAATATATGCCTGGATTGGATAATACCATGAGCTTTCCAATTTTTGTGGTGGTCTGTTTATGTATATTTTTAGTGATGATAGTTTTCTTTAAAAGAAAAAGGTGGCTTTAGTAGGAGTGTGTTATGATAACTAATAAATGGTTTAAAGGTGAAGAAAATATAACTGAAATAATAAAATTGAGAAGAAAAATTTTTGGAGTTGAAGGAAAAGATGAATACGATAAATTTTCATTTAACTTGGGGATTTATGAAAACGGTGAAAAATTAGTAGGAATAGGAAGATTAGCTGTAAAAGAAGATAAATTTTTTATTGATTATATTGGTGTGGATGAAAGATATAGAAGGAAATACTACGGAGATTTCATCTTAAGAGTACTGATAAAAAAGGCCTTTGATTTAGGTTTAAATAAGGTATATATTGAAAGTAGCAGAGAGTTTCTAGACTATCTAAAAAGATTGAATTTTGAATTTGAAAAAGATGTTAATAAAAAAGTGCTTCTTTCTTGGAAAGGAGATTTGCCAAATGGATGCTGTAACTAACAGCCTAAAAAAAGAAAAGGATAAAAAAATTGTAGTATTTGGTGGAGGAACTGGATTATCAATACTTTTAAGAGGTTTAAAAAACTATACAGAAAATATTACTGCCATTGTAACTGTAGCTGATGATGGAGGAGGTTCAGGAAAAATTAGAGAAGACATGGGTATGCTTCCTCCTGGAGATATTAGAAACTGTTTAATTTCACTTTCTGATGTTGAGCCAATTACTGAAAAACTTATGCAGCATAGATTTAAAGAAGGTTACTTAAGAGGACAGTCTTTTGGAAATTTATTTATCGCTGCAATGTACGAAATATTTGGAGATTTTGAACATGCACTAAAAGAACTGGGAAGTATTTTCAGAATAACAGGTAAAATATTGCCTATGACCTTAGAAGATACAAATCTTAAAGCTGAGTTGGAGGATGGAGAAATAGTATTTGGAGAACAGTATATTCCTGAATATGTACGTAAAACAGGAAAAAGAATAAAAAGAATGATGATAGTTCCTGAAAATGTTGAACCTATGTATGAAACAATAGCAAGCATTAGAGAGGCTGATGTTATTGTTCTGGGACCGGGTTCTTTATTTACAAGTATCATACCAAATATTTTAGTTAGAGATGTAGTAAGGCATATAAAAGAATCTAATGCAAAGGTAGTTTACGTATCAAACATAATGACTCAACCCGGGGAAACAGATGGATACAGTACTTTAGATCATATAAGGATGCTTAAAGAGCACTGTGGGGACGATATAATAGATTATATTGTTGTAAACAACAAAAAGCCGGATAATAATGTATTAGAAAAATACAGAAAAGAAAATTCAATACAAGTAGAGCTTGATAACAAGCAGAAAAAATTGATCAAAGAGATGAATGTAAAAATTATTGAAGACAATTTTTTAGAGGTTGAAAAAATGTATATTAAACATGAAGCCGAAAAATTAAGTAGAGTTTTAATGAATATAACCCCTGATTAACTCTAAAATCAGGGGCTATATTTAAAAATCTTCAACAAAGGAATCTAAAAGTTCAACTAAAGATTCAACAGCTTCATTCTCATCATCACCTTTAGCTTGAATTGTTAGGTTTGAACCTTTTATCGCTCCCAGGGACATGACATTTATAATACTTTTTGCATTTGCTGTTTTATTTTCTTTTTTAATTTCTATTTCACTTGTGAATTCGTTTGCTTTTTTAACAAAGATAGCGGCAGGTCTTGCATGTAAACCAATGCTATTTTTAACAGTGTATTCAACCGATTTCATGTAATCCTCCTTCCTATAGATTTTCTGCTATTTTCTCTATTTTTTTTAGTCTATAATTTACACCAGATTTTCCTATTGGTGGATCCAGCAAATCACCTAATTCCTTTAAGGATGCTTCTCTATTTTTTAACCTTAGTTTAGCTAATGATTTTAGGTTTTCAGGTAGATTATCTACACCCATATTTTCTTCTATTTTTCTAATAGCTCTTATCTGCCTTACTGCAGTATTAACGGTTTTGCTAAGATTTGCAGTTTCGCAGTTTACAACCCTATTAATATTGTTTCTCATATCTTTTATTATTCTAATATTTTCTACATCTAAAAGAGAGTTGTATGCCCCGAAAATATTAAGAAGATCAACAATTTGTTCGCTTTCTTTTAAATATGTAATATAATAATTATTTCTTTTTATGTACTTTCCCTTTAAATCAAAACATGACAGTAATTCGCATAAATCCTTAGCATGCTGCTGGTTATAGCTGACAAACTCCAAGTGATATGATTTTTCAGGATTAGTAACAGAGCCATTACATAGAAAAAAGCCTCTTAAATAAGCTTTTTTGCAGTCTCGTGATTTAAGTAATTCCATAGGAATCCTTTTGTTTATACTTCTGTAGGTTATAGAGTTTGACTTTAAAAACTTAGTTTTTGACATTATTTTGTCAGATAAATTAGATATTTCAACTATATAAGAATGATGTTTTTTCAGTCTTCTATTCTTTTCTATTTTGACATCGACATAAGCCGTATCCTTTTTTTTAACTATGCTGTAAATTCTTCTTGCAACAGCAGAATTCTCGGTATTTATTTTAAGAAAAAAAATATTGTCTTTTAATTCAATGTCTTTCGTAGCTCTGAGTATGGCAGATAGTTCACTATTAATGCAGTTTTCTTCTAAATCAATCTTTCTACATATTTCATTTTTTACTGCTGATGAAAAAGACATTTTAATCTACCTCCTATTTATTTCCAATTAAATTCTATATTTGATTTCTCTCTTACCGCTTTTTCGATAACATTTCTTTCATCATCATATCGAGCTAGTTTAATGGCATTTTTAAGAGTATAGTAATCAGCTTCTATAAATCCTTCGTTTTTTTGAGGTCTGCAATCCATATCCTTTGCTTCCATAATAAACCAGTGGACTATTTTTTTTATTCTTATGTTGTTTTCGTTTGTATTTCTTGTGAATTCATAAGAAATTTTCGACAAATATTTAATTATATCTACTCTAGCACCGCTTTCTTCGAAAACTTCTCTTACCGCTGCAGTTTCTAAGGTTTCACCTTTTTCAACTCTGCCCTTAGGCAGAACATAGTCACCGTTAAACTTTTTTAAAAGGAGAATAGTATTTCTGAAAAATACAACTCCTCCAGCACTTAATTCTTCAACCATCTAAACACTCCATTAGATACATTATTATATCATAGTAGTATATCATGAAAAAGGTTAAATATAAATAAAAAAACATAAATTCGAAGGATAAATTTTAGAAAGATAATCTGTTTAGTAATATTGATAAATATGATAAAATAAAGAATAACTAACTTATAATTACAGATAATAGACTTAGAAAAGGTGAAATATATGAGTAATAATTTTACACACTTACATTTGCATACTGAATTTAGCCTCCTTGATGGAGCAACAAGAATCACTAAGCTCATGGAAAGAGCTGTTGAACTTGGCATGGATAGTATTGCTTTAACAGATCACGGCGTTATGTATGGAGCAGTAGAATTCTACAAAGAAGCAAAAAAACATGGAATTAAACCTATAATAGGTTGTGAAGTATATATATCTGAAAGAGGTTACAGAGATAAAGATCCTGCTTTAGATAAAAATCAATATCATTTGATTTTGTTAGCCGAAAACCAAAAAGGTTATAAAAATTTAATGAAGATAGTATCTGAAGGATTTACTAGAGGATTTTACTATAAACCCCGGGTAGATAAAAAGATTTTAAATAGATACTCAGAGGGAATAATATGTCTTAGTGCATGTATTGCTGGGGAGATACCTACGTATATACTTGATGGAAATTTTGAAAAAGCTAAGAAAACGGCAATAGAGTACAGAGAAATATTTGGTGATGATAATTTTTATTTAGAGCTGCAAAATCAAGGTATAGATGATCAAAAATTTATTAACGAGAAATTAGTAGAAATAGGGGGAGAACTTGATATACCCTTAGTTTTAACTAATGATACTCACTATATTAATAAAGAAGATGCTAAATTTCACGATATACTTTTATGTATTCAGACGGGAAAAACTGTCGACGAGGATAGAATGAGATTTCCTACAAATGAATTTTATCTAAAATCCTACGAAGAGATGATGGAAGTATTTCCGGGGATGGAGGAAGCTGCAGCTAATACACAGAAAATAGCAGATAGATGTAATATAGAATTAGATTTTTCAACAACTCATCTTCCTAATTTTGATGTACCAAAAGGATATGAAAAATACGATTACTTAGAAGAATTATGTAAAAAAGGAATCTCAGAAAGATACACAAATATAACTGATCAAATAAAAAGAAGATTGGATTATGAGCTAAGAGTAATTAAAGAAATGGATTATGTAGATTATTTTTTAATTGTGTGGGACTTCATTAAATATGCAAAAGATAATGACATAATGGTAGGTCCAGGAAGAGGTTCAGCTGTTGGAAGTATAATAGCCTACGCTTTGAAAGTAACTGATATCGATCCCTTAAAATACAACTTAATTTTTGAAAGATTCTTAAATCCGGAGAGAGTATCTATGCCGGATATTGATATAGATTTCTGCTACGAAAGAAGAGAAGAAGTTATAGACTATGTTGTAGAAAAATATGGTGATGATAAAGTAGCACAAATAGTGACCTTTGGTACTATGGCAGCAAGAGGGGCCATAAGAGACGTAGGTAGAGCTATGAATTTCAGTTATCAAGAAGTGGACTTTATTGCGAAGAGAATTCCGATGGAACTTGGGATAACTATAAAAAAGGCTCTCCAGATGAACGAAAAGTTAAGAGAGCTTTACGAAACAGATGATGATGTAAAAGAATTAATCGATATCTCGAGAAAGGTAGAAGGGCTTCCAAGACATACCTCTACTCATGCAGCAGGGGTAGTCATATCCAAACTACCTATAACTGAATATGTACCACTTTCCAGGAATAAAGATATTATTACTACACAGTACAATATGACCGAATTAGAAGAGCTTGGACTATTAAAAATGGACTTTTTAGGACTTAGAACTCTTACGGTTACAAGAGATGCAAAGGATTTAATCGAAAAAAATCATGGAGTAGAAGTTGATTTTGATAATATGAGTTTTGATGATCCAAAGGTATATGAAATGTTTGCGAATGGTAATACTTTAGGTATTTTTCAGTTTGAGAGTACGGGCATGAGGGCAATCTTAAAAGAGATGAAACCGGACTCATTCGAAAATATAGTTGCTGCAAATGCATTATACAGACCCGGACCAATGTCTCAGATACCTACCTACATTAAAAACAAATCAAATCCGGAAAATATAGAGTATCTTCATCCTAAACTGGAGCCGATTCTAAATGTAACCTACGGTTGTATGGTTTACCAGGAACAGGTTATGCAGATAGTTAGAGATATAGGTGGTTTCTCAATGGGCAGATCTGACTTGGTAAGAAGAGCTATGGGAAAGAAAAAGATGAAGGTAATGGAAGAAGAAAGACGATATTTCATTCACGGAAAAAAAGACCATGAAGGAAATTTAGAGATAAGGGGAGCTGTAAGAAACGGTATAAATGAAAAAACAGCAAATTTAATATACGATCAGATGATTGATTTCGCTAAATATGCCTTTAATAAATCTCACTCAGCTGCTTATGCAGCATTAGCATACAGATCAGCCTGGCTCAAGTATTACTATCCTGTAGAATTTATGGCAGCTCAGATTTCAAGTATCATGGGAAATTCTGATTCTGTCTCAAAATATATTAGAGAATGTAAAAGATTGGGAATTGAAGTGATGCCGCCGGATATAAACACAAGCGAAAGTAAATTTATCGTAAAGGATGGAAAGATAAGGTTTGGACTGGCTGCAGTAAAAAATGTTGGAGGAGCAGCAATAGAAGAAATTGTTTTAATTAGAGAAGAAAAAGGTAAATTTGAAAGTTTCATTGATTTTTGTGAAAAAGTACCAACAGCAGTACTAAATAAAAGGCAAATAGAATCATTAATTAAAGCTGGAGCTTTTGATAGTACAGGAGCAAAAAGAGCTCAACTGATGGCCATATATGAAAAAACTATCGACGGAATAAGTAAACAAAGAAAAAACAATATTGAAGGACAGGTGTCCCTGTTTGATAAAGGACCTTTAACAGAAACCTTTATACCAAAAGACAATCTTCCAAAATTAAAAGAATTTACTGATAAAGTTAAACTAAATTTAGAAAAAGAAATGTTGGGGATATACTTGACTGGACATCCTCTGTCTGAATTCGAAGATATAATTGAAGAAACAAGTAATACCAATAGTGCTGAATTAAAAGAATTAAATCAAGAACACAGTATAGAGATGGATAAAAGACTTTATGATGGAGCAAAAATATCAATTGGTGGAATTATAATAAAAAAACAAAATAAAGTGACAAAAAATAACAAACTTATGGCTTTTGCAACATTAGAAGATCTTTACGGTTCTGTGGAATTAATTATTTTTCCAAATGTATTAGACAGATATTCTGAAATAATACAAGAGGACAGTATAGTAATGGTAGAAGGGAAATTAAGTTATAAAGAAGATGAAAATCCTAAAATTATCTGCGAAGGTATGTCTCCAATAAATAAGGATTTAAAAAAGAAGATATATGTAAAAATTGATAAAGATAAAAATATAAAACAAGAGAAAAAGAAGCTGATGAACTTATTAAAAAAGTTTTCAGGGTTAAATGAAGTATCTGTGTATTTAGAAAAAAACAAAAAAAACTACAGGCTACCTTCTAAGTTCAGAGGAGATGCTTCAAATAATCTTTTCATTGTTGAGTTGAAGGAAATTTTAGGAGAAGACAATGTTGTAGTTAAATAAATTCATAAAATATACTATATATGATAAAATATGTTATTAAGTAGAAATGTGCTTAATTAAAAGGAGGAAATATGAGAACTATAGGAGTACTAACCAGCGGAGGAGATGCTCCGGGAATGAATGCAGCAATAAGATCAGTAGTAAGATATGCAATTTATAATAATATCGATGTTTTAGGAATAAATAAAGGGTTCAGAGGGTTAATAGAAAACGATATAGAAAAGATGGATCTTTCCTCTGTTGCCGATATTATACATAGAGGCGGAACTACTCTTGGAACAGCAAGATGTGAAAGTTTTATGACTGAAAAGGGATTCAACGAAGCTCTGGAGACCATAAGATATAGAGACATTGAAGGACTAATAGTTATAGGAGGAGATGGCTCATTTAGAGGTGCTGAAGAGCTAAGTAAGGCAGGAATAAAAACTGTAGGTATTCCAGGAACTATAGATAACGATTTGGCTTACACTGAGTATAGTATAGGATTCAGTACGGCTTTAGAAACTATATTAGATGCAATAGGTAAAATTAGAGATACATCAACCTCTCATGAAAGAACAATAATTATAGAGGTAATGGGTAGAAACTGTGGTGATTTAGCCTTATATTCCGGATTGGCCGGGGGAGCAGAAATGGTCCTTATACCGGAAGTTGAAACTAAAATAGAGGAAGTAGCTGAAAAAATAAAAAAAGGAATGGCAAGAGGTAAGAAACACAGTATAATACTTTTAGCTGAAGGAGCAGGAGACTCCTATACAATAAGAGACGAAATAAACGAGCATATTGATGTACCTATAAGATGTACAGTACTTGGGTACATACAAAGAGGTGGAACCCCAACTTCTTTCGATAGATTGCTTGGAAGCAGAATGGGAGCAAATGCTGTAAAATGTCTTATGGAAGGATGCACAGACGTAGTTTTAGGAACGAGAAATGGAAAAATATTTAACATGAACATTGAAAAAGCCCTTAACATTAAAAAAGAATTTGATAAAGAAGCTTATGAGTTAACCAAGATATTATCGATATAATAAAGGAGGAAGATATGAAAAAAACTAAGATTGTATGCACCTTAGGACCGGCTACTGATAACAAAGAAATATTAAAAGACCTGATAAAAAATGGTCTTAATGTAGCTAGATTTAACTTTTCTCACGGTACTCATGAAGAACAGAAAAATCGAATGGATATGACAAAAGAAGTTTCAAAAGAATTAGGAGTTCATATAGGAATAATGCTGGATACGAAAGGTCCGGAAGTAAGAACGGGAGACTTTGAAGAAGGTTTTGTTAGGTTAAATGAAGGAGATCACTATATATTAACATCCAGGGAAATAATTGGGAATCAAACTGAAGGTCATATTCAATATAAGAACTTAGGAAAGGATTTGGAAGTTGGAGATATTATACTTGTAGATGATGGTCTCATTAGCTGAAAGGTTGAAGAAACAATTAATGATGATGATGTAAAATGTATTGTTTTAAACTCAGGAGAGATAAAAAATAAGAAGGGCGTAAATATACCTAATGTAAAGCTTAATTTACCTTCTTTAACAGATAAAGATAAGAAGGATTTACTCTTTGGAATTAAAAATGATATTGATTTTATTGCAGCATCATTTATAAGAAAAAAAGAAGATGTAATAGAGTTAAGAAAA
>Ga0102926_1002614_pt1 | contig 10397 bp, 6 predicted proteins | sample SalPonR1_A_D2_MG_FD_78173 | JGI IMG/M metagenome (GOLD analysis project Ga0102926, IMG submission 78173) | Salt pond soil microbial communities from South San Francisco under conditions of wetland restoration - Salt Pond MetaG R1_A_D2_MG | ecosystem: Environmental > Aquatic > Marine > Intertidal...
CGACATGCTGGGGATCGGTAACTTCAAGGACGATATATTTACCGCCTCAACTCACAATTCACCAATGGTCAATTGGTCTGTGCCGATCCTCAAGGCGAGACTGCAGACAGATATGCCCGATCAACACCCGCAACTCGCCCCCCCGGCACCGGCCCATCAGATCGAGCCGGCAGCCGCCATGGCAGCCGCCGTCTTGCGCGTGGCCTTGGGCAGGCAGCACGCGAAACTTCCGCTGGGCGTGATATTTCAGGCGGATGGCCTCTTGTGGCCCGGTGTCTTGCAGGCCCAAACGCTTGAGCAGAAATTGCGTGTCATGCTGATTGGCGCGCCAGAGAGCGACGTCTATTCCGGTGTGCACGAGGCATTACGCGGTTTGGCGCAATCAGGTGTGGCATTGTGGTGGCGCAGCAACGCGGATAATGCCACGACATATGCCCTGCTGGACCGCCTCGAGTCACATCCCGAACTGTTGCGCAGATGCAACCTGGCTGGCGTGATCGACTCTGAGGGGCGCGTCTTGCACGGCTGCGCACCGCCTGACACAGGAATTATATCACTTGGTATGAGGGCGGACACAATCACTCCGGATCACATGGCCTATCCATCGGATCAACAAACACGCTTACGGCTCTATCTGTTGCAAGCCCCCGAATTTATGGCACAAACCGCGCCTGGCGCCCCTCACAATGAGCCATCTGCGATGCTGACGCCAAGCACGTCAGATCACGCGGTCGCAACATTTTTGGACCGGGTTTTAGCCGACATCTCGGGCCAACCGCTGGACTTAGTCAGTGACAGTGAGCACTTGGCGGATCTGGGGTTGGACTCGCTCGGGGTGACGCAAGTCATTTCAGCGATGGAACAGCAGCTTGGCTTCGCACTGCCCGATCACTACGCTTTGGGCGAAGATGCCTATGTCAAAGCTCGGCTTCTGGAGGTGTTCCAAGACGCGGTTGAGGCGCGCGCGACTTCATGAAGGGTATCGCCGCAGACCTGCACGCCTCAATGCGTGCGCACCCAAACACACGTTTCAGCATCGCCCATCCCGATCATATCAACGAGATGACGGTCAAGGATCTGCACGAGCGTGCTCTGGCCTATGGCGCAGAGTTGAAGCCGCGCATTTCAAATCCTGACCGCACCGTGTGCCTGATACCGGACCAGGATCCACTAAGCACGTCGATCGCAATACTTGGAACGATCCTGACCGGGGCAGTGCCATTTGTCGGGAACCACGGCACCACCGTGCCAGATCACCTTCGGCAGACATTGCAAAGCATCGGGCGTGATATCCAAGGGGCACACGGCCTCACCCCCGCCGCGCAGGACAGCGTATTCGCACATCCGGACTTGGCATTCCTGCAATCCACATCGGGAACCACTGGCCTGCCCAACCTTTGCATGTGGGGGCACGCCGGGATCGCCACGCGGTTGAAATCCATGGCCGAGGCCATGCATCTGCAGCCTGACGATAAAGCTCTGTGCTGGACTCCGCTAAGCCATACGGTTGGTGTCTTGAACAACCTGCTGCTGTGCATGATGACAGGAACCTCGCTGACATTGATGGACAGAGGCACTTTTGCACGCGCACCGCTTCGCTGGCTCAGTGCGCTCAGCCAGACACGGACTACACAGACCTGGGCTCCGAATTTTGCCGTTGCGCTGATCACCGGGTTGTTGCGGGATCAAGATCCCGGTCCGTTGGACCTTTCGGCGCTGCGTGCAATCTGGAATGCAGGCGAACGGGTAGATGCCCCAATCTATCAATGTTTCGGTGCCGCGTTGGCAAAATATGGGCTGAGCCCGCATACGCTGAAAACCAACTATGGATCGTCCGAACATTGTGGAGGTGCCACCTTCGCACCTCAGGGTGGAGAACTGGTTATCGAAGGCGGGTCCGATCTGATCCCCTCGGCGCACGGCAGTCTGTTCGTATCCGTAGGACAGGCCGCTCCGGGCGTATCACTGATCATTCGCGATGACGCTGGTAACCCCATGCCAGATGCGCATCTGGGTGAGATCTGTATCGAAGCGACCGGCCAATTCCTAGGTTACGCAGGTCAGCCGGGGGCCACAACTCAAGTTCTGCACGGTCATGAACTGGCGACTGGTGATCTGGGGTATCTCCGCGATGGACACCTGTTCTGGGTCGGTCGAAAGCAGGAAACCCTGAACATCCGGGGCCGCAAGATTGATCCCAGTCAATTCCAACCTGTTCTGGACGACGCGCTCAAAAGGGCCACCCAATTTGTCGCTTTCGGGGTGGATGATACGGCTAACGGCACGCAAAATGCTGTGCTGATCATGGAGGCGAATAATGACCTCGTCGCAACAGAACGTATGGTACGCAGAGCGATATTGACCCGGTTTGGCATTACATTGCATCGCGTTATTGTGGTGATGCCCGGAGTTTTGCGTAAAACTGCGTTGGGAAAAACCAGACATCGACATTACAAGCGCCTTTACTTGGCCGGGCACTTTGACGCCGCCCCCTGAAAAGACAGTCTCGATCTGCATATAGCGTTTCGCAAAAAAACCTGAGTCACAGATTTTCGCGACACTCAGCGCGACAGTCAGGCGTTGCACGCGGTTCGTCTTTCGCCGGTGTCTCAGGCTAAAGACGGATACTTTAGGTCTCTCCTGCGCTCCCCGGCCCCGCTGCAATCCTCGGCGGCAGATCAACGCCAATTCGCGCTCAACAGCAAGTGTGCGAGTTGAGTTGGAAAAATATTGTCACGGTTGAAATTAACCACGACCCCGCCGATAATGGATCATTCCGATACCCCTGCTGAATGGAGACCGTACCACTTTGAGGCGGGCAGGACATGAGCGCATTTTTTGAGGAATTAGACTATTGCCCCACGCCGATCGGCGCCCTTAGCCTGCGCCGGCGCCGCGATCTGCGGCTTGGTGTGGATGTGTGGGAAATCATGTTGGGGCAGGATTTCCTGATGACCAGCCATTTCACGGCCTCCGAAGTTGCCCTGGGTCGCTTGGGGGTTGCGGCATGCAGGGGCGGCACTCTTGAAATCGTGGTGGGCGGTCTTGGTCTTGGCTACACGGCCGAGGCTGTTTTGTCCGAGCCAAGGGTCGCGGACCTTCAGGTGGTCGAATATCTTGCACCGGTTATCGAGTGGCACGAAAGCGGCATCCTTCCAATGGGAACGCGACTGGCTGACGACGCGCGTTGCCGATTGGTCGAGGGCGACTTCTTCGCCATGGCCGCGGGCGACGGGTTTGATCATGAGAAACCGGGTCGTCAATTTGACGCGATCCTTGCCGATATTGACCATGCCCCTGATCATCTGCTGGATGAGCGCAGCGACAGTTTCTACCAACCCGACGGATTGCGCGCCCTCAAACGCCACCTGAAACCCGGTGGTGTCTTTGGATTATGGTCGGACAAGGTGACCGATCAACGCTTTCTCGATCGTCTTGCCTCTGCCTTTCCCGAGGCTTGGGCGGAACCTATAACCTTCGACAACCCGCTGACGGGCAACCCGTTCACCCAAACAGTTTATCTGGCACGGGCCGAGGGTGGATGACGCGCATGGATCAGATGGCGGCATCCCAGCCTTGTCCGCTATCGCATCAGAACGACAGGAACCTTGCAACTGCGCACCATTTCGGTCGTGGTTGAGCCGATAACAAGGCTTCGGATGCGGCTATGGCCATAGGCCCCCATCACGACCATGCCAAAGCCCTCCTCCTCGACCAGCGCGCCGAGTTCGGTCTCAGGTTGGCCGGAAATGACACGTGTATCCGCCTCAATGCCAGCCGCCTTGAGCAACGCCTTGGCATCAGACAGCCCTTTCTTGATCTCTTTGGTTTCGCTGCCGACTGTGACGACCGTAACTTTGAGATCCGCAAAAAGCGGGCTTTGCGCGATATGATCCACCGCCTTCATCGACGAACTGCCGCCGTCATAAGCGACCAGCACCGACTGAATGGGATGAAACGCGCGCGATGCGACAAAGACCGGCCGATGGGCTGCGCGCACGATACGCTCGAGGTTCGAGCCAAGATGCCCCTTGGCAAAATCCGCAGCTTCGCCGCGTTTGCCGATCAGGATGACACGGGCGTCCTCTTCAATCTCGGAAATCGCCTCGACGATATCACCGTGGCGCAAGCGTGTGGTGATTTCTGTCACGCCGTCCTGATCAACGATGGCGCGCGCGTCCTCAAGGACAGCTCGGCCGCGATGGCTCACCAGTTTGGCGCGTTGCGCGTCCAAATCGGCGAGCTCTTCAAGAAGCTTGGTGCGCGCGCCCAGTCGGATCGCGCCTGACAAATCCGTGTCGGCCGAGTTTTCTCGCCGGCCAAGGACATGGATCAACTCTACCGGAGCATCGGTTCTCTTGGCGATCCATGCCGCGTGATGACACACGCTTTCCGAATAGATCGATCCATCCACCAACGCGATAATTTTCTTTGTCATGATTTTCACCTCCCTCAGTGATCCATCAACGTGTCCATCGCGCCGGGCTTGTCATGGATGGCAAGCCGGTCGACAAGGGTTTCGGTCGCTTCGTTCATACCGACGACTTCAACCTCGGCTCCGTCCCGACGGAACTTGAGGATCGCCATGTCCAAGGCCTGCACCGAACTGATATCCCAGATATGCGCGCGGCTCACGTCGATCACCACCTGCTCTGCGGCCTCCTTGAAGTCGAATGCGTTCATAAAGTCCTCGACCGATCCATAGAAAAGCTGTCCTTCGACGTGATATGTGCGCACACGCCCATCATCACTGATCTCGGAGCGGACACTGAAGAGCTGCGCGATTTTTCCGGCAAAGAAAATACCCGAAAGCAGCACGCCGACCAGCACCCCGATTGCAAGGTTATGGGTGTAAACAACAGTCACGACAGTGGCGATCATTACGATAGACGATGATCTCGGATGCACCGTAAGCGCCTTGATGGACGACCACGAAAATGTCCCGATCGAAACCATGATCATGATCGCCACAAGGGCCGCCATCGGGATGATGCTGACCAGATCCCCCAGAACCACGACCATGAACAGAAGGCAAACACCCGCCGCAAAGCACGACAGCCGCCCGCGTCCGCCGGATTTCACGTTGATGATCGACTGTCCGATCATGGCACAGCCCGCCATGCCACCGATGAACCCCGTCGCGGTGTTGGCCACACCCTGACCGATGCACTCTTGGTTGCGGTTCGATTTCGTGTCGGTCAGATCATCAACGATATTCTGCGTCATCAGGCTTTCGAGCAGGCCAACCACGGCCACCGCCACCGAATAGGGCAGGATGATCATCAAGGTCTCGAAGGTGAACGGAATCTGGGGAATGAGAAAGACCGGAAGCGTGTCGGGCAGCTCACCCATGTCGCCCACCGTGCGCACGTCAAGACCAAGCGCAAAGGCCAGCGCGGTGAGCAAGACAATGGTGACAAGCGGCGAAGGGATCGCTTTTGTCAGGCGTGGAAACAGATAGATGATCGCAAGGCCGGCAGCGACCAGAACATAGGTAACCCAGGTAACGTGGCGCGGGTCCAGTTCGGGCAGCTGCGCCATGAAGATCAGAATGGCGAGTGCATTCACGAACCCTGTCATGACGGATTTCGACACGTAGCGCATGATGAAGCCCAGCTTCAAAATCCCGGCTGCGATCTGCAACAGACCCGCGAGAACTGTTGCCGCCAAAAGGTATTGCAGGCCGTGATCCTTCACGAGCGTGATCATCAGAACAGCGGTGGCCGCGGTCGCAGCCGAAATCATGCCGGGTCTGCCACCGGTGATCGCGACGATCACGGCGATCGAGAAGCTGGCGTAAAGGCCGACCTTAGGGTCGACACCGGCAATGATCGAAAAGGCGATCGCCTCGGGAATGAGCGCCAGCGCCACAACCAGCCCGGCCAGCAGATCGCCGCGAATATTTCCCAGCCACTGGCTGCGATAAGCGTCGAGTGAAATCATGTTACAGGTATCCGATACCGGCAAGGCCTTGAGGGCAAAGCCGGAGTGCACGCGCACAATTGTCTGTCGTTGTCCGGCGGATCGGCGGCCGGAAGAGCCACCCGGTATATGTTCCGGGTCCAGGTTCGCTGCGCCGCCGCATAGAGCGTTATCGGGTGAAGAGCAACCGGATAATCTGCGCCTCGGTGAAACGGCTATCTCTCATTCACTGGCTCCGCCAAGGTTGGGCAGATTCCACATTTTATCAAAGCGATTTCGCGAACCGCGACAGGCGCCTGTCACGCTGCAACCTCAATGCGAGCCGCAGGCCCGAAATACCGGAACGCCAGCGGCACGAGGGTTGTCGATGGTCTTTTGTCGCAACTTCGTCGAAGCACCCGTTCTGAAACACCCACGGCGAACAAGCTTCAATTCGATGCCGGGACCCTACATGGCGCGCGCCGTATGGAAAGCAGGAAAAAACTTAGTGCAGAAAATAGGTGGATGGGTCGGGTAATGACGAAGGGAATGAGTCAGGCAATGCCAGATATCAACAACAAACATTGACCCCACCTCATAATACCACCTGAACCGGATAGTGCACGGGGCGCGTCAATCCTGCGCTCTTGCAGTAGATGTTCAAAATTTCGAAACGAGAGTGGAAACCCAACGTAGGGCATCACAGTCAGGCGAAGGGCTGGGAGCTTTTTCGGAAGCCGCAAAAGAGGGGCAATCCGATCATCGTCGAAGGTTTCGCTGCAAGTCTGGCTTCTCGCAAGCAGATCGACTTGACACCTCCTTGAGCCGGGTTGGTTCTGTGCTACGATGCGATCATGAGTACTCATGGCCGGTCCCACTTGCTACGCGTTCCTCGATGGCTAGGGGGGACTCTGGCGGCGATGTCCGTGGCGATCAACCTGTTGATGCTCGCCCTACCCCTTTACATGCTGCAGATTTTCGACCGGGTGCTTAGCGGTCGATCGCTCGAAACGCTGGTGATGCTGACCCTCGCCGTTTTCTTCGCGCTCGGCGTCATGGGTAGCCTCGACGCCTGCCGGACCGTGATGCTGGCCCGGTTTGGCGACTGGCTGGAGCGTCGGCTGAGCCGTCCGTTGATGCTGGCCAGCGTGGCATTGTCGGCGCGGCCCTCAGCGACAGCCACCGCCCAACCGATGAACGATCTGGGCGCAGTGCGACAATTCCTTGGCTCGCCCGGTGTCACAGCGCTATTCGACGCGCCGCTCATGCCGCTCTTCATCGCGGTGATCTGGCTGATCCACCCGTTGCTCGGCGTGGTAGCACTGGGCGCGGCGCTGCTCCTCGGTCTGCTGGCACTTGCCAGCGATCTGCTCAGCCGCAGGTCCGCCCGCGCCGCCGCCTCGACCGCCGCCGAGAGCGAGACGATGCGCGACGGCGCTCTGACCCAAGCACCGCTCCTGCGCACCATGGGACTTGCGCAAGGCGTGGCGGATCGCTGGAGCGGCATGCGCGACGCAACCAGTACGCACGTACTGAGTGCCGGCACTACATTGGGCGTGCTCAGCGTGACCTCACGCACCGTGCGCTTCGGGGTGCAGGCGGCGATCCTCGGCGGCGGTGCCTATCTGGTGCTCGACCGCGCGATCACACCGGGGCAAATGATCGCCGCCTCGATCATCCTCGGCCGGGCGTTGAGCCCGGTCGAGATCGCGATCGGCAGCTGGCGGCAGTTCGTGGCCTCCCGACAAGCCTGGCGACGCATCGTCGGGCTGTTGACTCAGCACGCAGCCGAACCCGACGGTCTCGATCTGCCTGCTCCCGAAGGAAGGTTGAGCGTCGATCGCGTCACACTCACTGGCGCGCCCGACTCCGAACCGCTGCTGCGCAACATTTCGCTAGACATCCCTGCCGGTGCGACATTGGGCATCATCGGCGCGTCGGGCTCAGGCAAGTCCAGCCTCGGGCGGCTGATCGCCGGAGCCTGGCGGCCCTCAGCGGGCGTGATCCGGCTCGATGGTGCCGACCTGCGCGACTGGCGACCCGAAGCACTGGGCCCTCACTTGGGCTACCTGCCGCAAACCGCGGATTTGCTGCCCGGCACAGTGCGCGAGAACATCGCGCGGTTCGGTCCACACACGCTGGACGGGGTGATCACGGCTGCGCGCCGCGCGCATGCACACGACGTTATCAGCGCCATTCCTGGCGGCTACGAGGCACAGGTTGGCACCGGCGGCAGCCGACTGTCCGGCGGCCAACGGCAGCACGTGGCGCTGGCTCGCGCCCTCTACGGGGCGCCAAAAATCATAATTCTGGATGAACCGGACACAAATCTCGATCAGGCCGGCCACGCTGCGTTACTCAAAGTGCTGGACGAATTACGCGCGCAGTCGGTGACGCTGGTCATCATCGCCCATCGCATGGCGGTCCTAGGACAATGCGACTGGCTGGCGATGCTCGAGGCCGGGCAGATCAAGGCCTTCGGTCCGGCGCAAAGCGTCGCCAAAAAGCTAGGCCTCGGTACCAAGGGCCAGCCGCTCCGCGCGGTCTCGGGCCAAGGCAGCGAGCGATGAGTGCATCCGTTCAGCCCTCGCTATTGTCGCGTTTGCGCGGCCCGCTGCTTCTGGCGGCGCTGATCCTGATTGGTTTCTTTGCGGGCATCGGCGTCTGGTCGGCTAAGGCGCCGCTGACCAGTGCCGCGGTGGCGCCCGGCGCAGTTGGGCTGGAGGCGCAGCGCAAAGTCGTGCAGCACCTCGAAGGCGGTATCATCGACGGGCTACCCGTCACCGAGGGCGACCGGGTGCAGGCGGGCGACCTGCTGATCAGACTGGACGATACAATGGCGCGATCCACGCTGGAACTGCTCGAGGGGCAATATATCGCTCTTCTGGCCCAGCGGGCGCGGCTGAAGGCTGAGCGCACGGGTGCCGAAGAGCTGACTGTCCCAAGCACGCTTGAGCCTTATCTGGGCCAACCGCGGACCCAAAAGGCGCTCGCAGCCGAGCGCGAGCTGCTGCACTCGCGCCACGCCGCCTATGCCAGCCGGCTGGAAATCCTCGCCTCGAAGATCAACAAGCTGCGTGAGCGCATCAAGGGCCTCGATGCGCAAGCCGATGCGCTACGGCGGCAGATCCGCCTGATCCGGCAGGAACGCGACAATATCCAAGACCTCGTGGACCGCGGGCTCGAGCGCTCACCGCGGCTCTTTGCGCTTCAGCGCGAGGAAGCCGAGATCGAGGGCCTGCTGGGCGAACTGGCAGCACGGCGGGCCGAGACAGAGGTGCAGATCGGTGAAAGCCGGCTCGAGCGGGTCGATCTGGATGCCCGCAGGCTTAACCAGGTAACTGGCGAACTGAGCGATCTGGAGCCCCGCCTCGCCGACATGCTGCCGCGCCTGCGCGCCGCCACCGACACGCTGGCCCGGACCCGGATCACGGCCCCGGTGGACGGGACAGTGATCGCTATGGCACATCACACGCCAGGCGGCGTGGTGGCACCGGGGCGACCGATCCTAGAGATCGTGCCCGCAGAGATGGACCTGATGATCGAGGCTCGCGTGCCACCCTCCGAGATCGATGTGGTGCGCGTGGGCCTGCCCGCCGAGATCCGCTTCACCGCCTTCTCGGCCCGGAGCACACCCACAGCGCCCGGTCGGGTGGTGCATGTCTCGGCAGACCGGCTAATCGACCCGGCCACCACGCTTCCCTACTACGCCATCCACGTGCGGCTGGACCGGACGGCGGCGCAGGAGGCGGGCCCGGGGCTTGATCTCGACACGCTCTATCCGGGCATGCCTGTCGAGGTCATGGTGGTCACCGGCCGCCAGAGCGTGCTGAATTATTTCCTGCAACCCCTCAGCAATGTCATCGCTCGCGCCTTCCGCGAAAGCTGAGCTGTCCCGCCGCCAATGCTATTTGTGCTATGATGCTCTCGCTAGACATCGTGACACATCAGCAAAGGAGGCTCCATCATGGCCAGCACCCCCAATTTCACCGACGGCACCTGGGAGGTCGTCTCGACGCGCAATCTCGGCGGCGATCCGAATGGCGACATCCTGTGGCAGAACATCGCCAACCAGGACCTGACCCTCTGGCAGCAGGACGGCGCGGCCACCACCGCGGTTGCCGACCTGCCCTCGATCACCGGGTTCGAAGTTCAGGTCGCAGGTGATTTCGACGGCGACGGCGTGGCCGACCCGTTCCTGCGCAACCCTGACAGTGGCGCCAACAAGGTGCTGCTGAGTAGCACCGGCACGATCGCGGACACCGCCTACGCCTCCGACGTCTGGAACATCACCGCCGTGTCCGACGCCACGGGCGACGGCCGCGACGACGTGTTCCTGGTCAAGCCCTCGACGGGGACCATCGCGGCCTGGGAGATGAACGGCGCCAGCGTCTCGGCGGGACCGATCTTCTCCTCCGGCTTCACGGCCTCCGACGAATTGCTGGCCACCTTCAACGGCACCTCGCTGCGGGATTTCGATTCGCTGTGGTTCGACG
>Ga0102926_1002615_pt1 | contig 10395 bp, 9 predicted proteins | sample SalPonR1_A_D2_MG_FD_78173 | JGI IMG/M metagenome (GOLD analysis project Ga0102926, IMG submission 78173) | Salt pond soil microbial communities from South San Francisco under conditions of wetland restoration - Salt Pond MetaG R1_A_D2_MG | ecosystem: Environmental > Aquatic > Marine > Intertidal...
ATAATGAGTTACATTATTTATTAAATGAATATGCAAATAGACCTTCAAGACTTTATTATGCTAAGCATATGAGTAAAGATTTAGGAGGAGCTAAAATATATTTAAAGAGAGAAGATTTAAATCATACTGGAGCTCATAAAATTAATAATGTAATAGGTCAATGTTTACTTGCAAAGAAAATGGGCAAAACAAGAGTTATTGCGGAAACTGGAGCCGGTCAACATGGTCTTGCAACAGCAACAATTGCAGCTTTAATGAATCTTGAATGTGAAATTTTCATGGGAGAAGAAGACATTATTAGACAATCACTCAATGTTTATAAGATGAGATTGCTTGGTGCAAAAGTAAATAGTGTTAAAACAGGTACTTCTACTTTAAAAGATGCTGTATCTCAAACAATGAGAGAATGGACAAATAGGATTAGTGATACACATTATGTACTAGGTAGTGTAATGGGGCCTCATCCATTTCCAACAATTGTAAGAGATTTTCAAGCAATAATATCGAAAGAAATAAAGAAACAAATTATTGAAAAAGAAGGTAAACTTCCTGATACAGTATTAGCTTGTGTAGGGGGAGGTTCAAATGCAATCGGTGCTTTTTATGATTTTATTGAAGATAAAGATGTAGAATTAATTGGAGTTGAAGCAGCGGGATTAGGTGTAGATACAAATAAAACAGCTGCCACTCTTTCAGTTGGTAAATTAGGTATTTTTCATGGTATGAAAAGTTATTTTTGCCAAGATGATTATGGACAAATTAATCCAGTTTATTCAATTTCTGCTGGTTTAGATTATCCTGGGATTGGTCCTGAGCATGCTTATTTGAAAGATATTAACCGTGCAAAATATTATCCTATTACAGATGATGAGGCAGTTGAAGCTTTTGAATATTTATCAAGAATAGAGGGAATTATTCCAGCAATAGAGAGCGCTCATGCAATAGCTTATGCTATGCAATTAGCTCCTAAGATGAATAAAAATCAAACAGTAGTTGTAAATCTTTCTGGTAGAGGCGATAAGGATTGTCTCTCAATAGCAAAGTATAGAGGAGAGATAATTAATGAATAAGATTAGAGATGTATTTAACAATAAAAAAGCTTTTATTCCCTTTATTAGTGTGGGTGATCCAGATATAAAAACTAGTGAAAATATAATTTATGCATTAGAAGAGGCGGGGTGTGATTTAATAGAACTTGGAATTCCTTTCTCTGATCCAACAGCTGAAGGTCCAGTTATAATGAGAGCTAGTGAAAGAGCATTGTTAAATAAAATAACAAGTGATGATGTATTTGAACTTGTAAAAAAAGTGAGGAAAACTTGTCAAATACCTTTAGCCATTATGACTTATGCAAATGTAATTTATAGTTATGGAATTGAAGAATTTGCAAAAAAAGCTCACGAAGTTAAAATAGATGCATTAATTCTTGCTGATGTTCCTTTTGAAGAAAAAGATGAATTTGAAAAAATATTTTTATCATACGATATTTATTTAATATCTATGATAGCTCCTACTTCAAAAGATAGAGTTGAAATGATTGCAAAAAATGCAAAAGGTTTTCTTTATTGCGTATCTTCATTAGGTGTTACAGGAGTGCGAAATGATTTTAGTGATAATTTAGAGTCTTTAATTAAAACTGTTAAAAAAGTTAATCCTGATCTACCTTGTGCAATTGGATTTGGTATTAGTAGTTCAAAACAAGCAAGAAGATTTAAAAAAATTTCTGATGGTGTAATTATAGGATCTGCAATAGTTAAAATAATTGAAAAATATGGTAGAAATAGCTCAACAGAAGTGAAGAAATTTGCAATTAATATAAAAAATAGTATTTCAAATCTTTATCTTTATTAGATTATTTTGTTTGTTTGTTTATTTCTCTTGAAAAAAATCTTTTTTAATAATTGTATATAATACCATGAAATATTATTAAATTTATGTTATTAATACTTACATTAAAAATATACTTTAAAGGTTTTATATATGGTTGATAAAGATAAAGCAATGAAAGCTATTGAAATGTTTCTTCAAGCAATTGGTGAAGATATTAATAGAGAAGGACTAAAAGATACTCCACAAAGAGTTTCGAGAATGTATGAAGAGCTTACAAGTGGATATTCTTTAGACGCTAAAGAACCTTTGTCTAAGGTTTTTGAAGTAGATAATAGTGATTTAGTTTTAGTTAAAGATATTAATTTTCATTCCCTGTGTGAGCATCATATGTTACCTTTTATGGGGAAAATACATATAGCCTATATTCCTAATGGGAAAGTTGTAGGCTTGAGTAAATTAGCAAGAACTGTAGAAGTTTTTGCTAGAAGATTACAGCTTCAAGAAAGATTAACTAATCAAATTGCAGATAGTATTTATGAAAATTTGCAAGCAAAAGGTGTTTTTGTCATAGTTAGTGCTGAACATACTTGTATGAGTATGAGAGGTATAAAGAAAATAGGGGCAAAAACAACATCTTATTCTTCAAAAGGAATTTTTAAAGAAAATTATCAATTGCAAAAAAATGTATTGGATTTGATTAAAAATGGATAGATTAAATTTAATAATTAAAAATGTAGAGTTTGTAACAAATTATAAAATAATTGAATCATTTGAAGTTGATAGAGAATTTTGTAAACATGATTTAACTCATTTTTTAGATGTTGCTAGAATTATGTACATTATAAACCTTGAGGAAAAATTAAATTTAAAAAAAGATATTATTTATGCAACGGCTCTCTTACATGATATAGGAAGATCTTTAGAGTATCGTGAAAATATTAATCATAATATAGGTGCTAGAGAGATATCTATTAATATTTTGAAAGATTCTAATTATAATAGTGAGGAAATATCTCAAATTATTAATGCTATAATATCTCATAATAGTAGAGATAATATTGTTTTAAATAATCTTTTAAGAAAAGCTGATAAATTATCTAGAAATTGTTTTATGTGCAAAAGTTATAAAAAATGTAAATGGAGTGAAGCTAAAAAGAATAAGGAAATAATATTGTGATAATAAAAAACCGAGAATTTGATTTTAAAAATAATGTTTATATTATGGGAATATTAAATGTAACTCCAGATTCTTTTTCAGATGGTGGGAAGTTCAATTCTCTTGATAGTGCATTATTTCATACTGAGAAAATGATTAAAGAAGGTGTTGATATTGTTGATGTAGGTGGAGAATCTACAAGACCTAATCATATAAAGATATCAAATCTAGAAGAAATTGATAGAGTATATTCTGTAATTGAAAAAATTAGAGAAAATTTTGATATTCCTATATCTCTTGATAGTTATAAAAGTAAAGTATTAAAAGCAAATATAAATCACATTGATATGATCAATGATGTATGGGGCTTAAAATATGATAGTGATATGGCTAGTATTGTTGCAAAATCTTCTCTTCCTTATTGTTTGATGCATAACAGATCAAAAAATGATTATAATAATTTTTTTGATGATTTGATTGATGATATTAAATCTAGTTTAAAAATTGCTAAAAAAAATAATATAGATGATGATAAAATAATTATCGATGGAGGAGTTGGATTTCAAAAAAATTATAATCAAAATTTAGAAGTAATTAATAAAACAGACAAATTATTACAATTGGGTTATCCTGTGCTAGTAGGAACTTCAAGAAAATCTGTAATTGGTTATGTTTTAGATAAAAAAAAAGCTAGTGATAGATTATATGGTACTTTAGCAACAACAGCTATTGCTGTTTCTAAGGGAGCAAGTTTAATTAGAGTTCATGATATATGTGAAAATTATGATGTGATTAAAATGACTAAATCAATTATTGGAGAAAGCAAATGGATAAAATAAGATTAAAGGGTTTAGAGTTTTTTGCATATCATGGTGTATTTGAAAAAGAAAAAGTAGATGGCCAATACTTTAGTGTTGATTGTGATATTTTTTTAGATACTTCTATTTGTAATTGTGATTTAGAAAAAACTGTTCACTATGGAAATCTTGCAACAGATATTATTGATTTTTGTACTAAAAATCAATTTGAACTTCTTGAAACTTTATCTAATAAAGCTTGCAAATATCTTCTATTAAAATATAGTTTAATTAAAAAAATAATATTTACGATTCATAAACCAAATGCACCAATTCCAATTAAAGTAGAAGATGTTTCTCTAACAATTGAAAGGTCTGTTAATACCGCTTATCTAGCTATAGGATCTAATTTAGGTGATAGAAAAAGTTATTTAGATTTGGTTATATCAGAGATAAAAAAAAGTGATTGTATTTATGAGATTTCAAAATCTTCATATTTAGAAACTGAACCTTATGGAGTTATAGATCAACCAAAATTTTTGAATGCAGTTTTAAAAATAGAAACTATTTTAACACCATATCAATTATTAGAGTTTACTCAAAGTTTAGAAAAAAAAGCAAATAGAGTGAAAAAACGTCATTGGGGAGAGAGAACTTTAGATGTGGATATTTTATTTTATTCAGATATAGAAATCTTTGAAAAAGATTTGATTATTCCACATCCAGAAATTGCTTTAAGAGATTTTGTTTTAACCCCTTTTTGTGAAATTGATCCATATTTTATTCATCCTGTGAAAAAGAAGAATATAAAAGAGTTGTTGTTTGATTTAAATAATTCAAAATAGTTTTATTTAGTTAAAGATTTTTTCTACATCTTCATTTATTTTTATATCTGAATTTGCCATTATAGGAGCATTGATATCATTATTTATGCTAATTATTTTTTTTGATTTTTTTACACCTTCAAAAAAAGCAGGTGCTCCTGATAATCCTATACAAATTAATAAATTTGGTTTTATTTGTTTATTAGAAACACCTACCATATTTTCTAAAGGTATAAAATTATTCATAGCAGCTTGTCTAGTTCCAACTATTATAAGATTATTATTCTTTGCAAAATCTTCAATAGCTTTTAGATTTTTTCTATTTTTAATTCCAATTCCAATTGCAATTACAACTTTTTCATTTTTGATATTATCTATAGAATATATTTTCTTTTTTTCTATAATCGTAGTGTGATTAGAAAATTCTTTTTCAAGTTTCAACTTATCAATTAAATAAGTTGAAATTTCACCTTGCTTATTTACAAGTGAAAGAATTTTATTTAATAATTCTTTATTTCCACACAAAGAAAGGATTTTTTGATTATTTCGATTTAATAAAGAATTTTGATCTAATTTTATATCACTAACTAAATTCTCTGCATAAATTTTTCTCTTTATATTTATTTCATTATTATTTAAACTAATATCAATAGAATTTAAAAACAGTTTGTTGTTATCTTTTATATTCCATTTAATAAATTCATTGTAATAATGATTGTCATTGAAGCAAAAATATATATTTATATCATTGCATTTAAATATATATATATTATCAATGCAATAATATTTTAATAATGAATTATTGCCTAAAGATTCTTTTTTTGAATCTTTAATAAAGGTTTCTAAGTATTTTATAGTCTTATTTGGTGAATTGTGTTTAAAATAGATCCCATTTCTTGATTGGTTTTCTCTTGAGCAATTTTCATCATAGACTTTTAGTTTGGAATCTTTATCTTCATTTTTTAAAGAAATAACTTCGATTGATTTCTTTTTTCCTTTTATTTTCTGTTTTAAGCTAGGAATTTGTAAAAACATTTGAGGCACATCACTAACTAATCCTAAAAAAGGGAATTTTATTTCTTCTCTTATTATTTCGTTATTTTCTATATAAGTGACTTCAGCGCAATAAGCACTATTGCATTTGTGGATTGCTATAACATTGTTTATTACATTATAATATAGTTTATTTGCAACTTTATATCCTGTTAATCCGCTTGAATTTAGCATTCCCCTTTTGCCCGCAAGAATTATATCAAATTCTTCAAGATCTTTTAAAAGAGTATAAATATCATCACTTATAATATCAGAATTAATTAGTAGAGGATTTTCTCTCTCTATTCTAATTATGTTATCAATATTATATGAATAAAAAGTTTTAAGATAATAATCTATATTAGAATTATTAACAGATAAAAGCGTAATATTTGTGTTTATATCATTTTTAATTTCACTTTTATATCTCAACAGCATCTCTAATATAATATCATTATAAATATCATAAGTTTTAGGGATATAATTAGTATCTAAACTATTAATATTGTTTATATTCCACTCATTTTTTGATAATTGTTCAATATTTGGGACTATGTTTATTAATGCAGCAATCTTCATCTGTATTTATTACCTAAGTATTTTTAATAAATATGGTATCAAATAAGATTTGATACCATATTAATATTATTGATTTTTATTCAACTGGGAATAAAGTTCCTGGATTCATAATGTTGTTTGGATCATAAGTCTCTTTTAGTTTTTTTAGAATAGGATAAGAAGATCCATGTTCTTCTTTTATCCATGGGACTCTATATTTACCAACACCATGATGATGTACAATTGAACCACCATGTTTTAAAGTTTCTTCAACAATTATTTTGTTAATTGGATTGTGATATTTATTTATTTCATCTTCTGCAGCACAATTTACAACATTGTAATAATACATAAAATAAAGGTTTGTTCCATTTAAATAACTATGAGAGGAGTGTCCGCCTACCATAGTAATATCTGGAATTTCTTTATGTATTCTATCAATTACAGTTTCATAGATTGAATGAATGTCACTCCAAAGTGATGAAATTTCTGTAGTAAATCCTACATTATTTGTTTTTTCTATCAACTCATATTCTTCACTAATTTTAGAAGGTGTCCAATTTAAGCCTGCATACCAAGTTTCAATATATTTTTCGTCTACTCTTTTGTAAGTTTTAAATTTAGATACTATTTCTTCTATTGCTTCACCTGTAGCTTTTGTAATACTTTTGTGACCTTCAACCATAAATATTAATACAGGTTTTCCTTCGCAGAAATGTGAAAAATAGTATTCACCATCTTCTGTATCATATAATCTAGCGAAAGAAGGTTTTAACCCTTGAACCATTACTTCTCTTAATATTTCAAATCCCATTTTCATATCATCAATTAACCAACTATAAAAATGATTGTTTTCAGGGGTATATTTAAATATTTTTACACTAGCTTGAGTTACATAACAAAGAGCTCCCTCATTACCAATAATTATATGTCTAGTATCAACTCCAGTGGCTCTTCTTGATTGGTTTTTTATATTTGCAAGAGTTCCATCAGGGAATGCTGCTTCAACTCCAATTACCATATCTTCTATTGCACCATAAAGTGTTGAAAATTGTCCAATACTTCTAGTTGCTACTAATCCACCAATACCTGCAAGTGGTTTTGACTGTGGAGAGTGACCTGTTGTGTATCCTTTTTTTCTTAATTCATTTTCTAGATATTCAAGATTAACACCACATTGAGCACTTACATACATATCAGTTTCATTGATTTCAATTATTTTGTCCATTTTTGAACCATCAATTACGATAGAATCTTCTACTCTACACTCAAGTCCTCCCTCAATTGAAGATCCTCCAGTTCTAGGTATTACTGCAATTTTGTTTTCATTACAAAATTTTAATATTTGAGCAATCTGTTTTGCACTTTCAGGGTATATTAGAGCAGAAGGTAGAGGAGCGTTATATATACCATTAATAAATTGATATTTTTTAAATCTATCTACACTATTTTCTTTCATAACCTCAATATCTGTTACAATATTTTCAATGTTAAGAATTTTTTCTAAATTTGATATTATTTCTTTTTTATTCATCTTTGTTCCTGTAAATTTTTAATTTGTTCTATGAAAAAATTTCATATGTTCTCTCTAAGAGAGGGTCAGTATAATTTGTAACATCTTTATATACTTTTAAAAGTTGTTTATATGTTTGTGCATTTTCGGGATTTGGTTCAAATACATCTTTCACTTGGACCATATTTTCTACAGCTTCTTCAAAAGAAGAATATGCATTAACAGCTACAGCTGCGCAAATAGCAGAACCTAAACCTGCAGCTCCATTTACTGTATTCCTAACTGTTTTTAAATTAAAAACATCACTGAAAATTTGCATAAATATATTACTATTTGATCCCCCACCTGAAACAATTATTGTTTTAGCTTCTGTATCTAATTCTTTGAGCATATCATCAACTTTGTATTTTAAAGTTAAAGCAATAGATTCTAAAATAGATCTATACATATGAGCTCTTGAATGTCTTCCATCAAAACCTATCATCATACCTTTTTTATATAATTTATCAGTTGGGGCTAACCAATCAGGGATTGTAATTAGGCCATCTGATCCAGCTGGAACATTTGTTGCTTCAATATCTAAATATTGTTCTGCAGACATTTTCATTTTTTTAGCTTTTTCTACATAGCTATCACCTAAAACATCTTTAAACCAACTAACTGTCCACATTCCACGACGGATACCATCACTTTCATATAGATATTTATTTGGTTCACATGCAAAATTTGACCAAAAACTTTTAGTTCCTTTAGGATTTCCATTTCCTTCCATCATAGCTGCTATATATGTTCCTAGAGAAATTACTACAGTCTCATCTCCAGTACAGCCAACGCCAAGACCTTCAACTGCTTTATCATTTGCACTTGCGACAACAGCAATTCCTTTTGGTAAACTTGTTTCTTTTGAAGCTTTTTCTGTTATATATCCTAGAATATCTCCTGGCATAACTAATTCAGGTAGCATTTCTCTAGAAAACCCAAAAGAATCAAATTCTTTTCCAGGTGAAAGCCAATCCCATTTGTCTGTATCAATTGGCCACATCCCTTGATAATTAGCAGCTGTATCTTTAAAATTGCCAGTTAATCTGTGAGTGATATATCCAGAGGAGGCACTTGCATATTTTACTTTTGGATTAGTGTTTTCATAAGGTTTTGAAACTCTTATATCCATCCAACTCATTCCAGGTTGAGCAAGAGTTCCATCTTCTCTCATATAAGCTCTACAAAATCTAATTGTACAAAGGCCAATACCTATAATATTTTCAGTATTACCTTTAAATTTGCTCATGCATTTTTTGCTTGCATTACAAATAGCGCTCCACCAATCATCATCAGGATGTTCTACTATCCCAGGTTTTGGCATATCATATGATTTAAGAGGTTCTTTGCCTTCACAGACAACATTACCTTTTAAATCAAAAATCATTATTTTACAACTTTGAGAACCCTCATCGATTCCAATAATATATTTTTCACTCATAAATTTTCCTATCTTACTAAATATCCACCATCAACTGTTAATAATGTGCCTGTTACATAATCTGATGCTTTACTAGCTAAAAATACACAAGCTCCCATTAAATCTTGTCTTTCACCCCAACGATTTGAAGGAATATGATCTAAAACTTTTTTGTTTGTTTCAGGATTGCTTCTAGTTCCTTTTGTTATATCTGTTGCAAAATATCCAGGAGCAATTCCTGTAACTTGAATGTTATATTTTCCAAGTTCATCTGCATATGATTTAGTAAAACCTGCTAGACCATGTTTCATTGCAGCATAAGCTGGAGAACCTAATCCACCAAGAAAAGAAAATAATGAGCAAATATTAATAATTTTACCACTATTTTGTTTAATCATATATTTTGCTGCTGCATGACTTAACTCAAAAGCTGCTGTAAGATTAACTGCAATCATTGGATCCCATTGTTTTCTGCCGAAATCTTGTACATCTGCAACTAAGCCAATGCCTGCACAGTTAAGTAGAATGTCGATTGATCCAAAAGCTGCAACACAAGAATCTACAAGTTCATCACATATACCATCTTTAGTTATATCTGCTCTTTGGTATTTATATTTAACTCCTGCTTCTTCAATAAGTTTTTGTGTTGTTCCATCATCATCAGCATAACTAACAACAAAAATATTTGCTCCAGCTTTTGCAAGAGCTAGTGCAAATGCCTGACCTAATCCACTATTACCGCCAGTAACTAAAGCGTTTTTACCTTTGAGTGAAAAGAAATCCATATTAAAATTATTAATATCATAATTATTCATAATTATTATCCGCCAGAATAAAAAATTTGAGATAAAAAAAAGTGACTTTTATAGACCTTTAGCAGATAAGAATCTGTTAAGATATATAAAAGTCACTTCTCTAATCTCTTGTAACTTTGCAAAGTATAGCATTGTAAAAAAAAGCTGTCAAATCGTTTTTTTTCTATAATTTATATAAATTAATTGATTCATTTCAAAAATTTATTGCAATTTTTATCATTTGTTTTAATTTTTATATAAAAAAATGGGTCTTCTAACCTATATGTGGGTTAGATCCTGTTAATTTTCTTGTTAAGTCCCTTTGTTAACTGATTTTATCTGTTAGCTAAAGGGATTTTTATGTTGCTACAAACCAAAAGTACAGAATTGAGTAAATTATTTATGTTTCTAAACCCGTAAGCTCTTCTAATA
>Ga0102926_1002618_pt1 | contig 10382 bp, 8 predicted proteins | sample SalPonR1_A_D2_MG_FD_78173 | JGI IMG/M metagenome (GOLD analysis project Ga0102926, IMG submission 78173) | Salt pond soil microbial communities from South San Francisco under conditions of wetland restoration - Salt Pond MetaG R1_A_D2_MG | ecosystem: Environmental > Aquatic > Marine > Intertidal...
AGAACACGCGGATGGAGGACGGCGAGAAGTCGCAGGCCGACATCGAGCGCCACGCGCAGGAATGGATCAAGGCAAACCAGGTCCAGTGGGATGGCTGGCTCGCTGCTGCTCGCGCGGCGGACTGAAGCTTTCGCCCCGCAGGGGCGACTGCTGACCCAAAGGGCCCGGGGCGCAAGCTCCGGGCCTTTTTTTGTGAAGCTTTTTTGTGAAGTGATTCACGCCACGAAAGCAATGCTGTATCGCATCATCAGCGGGCCTTGACGCGGGCCGCGCGCAGCGGATCGCCAGCCGGCAGCGAAAGGTGGTCACCGCTTCTTCCCGAGGAGTCTTTAAGCATGCGAGCAAGTGATCCGGCCGATGGTGGGCCCGTGCCACTGGTCACCGAGGAACTCGAGATCGCGCGGCTGGCCAGGCGCCAGAACGGCGGCGCCGAGAGCAGCGCTGCGACGCGGCGAGGGGGAGCGACGCGCCTCGCGGTCGGCTTGCATCGGGACAAGCTCGCCGTCGACGACCACGCCATGTATTTTCGGCTCAAGATGGCGCTCGCGAGGGGACTCCGCAGGCCCTTCCGGCGCGCGCTCATCGAGGTCGACGATCTCGATGAAGCGGCGGGAGAGCGGGTTTTCGAGGTGTTCGTCGAGCCGGCGGATGCGGTGGTGCAGGCGCGGGCAGAGGCGGTGGTGGCCAGGGTGATCCGCTGGCGACGCTGGCGCGCCGCGGAGCCGACCGGCGACCGCGCCGACCAGGAGCGTTGACCCGGCCGGGTTGAGCCGCCAGGCTCTGTTCATGCCATGATTGAGGCTTGGCTCTAACGCGGCAAAGCGAGTCTCCGATGTTCGCCACACTGGTTCCCCTGGGCGCGCTGTTATCCGGCATTGCGTTGCTGCTGCTCGGGTCCGGCCTGCTGGGCACGCTGCTGGGCGTGCGAGGCAGCCTGGAAGGTTTCGGCGACCAGGTGCTCGGACTGGTCATGTCCGGCTATTTCCTGGGGTTTTTCCTGGGCACCTTCCTCGCGCCCGCGGCCATTCACCGCATGGGCCACATCCGCGCGTTCGCCTTTTTCGGCGCACTGTTCACCTGCACGGTCCTGCTGCATGCGCTCTGGGTGGACCCGCTCGGCTGGGGCCTGCTCCGCATCGGCAGCGGTATTGCGATCGTCGGCCTCTACACGGTCATCGAGAGCTGGCTGAGTGCGACAGTGGACGGTGCGCAGCGAGGTCGGGTGTTCGCCATCTACATGGTGATCACGCTCGTCGCCCTTGCGCTTGGACAGCAGTTGCTGAGGTTGGCCAGCGTGGAGAGTTTCGTGCTGTTCTCGCTCTCGGCCATCCTGGTCTGCGTGGCCATGCTGCCGGTCGCCGCCACACGCATGGCGCAACCGGTGCTGCAGCCCGCCGAGCGCGTGAGCGTGGGGCGCCTGGTCCGCTTCGCGCCCGCCGCCGCCGCCGGGGCGCTGTTGTCCGGTATTGCCATCGGGACTTTCTGGGGCCTTGGCCCCGTCTATGCCGGTCGCCTCGGGCTGGGCATAGACGAGCTGGCCATATTCATGACCGCCACCATCGCCGGGGGCGCGGTGCTGCAGTGGCCTATCGGCCTGCTCTCGGACAGCGGCGACCGCCGCCGCACACTCGCGCTGGCCTGTACCGGCGCCGGCCTGGCGGCCGGTATCGCGGCGCTGCTGACCGGAGGCTCCACCACGGTTCTTTACGTGGTGTTCTTCTGCTACGGGGGGCTGTCGTTTGCGGTTTACCCGGTGGCCGTGGCGCACCTGCTCGATTACGTGGGCCCGGAAGACGTGCTGGCCGCATGCAGCACCATCCTGCTGTTGCATGGCGCGGGGGCCGTGGTCGGCCCGGCGGTGGCGGGCTTTTTCATGGAGAGCCTGGGGCCCAGGGCCTTCCCCGGCTTCCTGATGGTGGCGCAGTTTTCGCTCGGCGCCTATGTCTTCACGCGACTGTTCGTCCGGCAGCGAGAGAGCGTGACTGAGAGCCATTTCCACCCGATGCTGCGTACCACGCCCACCGCCATGGAATTGCTGCCGGAGACGGAAACGCCGGACGAGGAAGCCGAGCCGCTTCAGTAGTTCCGCCGCCAGCCCAGGTGCAAGCCGAAGTCGGGCGTGGCGTCCGTGACGAGGTTTTGCGTCATTGCAAAGTCCAGCCGGCCGCCTGCGGCGAGGTGCAGGCTGCCGCCGATCGCCAGCTGGATGCTGCCACTGCCCAGCGGGGCCAGGGGCGTGTCGTAGAACGGCGTATGGCCGTCGAGCTGGATACGGCCTCGCCAGCGGCGAAAGATTGGCCGGGAAATGGCCAAGGAGGCGATGCCGACCGTGTCGCGGCGCAGCGTTTTCAGCAGGCCGCCGCTCCCCAGCCAGAGGCCGCCGACGCTCCAGGAGAGCGACGCATTCCAGGCCTCCAGGAGGCGCTCGTTGACCGAGATCAGCTGCAATGACAGGTCGGTGCTGCCGCTGCCGCGCAACGCGCCGCTCGAGCCGGTAGGAACTTTCAGGCCCCCGCGCAGTACCAGGCCCGGTAGCGCGGCATTTCCGGCCCCCAGGCGCCAGTCCGCCGACAGTCGCAGGTCGCCCGGGCCGCGCGTGGCGCGCTGCAGGTCGAACTGCTCGCGGCCACTGTAGGAAAAGCTGATCTGGTCGTCGGCGAATTCCTCCCGTCTCTGGTTGGAGAGTCCCAGGAGTTCGTGCCAGTCGCGGACGAAGCCATCGAGGAAGCCGCCGCTGTGGGCCACCCACGGCAGCGTCGCCCCGATCGAGAGCCTTTCGGACACGCCGTAGGCCAGCGACAGGCGACTGACCAGGCTTTCGCCGTCAATGACGACCCGCTCTCCGGCAGGCGCCATCTCCGTGATCGAATTGTTGGCCAGCGTCAGCTCGAACTGCCAGCGCCATCCGCCGGCCCCGGCCCGCCCTGCCGCCGCGGTCGGGAGGTTATAAACTTGGATGAAGGGGTTCGGGTTGCTGGTCGCAAACGGCCCTTCGTCGGTGGCGTGGATCGCGGCGGGGAAGAGGGTGCTCAACACGGCGCTCACCAGCGCTCCGCGCATCGCCGGCGCCCGGACGGGCCCGGCCGGCCCGCGCCGGGCCGCAGCGACTCGTGTACGGACAGGACGGCGATGGAATTCAGCGAGTCTCACTGCTACAGATTGCCAGCCCCGGGCTCGTGTTGCAGCACTTTGGCGGGACCCGCAAACGCCATCCGCGCGAGAAGCCGGCTGCTGCTGCTGAGCGTGCTGGCATGCCTGCTGTATTTCATGTCCGTGGCAAGCGCTTCGGCGACCGACGAGTTGCCCGACGGCGCGGGCCTGAAGCGCGACACGATCATGTTGTTGTCCTACCAGGCCGTCGCCATCGGCGCGCTCTACGTTATGCCCGAGAGCATAAGCAACTGGAGCCAGGAGCAGAAAGACGACTACAGCATCGCCGATTGGTGGGACAACGTCCGCCACCCGCAGTGGGACGAGGACGAGTTCTGGCTCAACTACCTGGCTCATCCGTACTGGGGCGCGGCCTATTACGTGCGTGCCCGTGAACGCCACTACGGGCGGAAAGGCGCATTCTGGTATGCGGTCGCCATGTCCACGGCCTACGAGTACGGCGCGGAGGCCCTGTTCGAGCAACCCTCGATCCAGGATCTCCTGGTCACGCCCGTGGCCGGCGCCCTGCTCGGCGATTATTTCATGTCACTGCGCCACGGCATCCGCGCCCGCTACCAGCCCGGCGAGGCGATGCTTTTCAGACACCGTGCCTTGCTGGGGCTGACCGATCCGCTGGGTGCGATCAACCGGCAGGTGCGCGCCTGGCTGGGCCTGCGAGAAGAGCTGTCGCTCAAGCTCTATGTCCGGCGTCCGCAGGCCGAAACCCGGCTGCGTCCCGCCCGGCAGGATTCCCCGTCAGGGCGCGAATTCGGCGTTCATTTCAGATACCGCTGGCAATGAGATTGCTGGCCGGCACGGCCCGTGGAAGCGGAGCGGCGCTGGCAACCGCCGGCCATGCATGACCATAATCCCCGTGTCGAGACACGGCTTGATTACCGGGAGCGCAAATGAGAAAGCACCGATTCGAAACCCTTCAGGTCCATGCGGGCCAGGCGCCGGCCGAGGGCACCCGCTCGCGCGCCGTGCCGATCCACCAGACGACTTCGTACACCTTCGCGGATGCGGAACACGGCGCGCGCCTGTTCGCCCTCGAGGAGTTCGGCAACATCTACACGCGCATTATGAACCCCACCACGGACGTCTTCGAGCAACGCGTCGCGGCGCTGGAAGGGGGGGTGGCGGCGCTGGCCACCGCCAGCGGACAGTCGGCACAGTTCCTGGCGCTGACCACCCTGGCGGAAGCCGGCGACAACATCGTCTCCAGCAGCACCCTCTATGGCGGCACTTACAACCAGTTCAAGGTGCAATTCCCGCGCATCGGCATCGATGTGCGTTTCGTGGGCGTCGATGATTTGGAGGCCTGGGAGGCCGCCATCGACGAGCACACCCGGGCCCTCTACGTGGAGAGCATCGGCAACCCGGGATTTGACGTGCCGGACTTCGAGCGCCTGTCGGCGATCGCGCGCGCACACGGGCTTCCGCTGGTCGTGGACAACACCTTTGGCTGCGCCGGTTACCTGCTGCGCCCCATCGACCATGGCGCCGACATCGTCGTGCAGTCGGCCACCAAGTGGATCGGCGGTCACGGCACGTCCATCGGCGGCGTGATCGTCGATGCGGGCAAGTTCGACTGGTTCAGCGAGCGTTTCAAGACATTCAACACGCCGTCGCCGGGTTATCACGGTCTGAATTTCGCCGAGGTTTTCAGCCCGGCAAGCCCCTTCGGCAATCTCGCTTTCATCATCAGGGCGCGCGTCGAGGGACTGCGAGACTGGGGTCCCGCCCTGTCTCCCTTCAACGCATTCCTGTTCCTGCAAGGCCTGGAGACGCTCTCGCTGCGGGTGCAGCGTCATTGCGACAACGCGTTGGCGCTGGCGCAATGGCTGCAGGGTCATCCGGCGGTGGAGAAGGTCAGTTACCTGGGCCTGCGGGACCATCCGTATCACCGTCGCGCGGCGGAATACATGCGCAACGGTTACGGGGCCGTGCTCACCTTCGGGATCCGGGGCGGGCTGGAGGCGGGCAAGCGCTTCATCGATTCCGTGGAGCTCGCCAGTCACCTGGCCAACGTGGGCGACGCCAAGACGCTAGTGATTCATCCCGCGAGCACGACCCATCAACAGCTCTCGGAACAGGAGCAGCGCGCGGCCGGCGTGATGCCGGAGATGATCCGCGTTTCGGTCGGTATCGAGCACATCGAGGACATCAAGGACGACTTCGCGCAGGCTTTTGAGAAAGTCCCGGACTCGACCGGATGAGTGATCCCGCGCTGACGTCCGCCATGCCGCTCTCGCCGGAGACCCGGACCTGGCGGCTGGAGGAAGCCTTCACGCTGGAGGCGGGCGGATGCTTGCCGTCCGTGCAGCTGGCCTACAGGACCTGGGGCCGCCTCGCGCCCGACGGCGGCAATGCCGTGCTGGTCTGTCACGCGCTGACCGGTTCCGCCGACGCCGACGAATGGTGGGCGGGGATGATCGGTCCCGGCCGGGCCCTGGACCCGGCGCGGGACTTCATCGTTTGCAGCAATGTGCTGGGGGGGTGTTACGGCAGCAGCGGCCCCATACAGCCTCACCCCGGCGACGGCGCCCCCTGGGGCAGCCGCTTCCCGGAGGTGAGCATCCGCGACATGGTGCGCCTGCAGGCGCGCCTGCTCGACGCGCTGGGCGTGGGCCGCCTGCAGCTGGTGCTCGGGCCCTCGCTGGGCGGCATGCAGGTGCTGGAGTGGGCCGCGGCTTTCCCGGAACGGGTGGGGGCGATCGCGCCGATCGGGGTCTCGGGGCGACACTCGGCATGGTGCATCGGCATCGGCGAAAGTCAGCGGCGTGCGATCTTCCTCGACCCGGACTGGCAGGACGGCCGCTATCCGCTGGATCGACCGCCGCGCCGCGGGCTGGCCGTCGCCCGCATGATCGCCATGTGCAGCTACCGGAGCTGGGACAATTTCGAGGCGCGTTTCGGACGCGCGCTGCAGGATGAAGGCGATTTCGCGGTGAGTTCCTACCTGAACTACCAGGGTGAAAAGCTGCATCGGCGCTTCGACGCGAATACCTACGTGCGGCTCACCCAGGCCATGGACACGCACGACCTGGCGCGCGGCCGCGGGGATTATGCCGCGGTGCTGGCCGCGATCGACATGCCTGCGCTGGTGGTCTCGGTGGACTCCGACGTACTGTACCCCCCGCACGAGCAGGCCGAGCTCGCCCGGCTGTTGCCCGACGCCCGCTACGAGCTGTTGAGCACGCCCGCGGGCCACGACGGCTTCCTGATCGAGACCGGCACCCTGGGCCGCATGGTGCTGAGCTTTCGCGGCCTGGATGCATCGCCAGCGGCGGCGGGGCAGGGGCAACGCGCGTAGCGGATAGCGCGACTCGATGCACCCGGGCAAGAACGGCCTTGCCCGGGCAGCTCGCTGACGCACAAAAGCGAGTCCTCGTCGGCGGCAACGCGCGGTGTTTTCCGCGATAATCTTTTTTTTGGACCTGGAGATCGACTCATGCGGCAATTGATGATCGGCGCGCTGGCGCTGTTTCTGGCGGCGTCCGTCCCTGCACTGGCAGACGAGCACAACCCGATCGACGCGGAGACCCTGTGGCAGCTGAAGCGGCTTTCCAGCCCGGCCATCTCGCCGGACGGGTCGCAGGCGGTGGTCGTGGTCACGCGCTACGACCTGGAAGACGACGAGGGCATCGCCGACCTGTGGCTGGTGCCTACGGACGGGGGCGACGCCCGCCAGCTGACGACCCACGCGAGCAACGACACCAGCCCCGCGTGGAGCCCGGACGGACGCTTCATCGCCTTCGTTTCGCGCCGCGGCGACGACGAGCAGAACCAGGTCTACATCATTCCGGTGGCCGGCGGCGAGGCCCGCCGCTTGACGGCCGTGCCCACCGGCGCGGGCGCGCCCAAGTGGTTTCCGGACGCCTCGGCGGTCGCCTTCATCAGCCGTGTCTGGGAAGACGCCGAGGACTGGCGGGAGATGGCGGACCGGCTGGAGAGCGAGAAGCAGTCGAAAGTCTCCGCGCTCACCTGGGACAAGGCGCCGATCAGTTTCTGGGACCGCTGGCACGACGCGCGCGTTCCGCACGTTTATCGCATCGGCATCGATGGCGGTGATCCGCAGCCGGTGACGCCGGGCTCAGGCGTGCACCTGATGATCAGCGGCGCCGACACGGGCAGCTACGACATTTCGCCCGACGGCGCCCAGCTGGCCGTGGTGGCGGACTCGGATGCCAGCGGGGTCGAGTCGAATCCCGATATTTACGTGCTGCCCGCCGACGGAGGCGAGGCGCGCAACCTGACCCCCGAGAACCCGGCCCCCGATTTCTCGCCGAGCTACAGCCCGGACGGGCGCTGGCTGGCGTTCTCCCAGCGGCGTATCCCCGGTTTTTACGCCGATCGGGCCAGACTGGTGCTGCACGACCGGAAAAAGAACGTGCAGCGCGTGGTGACCGAAGATTTCGACCGCACGGTGAGCGCCGTCAGCTGGGATCCCGACGCCCGCCGCGTCTATGCGTCCATCGACGACGCCGGCCTGCGCACCCTTTACGCCATCGATGTGCGCAACGGCAAGCCCCGGGCGATCACGGACGAGCACAGTTTCACCGCCCCGGCGCTCTCGTCCAACGGTCGGGTGCTGATAGCTTTGCGCCAGAGTTTCGTGGAGCCGCCGACGCTGGTACGGGTCGATTCGAGGCGGGGCGACGTCGATAAGCTGTCCGCTTTCAATGACGAGGTGCTGGCGGACGTCGACTTCGGTACCTACGAGAGCGTGACCTACGAGGGCGCGAACGGGGCACCCGTGCAGATGTGGATCAATTATCCGCCGGGCTTCGATCCCGGGCAGGAATACCCGCTGTACCTGCTGCTGCATGGCGGCCCGCACAACGCCATTCCCAACGGCTTCCACTTCCGCTGGAGCGCCCAGCTGTTTTCGGGCTGGGGCTACGTGACGGCCTGGCACAACTTCCATGGCTCCAGCGGCTTCGGGCAGGCCTTCGCCGACTCGATCAACCCTTACCAGTCGGAGTTACCTTACGAGGACACCATCAAGGCCGCGGAATGGTTCGCCGAGAAGCCCTGGATCGACGAGGAACGCATGGCCGCGGGCGGCGGCAGCTACGGCGGCTACCTGGCCTCGATCCTGCTGGGACGCGAGCATCCCTTCAAGACGCTGGTGGCACACGCGGCGGTGTTCAACTGGCTGACGCAGTACGCGGCTGACTACGGCGCCTCCAAGCGCCGCCACGGCGAGTACTGGCTGAACCCCGGGCATTACGCGCAGTCCTCGCCGCACCTGGGGGCGGCGAACTTCGAGACGCCCACGCTGGTCATTCATGGCGCGCTGGACCGGCGGGTGCCGCTCAACCACGGGATCGAGCTGTTCAACATCCTGCAGAACCGGGGCATCAGAAGCCGTTTCGTCTTTTACCCCGACGAGAACCACTGGATACTGAAGCCGAACAACTCGCTGCACTGGTACCAGGCCAAGAAGGAATGGCTGGCCGAGTTCCTGCAGCCGGACGCGGAGGACTGAGCGGGCCGCCGCCGCATGCCTAGCGCATGCGGCGGTGGTCGCGCCGCGAGTCCGGCCGCGGTTGCGCCGCCCGGACACCCTGCCTGGCACCCTTGTTGTTCGAGTGACGCTTTGCGCTTTTCACCGGGCGCGCGGGCGCGTCACGTTTTGCGCCGGCACGGCCGGACGCGCGTGGCGGCGCCGATGCGCGGCCAGCGGAGCGCGTCGACGGAGCGGAACGTTGCGCGCGCGACGGGGCAGGGACCGTGACCGAGCGTCGGGCCTGGCTGGGCCTGCGCGCCTCCGCGGAACGCTGGACTCGTCCGGGGCGTCGTGTCTCGGTGCCTAAAGGGTTGCTGCGGCGCACGTCCAGGCCGTGACGGGTCTCGAGCGAGCGCCGGTTTACCGAGCGTCGTTCGGCAGAGCGGCTTTCGAGCGCGCCCTGGGCGCGGGGCGAATTGCGCACGGTGGCGGACCGGCTCGACTGCGTGGCGCGACCCCCATGGGCGGGCGCCTCGCGTCGCGGGCTGCGGGTCTGCGGGCTGCGGGTCTGCAGGCCGGCAGAGTCGCGTCGCTCGATACGGGCGCTCTCGCGGTGGCGCAACGGCTGGTAGCGTTGCCGCACTTCGCGGTGCCGGTACTGGACGCCGCGCCGGTGTGCCGGGTTGTGTTTCCAGCGCTGGCCGGGCACGTAATGCCGCTTCGCCGGGCGATGGCGGGGCGGCGAGTAATAGCGCGGCGTGTTAACGATCACCAGGCTGCGCTGCGGCCAGTAGAAGCTGCTGTAGAAGAAGCCTGAAGACACGTGTATGCCGGCGCTCCAGTAGAAGCCCGAACTGCCGTGCAGGTAATAGGGGGACGGACGCGACCAGTACACCGGGGGATAGGCGGGCCAGCGCCAGGGGCCGTAAACCACCCGGGTGTCGTAGTAGGGCACGTGAACGATACGTGTCTGCACCGGCTGGATGACGATGGTCTTTTCTTCCCGGATCACGCGCAGGTGTTCCGTGGATTCCAGGTTGCCGGCGGCATCGGCGCGCGCCCGCAGGAACTGGACCGAGTCCATGAGGTCCGTTTCCTGGTAGAGCATCGCGTCGCCCAGCCTGCGGGTCCAGTCCAGGTCCTCGTCCATGCGCGCAAGGATGTCCGGGAAGGCCACCAGCGCCTTCACGCTGGGATCCCAGTCGCGCTCGGCCACTGCGGCCGTCGCCTCTTCCCCGGCCAGCCCGGGGTTCCGCCGCGACCAGCGCGCCGCCTCCACGATCTCCAGCGGATAAGTGGCGGCGATCAGCACCTGCGAAAGCAGCGCATCGGGATAGAGCGCGATCGGCGCCAGCATCTGGTCGAGTTCGTCCTGGCTGAAGGCCGGCGACGCGACGCTCGCGACCGCGATCGGCTCGACCCGGTATTCCTGCGCACCGGCCGGAATCACCGCAAGCCCCGGGGACAGGCCCAGGACGACGAGTGCGAGCAATGACGTTGCATGGCGACGGTTCATGGGGTTCTCCCGGTTTGCACCTTGCCTGCAGGCTAACACCCCGAAGCTGAACGTACGGCAACGAAGGATCAGGCGCTGAATCTGGCATTTGCCTGTCGGGCGCCGAGGGTTTCCGGTTACCATAGCAGCCCCGGCAAACGCCGGGTCCCGTCAATGGTGGTCCGCGTCGGTCCCCTCGCGACGGCCAGCCGTGAACCCCGTCAGGCCCGGAAGGGAGCAGCGGTAGCGGCGACGCCGGGCGCCGGGGTGTGGCTGGCGCGG
>Ga0102926_1002624_pt1 | contig 10376 bp, 10 predicted proteins | sample SalPonR1_A_D2_MG_FD_78173 | JGI IMG/M metagenome (GOLD analysis project Ga0102926, IMG submission 78173) | Salt pond soil microbial communities from South San Francisco under conditions of wetland restoration - Salt Pond MetaG R1_A_D2_MG | ecosystem: Environmental > Aquatic > Marine > Intertidal...
CAACAATATATAGAGTTTTATAGAGACGCATTGAGTTTGCGCTGGATTCTCAAAAAGCAACTTCGAATTTAGGTTTCGGGGATTTGAGTCCCGCAGAGTGTGTTATTCAGATTGAATCCTAATAAGGTCACAAAAAGGTCACAAGACATAATAAACATAACCTGGAATATACCAGTATATACTAACAATGATTAAGAGAGTAAATGCCTGTAACTACTGAAATTCTAACGATATATAGGGTTTACAGGGATGAGATGGACTTATGCTGGATTTTCGAAATGCACTTTAGGATCTAGTGTTTCATGACGTGGGGTTTCGATTACTTAGAGGCGTGTCATAAAGATTGAATCCTTTGAAATCTTTACAATAAACAAATGGAGGGTATTATAATGCCTGAAACGAAAGAGGATAAGACAAAAATATTATGGCTTGCGAAGAGATTAACGGATGTGGCGAAAGAATTTGACTTACTAGAAGAAAATCAGAAGAAGGTTGTTATCGAAAGGGCTGATAATAATGGAGAATGGGAATTAAAATCTTTGTATGAGAGTATTAATGAATATATGGGTTGGTGAACTTAATGAATGAAAAAAACTTAAAATATGGATGGAACATATTGTTAATTATGCTCTGGGTACTTTTGTTATCAGACTTTTTTTATAGGGTGGTATTTTTCCCCGTTGAAGTTGTCGCTATGCACGATTATTTCTATATAGTTGCATTTCCAATGACTTATTATTTTTCAAGAAAACGTAAAGATATAATGGCAATGAAAGGATCAATGATAGGATTGATTTTTAGCTTAGTCGCTAAATTTGGATTTATGGCAGGTAGTATATTAATGTGGAAATAGGATTTGATCAAAAGGTATTCATACAAAAATCAATAGTAGTTATTAAGGTTAATAATTGCAAAAGGGTCACAAAAGGGTCACATGACATAATGAATTGTATTTGAGATATGCCAGTATATACCAATATTGATTAAGAAAGTAAACGCCTGTAACCCCTGAAATTACAACGATATATAGAGTTTTATAGAGATGCATTGAGTTTGCGCTGGATTCTCAAAAAGCAACTTAGGATCTAGCGCCTAACAGCATGCAGGTTCAAGTCCTGTCGCCCGCACCAAACAAAGCACCGGCTTTTTAGAAAAGGCCGGTGCTTTTTTGACTTTCAAAGCCATTTGATAAAGCCATCGGAAATTGTGTTTGCAGTTCCTTGACTGCGGACCGGACTCGGCAATATGGATTTGAAACCGTTTTAAAATAGAAAACAAGGCACTTTACAAGGGGACCGACATGTGTTAGGATATATAAGTACCGATTGGGGGATAATACCTGAAATAGTTGGAATTTCAACGTTTGAGGGATGTTGGTTGCCTTGGTGTTTTGTTATTGCATTTGTATTTGCTTTTACTGACAACTGACAACTGGTTTTTCACATGCGAAAGTGGCTATTTGCTAGAGCGTGGTCTTGCCAAGGCTAAGCTTGCTGGTTAATAATCTGTCTTTTGCTCCATATTTTGTGCCCATAGCTCAGTAGGATAGAGCAACGGCCTTCTAAGCCGTGCGTCCGGGGTTCGAATCCCTGTGGGCACGCCAAAATATTCTATTTGGAGAGGTATCGAAGTGGTCATAACGGGGCGGTCTCGAAAACCGTTTGGGCGCAAGCTCACGTGGGTTCGAATCCCACCCTCTCCGCCATATATGCCCAGATAGCTCAGTCGGTAGAGCAGGGGACTGAAAATCCCCGTGTCGGTGGTTCGATTCCGCCTCTGGGCACCACTGAAACCTGATTCTTAATGAATCAGGTTTTTTGTTTTTAAGGCTCAATATTTAGGGTTTTGTATAAAAATAATAACTATAAATGGTATAATCAATATGTGAAAGGAGGGAATGGCATGGTAGCAATGGGACTTGTTATGGCACTTGCAGCAGGCATTTTCATAGCGCTTCAGGGAAATATAAACGCTTTGGTTGCATCCCAGACCAGCATATACACGGTGATACTTATACCGGTTCTTTCACAGATGGTAATTCTTACTGCCCTGCTTATTGCAAAACGGGAATATGTAATAGGAGTTTTAAAAATTGCAAAAGTTGAATACGGAATAGCTTTACTTGTTTTTTCAGCCATTCTTGGACTGGGAATAATGGCCACCATTACTTTTTCGATAATGGAAATAGGCCCCCTGATTGCTTTCACAACGGTTATTTTCAGCCAGTTGTTTGCATCGATGTTCATAGAGCATTTTGGACTCATAGGGGTTGCGCAAAACAACATATCCCCTTTCAGGATATTAGGCTTGTTTTTAATGCTGATTGCTGTAAAGCTTTTCTACATGTGATGCAAGAAATTGCATATTTAATAAATTTGTAACAATTGTTATATTGCTAAAAGGATTTGATATTAGTAAAATTTAAGTAAGGACATTAAATTATAAAAAATCAGGGGTGTTGGTTTTGGATCAAATAATTGAATCTGTTTCAAACATAGGAATAAGAGATTTAATAGATATGGCCATAATAGCTTATGTATTCTATAAAGTCCTGATGCTCATAAGGGAAACGAGGGCGGAACAGCTTCTCAAGGGTATTGCGTTTTTGCTGATTGCCACAAAGCTTAGCGAATGGTCTGGACTTTATGTCACCACATATCTTTTAAAGAATACTGTGACGCTTGGACTTATAGCCTTGCTCATTGTTTTTCAACCAGAGCTTAGGCGTGCTTTGGAATATCTGGGGCGAAGCAAGCTTGTAGCCAAGTCAATTGTAGAGATAAAGGATGAGGAAGTGAAGGACCGCATAGATGAAATCGTCAGTGCGGCGGCTTCTCTTTCCCGGCAAAAAATTGGAGCACTAATTATACTTGAAAGGGAAACAGGAATAAATGATGTTATAGAAACAGGTACAAAAATAGAGGCTAGAATTTCAAGCAGCCTTTTGATAAACATATTTTTCCCAAATAGTCCCCTTCATGACGGAGCGGTAATTATAAGGGAAGACCGAATAATGGCGGCTGGGTGTTTTTTGCCTTTGTCTGAAAATTCGGGCCTCAGCAAGGACTTGGGTACCAGACACAGAGCGGGTTTGGGTATTACTGAGACGACCGATGCGGTTGTCATAATCGTTTCAGAGGAAACCGGAGCGATTTCGGTTGCCAGGGAAGGCAAGCTTTCGAGATTTTTGGATACCGACACACTTTCAGGACTTTTGAAGGATTTGTATAAAACGGATGATAATCTTAGTCTTATAAAGTTGAAATGGAGGACTAAAGATGAGTAAATTTCTGAAGGGGTTTTGGAACTATACAAATTTTTCCAACAATACGACGCTTAAAATAGTTTCGGTGGTTTTTTCAATAATGTTTTGGTTTTATGTAATGGGAGATATTAATCCGGAACTGACAAGCGCCATTGAAAATGTAGATGTTGAGCTTTTGAACACAGAGGAATTGGCACAATCGGGTCTTGTCATGATAGGACAGAAAGACTACACGGTCAATGTTGAGATAAGAGGCAGGAGAAATGATGTTTACATGGTTGCATCTGAGGATGTAAAGATAAGTGCGGATGTTATGGGCTTTAAAGCGGGAAAAAACAGTGTGCCTCTTGATATTTCCGTCCCATCATCAGTGAATCTTGTGAATTTTACCCCCAAGCAAATAAAGATTGAACTTGATAGGGTTGTTCAAAAGCAAAAATCAGTTGAAATAATAAGATCAAACACCCATATTGAAGGCTTTATGACTGAATCGCCAAAAGCCGAAATAGAAGAGGTGCTTGTTGCCGGACCCGAATCGTTAGTTAATGATGTTGAAAAGGTTATAGGTGAAATAGACGTGGGAGGACTTACCGAATCTGTTTCGCAGAATGTGCCTTTAAGGGCTATTGACGAGGAAGGCAACGAGGTAGCCGGAGTATCGCTGGGTCAAAGGTATACGAAAGTGTATTTGCCTGTTTACCGATTTGAAAGCTTTGAAATTGTTCCGGATATAATAGGTGAAGTTGAAAACAACTATAAAGTGGTGTCGGTTTCTGTTGTTCCCGAATCGATCCAGATTCAGGGTGACGCTAAAGATATAGAACTTGTAGAGAATATAAAGACGGAAGCGATTGATATAACAGGTCTCGCGGAATCTTTTGAAGTCGATGTTCCCGTAATAATGTCGAATTCGCTTTTGCCTTCATACATGAGCGGTCCTGTAAAAGTAAATGTGCAAATTCAACAGCTAAAGACAAAAGAATTGAAAATAAGTTCAGACTCTATAGTTATAGAAAATCTTGAAAACGGACTGGCTACCAATTTGCCGGAAAAGGATACGGACATAATAGTCAGGATAAGTGATTTGGAAAGTCTTATTGACAATGTTAATACTTCGGAAGTGAATCTTTATGTCGACTTGCAAGGTTTGGGCAAGGGGATACATGAGGTTGAAATATTCAGTGAGGAAAATGAATACGCTGGGTTTGAAATAATCACGCCTTCCATAGAAATTGAAATATCCGAAGAGCCGGAAAACGGTGATGAAGAATAGTCGTTTTGCTTTTGAAAGTTTGAGAGGTGCTTGATATGAAAAAAGAAATGGAAGTAATAATTGATTCTACGCATGATGCCATGATTGCGGTAGACAAATCCGGAACAATAACATTGTTCAATAAGGCAGCCCAAAGATTGACCAAAATCGCTTATGAGGATGCTATGGGAAAGCACGTAGAAGGAGTCATATTAAATACCAGGCTTCCATATATATTGAAAACCGGGAAATCCGAGCTTAACCGAAAACAGCCTCTCAGAGATATAAACATAATAACAAACCGAATGCCGGTAAAAAATGAAAAGGGTGAAATTATAGGCGCTGTTGCCGTCTTCAGGGATATAACAGAAGTTCTGGAGCTTGGATCGCAGGTGACGACGTTGAAGGAAATGACCAGCATGTTCAAGGGGATTTTCGATTCTACTCACGACGCAATATCAGTTGTTGACCAGGAAGGTTTCGGGGTTTTGGTTAACAGGGCATATACAAAGGTTACCGGTCTTACGAATACCGACGTAATGGGAAAGCATTGCACTGTAGATATAGCCGAAGGAGAGAGCATTCATCTAAAAGTGTTGGAAATGGGCAAATCCATAATGGGCGAAAGAATGCTTGTGGGGCCTAACAGAAGAGAGGTTGTGGTTGATGCCGCTCCCATAGTGATAAATGGTCAGCTAAAGGGAAGCGTTGCAGTAATTCATGACTTTACGGAAATCAAGCGGCTAACGAACGAGCTTGACCAGGCCAAAAGCATAATACGCAAACTTGAGGCAAAATACACATTTGAAGATATAATAGGAGAACATGTGCGAATAAATGATGCCATTAACAAGGCTAAAATTGCCGCTGCTACGCCGGCTACAGTGATATTGAGGGGAGAGAGCGGAACGGGTAAAGAGCTTTTCGCACACGCCATACACAACGCAAGTGAAAGAAAATATTCCCAATTCGTCAAAGTGAATTGCGCATCAATCAATGAAAATCTTTTGGAAAGCGAATTGTTCGGATATGAGGAAGGTGCTTTCACCGGAGCGGCCAAGGGCGGCAGAATCGGCCTTTTCGAGAGAGCTAACGGTGGAACAATATTTCTTGATGAAATCGGGGAAATAAGCATGGGTACCCAGGTCAAGATTTTGAGAGTGCTTCAGGAAAAGGAAATAATCAGGGTGGGCGGAAACAAATCTATAGCCATCGATGTCAGAATTCTTGCCGCAACCAATAAGAATCTGGAAAAAGCGGTTTCAAAGGGACAATTCAGGGAGGACCTTTATTACAGGCTTAACGTAATACCTGTAGTTATTCCCCCTTTGAGGGAACGCAAAAGCGACATCCGAAAACTTGTAAAGAATTTCATGCGAAAATTCAACCAGGAATATGGGCGACTTGCAATGGATATTTCTCCGGAAGCCCTCGAAATACTCGAATTGTATGACTGGCCGGGGAACATAAGGGAATTGGAAAATGTAATCGGCCGTGCCATGATAAGCATGGTATCCAACGAAAGCATAATAAAATCATATCACCTTCCGCAGTTAATCGAAGAAGCGGTTCATTCCAAGGTTGCGCTTTTGAAAGAGCAGCCTTCCGAAATCGGCAAGATGGGAAAACTTGCAGACAGGATGGATGCTTTTGAAAGAAATTACATATTGAGAATTTTAGAGGTAAATGAAGGAAACAGAAAGAAAACAGCTGGAGACTTGGGAATTTCACTCAGAAGCCTATATTACAAGCTTGAAAAATACGGCTTGAACCAAGTGCAATAAATTGCAAAATAAATAAGCAGTGCAATTTATTGCACTGCAAAAAATTGCACATCCAGGAGTTTGATGGCTACATTCAATTTGATAATCAGCCGAAAGGCTTGAAAATGAAGGATTCTTTAAAAAATCCTTCATTTTATTTTTTTGGCATAATAATTGCAACTATAAACTAATGGAATAATTATTGACAGGGAGGAAAAACAATGACACGAAAATATGTACTCACAATCAATCCCGGTTCAACATCAACAAAAGTGGCTCTTTTCGAAAATGAGGAAAATGTGAAACAGAATAATCTGACCCATTCACCACAAGAAATAGGAAGGTTTGAAAAAATAGCGGACCAGTACCAATATAGGAAAGCAATAATACTTGACTGGCTTGCGTCCGAAGATGTTAAAACTGAAGAATTGAAAGCTGTTGTAGGAAGAGGAGGTCCTTTAAAATCCATGCCAAGCGGTACATACAAGGTTACACCGTCAATGGTTGAGGACTTGAAAATAGGAATACAGGCGCAGCATGCGTCCAATTTAGGAGGAATAATTTCCAAGTCGATTGCGGATGAGGAGGGAGTAGAGGCCTTCATAGTAGATCCTGTTTCAGTAGATGAATTTGACGAAATCGCCAGGATTTCCGGAATTCCTGAAATAGAAAGAAAATCGCTGGTGCATGCTTTGAACATTAAAGCGGTAGCCTACATACTGGCAAAAGAAAAAGGCGTTGAACTTGAGGATTTGAATCTGATAGTTGCTCATTTGGGCGGAGGGATATCGATTGTTCCAATAAAGGGAAACAGAATTATCGATGCAAACAATGCCAATGACATGGGACCCTTTTCTCCCGAGCGTGCTGCAGGTTTGCCGGCAGGCGATTTGGCAAGGATGTGCTTCTCGGGTCAATACACTTATGGAGAATTGAAGAAAAAGTTGGCAGGCAAGGGCGGACTTGTAGCGTATCTTGGAACAAACGATGCCAGAGAAGTGGAAAAAATGATACTTTCCGGAGATGAAAAGGCAAAATTGGTTTTTGAGGCGATGGGATATCAGATATCCAAAGAAATAGGGGCTTCGGCAGCCGTTCTCGGAGGAAAAGTAGACTATATTGTCCTTACGGGCGGATTGGCGCATTCAAATAGGCTGACGGGATATATAAAGGAACATGTCGGATTCGTGGCTCCTGTTCTTGTAAAAGCCGGAGAGGATGAAATGTGGGCATTGAACCAGGGATACCAAAGGATTCTGTCGGGTGAAGCTGTGAAAATATATGAGGATGAGGTGGAGTAAATGATAAGAAGCTTTGACGAGGTTTTGAAAATTGCGGCGGAGAGAGGGCCAAAGACAATTGCGGTTGCATGTGCCGAGGACGCTGAGGTATTGACTGCTATTGAAACAGCCAGGGAAAAAGGCGTTGCAAAAGCAGTACTGGTGGGGAACAGTGAAAAAATAAAATCGATTTGTTTCGACAAGGAAATTTCGCTTGAAGATTATGACGTGATAGACATAAAAGACATGGCCGAGGCTTCTCTTAAGGCTGTTGAACTTGTTTCTTCCGGAAAAGCCGACATTTTGATGAAAGGTCTTGTGGACACGTCAATACTCCTCAAGGCAGTATTGAATAAAGAGGTCGGACTAAGGACCGGAAGCGTTCTGAGCCATGTTGCAGTTTTCGACATAAAGGGATATGACCGCCTGTTTTTTATTACCGATGCAGCAATGGGAATAGCTCCGGATCTTGAAGGAAAAAAGAAAATATTGCAGAATGCTGTAAAAGCCGCGCAGGCTTTGGACATCGAAGTTCCCAAGGTTGCTGTAGTATGCGCAAAGGAAAAGGTCAATCCCAAAATGCCTTGCACATTGGATGCGGAGGAGCTTCAGAAGATGAATGAATCGGGAGAGATAAGTGGATGCATTGTGGGAGGACCCTTTGCTCTTGACAATGCTGTCTCTAAAGAAGCGGCCGAGCATAAAGGCGTTACCCATCCGGGTGCGGGTGAAGCGGATATCCTTCTTGTACCCAACATAGAGTCCGGAAACATACTTTACAAGGCTTTGGTTTTCTTTGCGGAAACAAAGAATGCCGGAATACTTGTAGGTACTAAGGCGCCGGTTGTTTTGACATCCAGAGCCGACAGCGATGAAACCAAGTTGAATTCAATAGCCATGGGCGTCCTTTTGGCGGCCAAGGGGAATCTTTAGAAAGGTGGTTGGAAATATGACAGATGATAAAAGGGTGTTGGCAATAAACCCGGGATCGACATCTACTAAAATAGCGGTTTTTGACGGCGAAAAACCCATATTTGAAACTACACTTAGGCATCCCGCAGAAGAAATCAACAAATATGAAAAAATCTACGACCAGTACGAATTCAGAAAATCAGTAATATTGGATACATTGAACGAAAACGAAATCAACCTGACCAAACTTGCCGCTGTTGTAGGAAGAGGCGGATTGCTCAAGCCCATACAGGGAGGTACTTACAGTGTCTCGGGAAGAATGCTTGAAGACTTGAAAGTTGGAGTCCTTGGAGAGCATGCTTCAAACCTTGGTGGAATATTGGCCAATGAAATAGCATCGGGTCTTAATATACCGGCATTCATAGTTGACCCCGTAGTTGTTGACGAGATGAATGATGTTGCCAGAATATCGGGAATTCCAGAGCTTGAAAGAAAGAGTATTTTCCATGCCCTTAATCAAAAGGCTGTTGCAAGAAGGGCCGCAAAAGATTTGGACAAGCCATACGAATCCATAAACCTCATTGTTGCTCACATGGGCGGAGGAGTTTCGGTGGGAGCCCATTCTAAAGGAAGGGTAATAGACGTCAATAATGCGCTTGATGGAGAAGGTCCTTTTTCTCCTGAAAGGGCAGGAGGCCTTCCAGTTGGAGGACTAGTCAAAATGTGCTATTCAGGAGAATATACCCATGCACAAATAAAGAAAAAATTGAAAGGCATGGGAGGGCTTGTTGCCTATCTGGGAAGCAATGATGGACGGGAAGTCGGAAAAATGATTGAAAGCGGAAACAAGAAGGCGGAATTGATATACAAGGCAATGGCGTATCAGGTGGCAAAGGAAATAGGGGCCTGCGGAGCAGCCTTGAAGGGCAATGTCGATGCGATAGTATTGACAGGAGGATTAGCATACGACAAAACCTTGATTGGATGGATAAGGGAAAAGATAGACTTCTTGGGAAAAGTATTCGTTTACCCGGGAGAGGATGAGATGTCCGCACTGGCTCAAGGAGCGCTTAGAGTCCTTGAGGGTCAAGAGCAGGCGCGGGAATATTTGGCGTAATTTGGCGGAAGAGAACAAGTCTGGAAAAAGCCGCCACAAACCCCCATGTTTGAAAATAAAGGTTTTTTCCATGACTTGTACTTCTAATAAGAAAGGTGATTGAATGTTGAATGATAAAAGAATTAGAATAATAATCGGTCACTATGGAAGCGGCAAAACCGAGTTTGCTGTCAATTACGCTCTTAAGCTGGCTGAGATGGGTAAAAAAACGGCGATCGCGGACCTGGACATAGTAAATCCCTATTTCAGATCGAGGGAAAAATATGACGAATTGACAGAAAAGGGAGTATGGGTGATGTCAAACTCCTTAAACGGAAAGTCCGCCCTTGATTTGCCGGCAATAAGCGCAAGCGTTGCCGCTCCGCTTCAAAACGATGACTACGATGTTGTTCTCGATGTTGGTGGAGATGCAGTAGGAGCAAGAGTTTTGGCAAGATACAAGGAATATTTCAAAAAAGGCGAATACGATATGTTTTGCATATTGAATGCCAACAGGGAGCAGACAAGCACCGTTGAAGGCGCAATAAGGCATATCGATTCCATAGAGAGTGTAACGGGAACAAAAGTTACCGGTCTAGTAAATAATACCCATATGCTGAGGGAAACCACGGTTGAGGATGTTTTTCGTGGACAGGAGCTTTCAAAAAGAGTTTCGGAAGAATTAGAAATTCCTATAAAGTATGTCTGTACGCTGGAAAACGTTGCCCGACTGCTTCCAGAAAAAATGGATGGGGAAATATTCCCGATCAAATTGTACATGAGAGAAATTTGGATGTAATTTTTCGGG
>Ga0102926_1002625_pt1 | contig 10375 bp, 11 predicted proteins | sample SalPonR1_A_D2_MG_FD_78173 | JGI IMG/M metagenome (GOLD analysis project Ga0102926, IMG submission 78173) | Salt pond soil microbial communities from South San Francisco under conditions of wetland restoration - Salt Pond MetaG R1_A_D2_MG | ecosystem: Environmental > Aquatic > Marine > Intertidal...
AGATTTTGGAATTACACTTATTTTTCCTGTTGTTTCCATGATTGCAAATTCGATGTCAGCAAGATTGTAATATCCTTTTATCCTTAATTGTTCTAAGAGGTCATTAAGATTAATACGAAGTTTTTTTAAATTATCTTCAATTATCCTGCCGTTTTTTATTAATATAGTAGGTTTCCCACATAGAAAAGACCGGGCTTTAGTACTTCTCATACTTATTATGGATATAATAACCTGAAAAGCAAGCAGGAGGAAAATGGGGATTATACTAAAAAGGAGAGGAATATCAATATCTTCCATGGGGATAGCTGCCAGGGCAGAAATCATAATAGTAATGGCCAGTTCAAAAGGCTGCAATTCCCCTACCTGTCTTTTTCCCATTATCCTGATGACCAGTATCACTGTTCCATAGAGGAGGATAGTCCTGGCGATAACTATTAACATATATTTACCCCTTATCTAATTTATTATTATTATATACAGGGGTTTAATCTATATACATAGACTCTGATTTTCCAATAGCCCTCTCCAGCAGTCCTTCAATATCCAGCTCTGCTTCAGCTTTGATTGCATTTTCTAAACGGGGTTTTGTTACAGGATGATCTGGTAGGAAAACAGTACAACAGTCTTCATAGGGTTGAATGGATATTTTATAAGTGCCGATTTTTCTGGCAATAGCCATAATTTCTGTTTTATCCATAGTTATAAGTGGTCTTAAAACAGGAATGTTTGTTACTGCATTGATTACATTCATGCTTTCCAGCGTCTGGCTAGCAACCTGCCCTACACTTTCACCGCTTAAGAGCACCAGGTTATTATTTATTCTGGCCATAATTGTTGCCATACGGAACATCATTCTTCTCATAATAGTTATATTGTATCTTTCAGGGCATTTTTCCTGTATCTCCTTTTGTATCTCAGTAAAATATCCTATATGTAGTTTTATTTTACCGCCATATTGACTTAGAACTTTTGTGAGGTCAATTACCTTTTCTTTGGCCCTATCACTAGTGAAAGGAAAACTGTGAAAATAAAGGGCTTCAATTTTTATTCCCCTCTTCATAGCCATCCATCCTGCAACAGGACTATCTATACCCCCTGAAAGAAGAAGTAGGCCTTTGCTACTTGAACCAATAGGTAAACCACCAGGTCCGGAAATAACCCTGCTGTAAATATAAATATGTTTATTCCTTATTTCCACATAAACTTTATTTTGGGGATTATGGACATCTACACTTATTTTATTATTTTTATCATTAATCTCTCCTAAAATTTTAGCGCCAAGTTTTCTACTTACTTCCATACTATTTGGTTTAAATTGTTTGTTTGCTCTTCTAGTAATAACTTTGAATGTAGTCGGATAGTTTTTTACTTCTTTTTTAAAAAGTTTTAGGGCCTCTATTTCTAGACTTTCATAATCTAAAGAGCAAATGACTGCCGGACTAAATGAGACGATACCTGGTATCATCTTTAGCCTGTCCATTATTTTTTCTATATTGTTCTCACTATGGATAAAAATACGACCCGAGCTACGTGTGATTTTATAGTCTGCAATATTTTTAATATTTTTATCTATATTATTTATTAACTGTTGAACAAAATTAATCCTATTTTCACCTTTAAGGGCAATTTCACCAAAACGGATTAAAATAAGGTCATACAATTAGCTCACCTTCTTATTTATTTTTTGGTAAATATAATGAGAGATATTCTAACTTTTCTTTCAGTTTTTCTAAAGTGTAGTCAATTTCTTCATAAGTATTAAATCTGCAAAGACTAATTCTGATGGTGCCATTAATATATTCTTCGGGGAGATTGATATTATTTAAAACATTGCTTTTATCTTTTTTTCTGGAGCTACAGGCTGAGCCTGTAGAAACAAAAATATTTTCTTCTTCCAGGGCATGTACAAGAACTTCGCCTTTAATATGGGCAAAAGAGATATTTAATATATGTGGGGCCCCTTTTTCAGGGGTGTTTATCCTGTAATTATACTTGTCTAATTTTTCCTCAATCTCTTTTCTAAGATATCTTTTCAATTTATCAATTTTTTTATTAAAATTATATTTAGCTGTAAAATTTTCTAATGAATTAAGAGCGGGGATAGCACCAGAAATAGAAGGAATATTTTCAGTTCCTGACCTTATATTATTTTCCTGTCCGCCACCATCTAAAAGGGGCTGAAGATTTATTTTTTTATTTTTATATAAGGCGCCAACCCCTTTTGGACCATGAAATTTATGGGCACTTATGGTTAAGAGGTCTATCAACCAGTCATTTGTATTGATAAGGATTTTACCGAAAGATTGTACGGCATCAACATGGAAAAAAGTCTTATGATTAATTTTTTTGATTAATTTGCCTGCCTTATGTACTGGCTCAATTGTACCCAATTCGTTATTAATATGCATGATACTGACTAGAATTGTATCAGGTCTTATAGAATTTTCCAGATCTTTTAAAGATATTAAGCCATAATCATCAACATCTAAATATGTAATCTCAAAACCCTGTTTTTCCAGCCCTTTATAGGTGTTTAATACAGCAGGATGCTCAACAACAGTAGTTATTAAATGTTTACCACGATTACTGTAATTATTTACAATTCCTTTTATAGCAAGATTATTGCTCTCAGTTCCACCTGAAGTAAAAATAATTTCTTCAGGGAGTACATTTAATCTTTTAGCTATAAGGGCACGAGCCTTTTTTAATATCTTTTCAGCCTCAATTCCTTTTTTATGAAGTGAAGAGGGGTTGCCATAATTGATAATTAATGTTTTTGTCATATACTCAATTACTTCCGGGATAGGTCTGCTTGTTGCACTATTATCAAGATATACTTCCCACATTATTTATAAACCTCCTTTATGCTACATGTATTATATCACAAATAGAATTTAGTTAAAATTAAGATTTAAATCTTTCTATATCTTCTGTTTTAATTGCAGTTATTAATATCATTATTATTAGATATATAATAATAGATACAAATATAATTGTCAGGACTTTAATGGTATAAGGTAATTTAAGATAATCAAGGTTTAAATAGGGATCTATAAAATATATTATTATACTTGCAAAGAGGGGTTTAATAAATATCTGCAAATAGTTATATTTAAATTTTGTTAATTTTTTAATTGAAATAAAGTTTAAAAGAGCAGCAAGGATATATCCTGTAGCAAGACCGATTATAGCACCTTTCATATTAATATCCGCTTTTTGCACCAGAAAATAAATTAATATTAATTTTATAACAGAGCCAACAGCTAAATTTCTTACAGCAAGTCCTGGATGCCCGAGACCATTTAACATTCCTGAAGATACCTGAAGATAATAAATAAAAGCTGCACTTATTGCTAATTGAGAGAGTAAGATGCCCGCTTCAGGATAGCCAAATAATATATGGCAGATTTCCTTTCCACGATTAATAAATATTATACTTACCGGAAAACCAAGATAAGCACTAATCCGTAGAATATCTTTATAATTCTTTTTTATTTTTTTATAATTTTTATTGGCATTTGCTTCAGATATATTTGGAATTAAACTTATTGTTAAGGCAATGGTTATTACTGTGGGAAGAAATATCACCTGTTCTACCATACCACTTAGTTGACCATATAAAGAAGTGGCTTCCTGAACAGTGTTTCCACTGAACTCTAATTGTCTTGGTATTAAGATGGCCTCAGCACTGCTCATAAGAGAATGGATTAGTCTGCCCATTGTTATTGGTAGGGCCAATTTACTTATTTTTTTCAGATCCCTGTAATAATTATAGTCCCTGTTTTTTGTGACTGTATAATTCTGAATATGGTAGATGTAGAGAATAAAGAGTATTATTAAACCTGCTAGTTCCCCCACAGAAATTCCCAGAGCAAGACCTGCAGCTTGAAATTTTAACTCCAGATGTGTGAGCATATTTATAATTATTAAAGTTGCTGAAAGCCTGCAGATTTGTTCTGTAATCTGAGAAATGGCCGTTGGCACCATAGTGTTAAAACCCTGAAAAAAACCGCGAAAACTGGCAGCCAGGGGGCTTATTATTAAAGCTGGTGAGATGGCAATAAAAAGAAGATGTGTTCTTGGATCACTAAAAATATGTGTTGAGATATATCCAGCTGAAAGATTTAATAAGAGGGCCATTGTGGAGCCAAGGATGGTAACTGTTATCAGTGTTATTTTTAATAGTTTTACAGGAGAATAAACATCATCTTTGCTCAAGTGTTCAGGTATTAATTTGGAGATAGAAATGGGGAAACCAGCAGTACTGATAAGAAGAAGGGTCATAAAAAAGGGATAAATCATTTGAAATAAACCCAGACCTTCATCACCAACGATTCTGACCAGGATTACCCGGAGTACAAAACCCAATAAGCGATTAATAAAACCGGCTAGCATTAAGATTAAGGCCCCATGAAGAAGGGATTGTTTTTTCATAAAATTATCTACCCTTATATTAAAGTTATATCAGCAAAGTATTAATATAATATATATGTTTTAAGTAGATTCTTATACCAGAATATTAGGTCAAAAGTATTATTACTAAAAATTGTAGTCTTTTTACCCAGAAAAAAAGGTTTTTTTTTGACTTTGAAGAATTTATATTTTGAGTGAACTGTGTGTTCTTTTATCTGATGGCAAAAAAATAGATTAGCTTTATTTAGAGCTTAGCCTACCTTCGGAACATAGCTTAGTAAGTCTGAATTTTCGAAGGGGGTCTATTATTATGAAAAAATGGTATATTGCTTTCTTAACAGGTTTATTAACAATTTTACCAACACTGTCTGCATTAGCAGATACTACACAGTGGAATTAAGATAAGTATTTTGCCATCAGATATTTTTATAGGGGGATTAAGATGAAGCCAAAAGTTAAGGTCTTTTTAATAATAGAGAATTTATTATTTCTGTTTTTCTTTATGTACTTATATAAGTATCAGTTATATAGTATATCTGCAAAAGAGATAGTTTTTTTTATTTTGGCATTGATTTTGACTACAAATATTAGTCTTATAATCAATACAGGCAGGAGTTTTTTCACATCCATAAATTTACCTATTTTGATACCGGTAATGGTAATTTTAGGGCCTTTCTGGGCAGGGATTGTAAGTTTTCTTGGGACAATAGAAATTTATTCGTTAATTTATAATTTTAAATGGTATAAATTTACTTTCAATAGAACTATATTATTTTTAGCTGCAGGTAGTGGTGCTTTAGTTTTTAAATATAGTAATATATATTTAAATTCTAAGTTTTTTATCCTGCCTTTATTACTGGCCTCTATCACATATTTTATTATTAATAACGGGCTGGTTTTTCTTGTTGTCAGATTTTCAAATCCTGAGGAGGCTGATACTTCACTCTGGCTATACTATCTTGAATTATCAAAGAATTTGATTTCTTCCTATTTTCTTGGTCTTGTATTTTATTATAGCTATAATTTTTTTGGTCCCATCTTTTTAGTTTTATCTATATTATTGATATTTGTATTAAAGGACTTTCTTTTATCCAGGGTACAGCAGTTAAATTCATTTACCCAGATAGTCGAGAGCTTTTTGAAGGTTATAGATTCAAAAGATCATTATACAGAGGGTCATTGTGAACGGGTTGCCAATTATACCTTTATTTTATGTGAAGCGCTCAATTTGAGCAAAGCTAAAACTGAGAGGATTGTAAATATGGCCAAGATACATGATATAGGTAAGATTTATGTAGATGATAGGATACTCAAAAGTTCTGAAAAACTATCTAAACCTGAATATGAAGAGATGAAAAAACACAGTGAATATGGTTACGAATTATTAAAAGATATTGATCTGCTTAAACAGGATATTGAAATTATACGTTATCATCATGAAAGATATGATGGTGATGGTTATCCTGAGGGCCTTAAAGGAGAAGAGATTCCTCTGGGGGCAAGGATTTTAAATATTTGTGATTCTTTTGATGTAATGACAACAGGTCGTAGTTATAAGCCTGCATTGAATAAAAATGAGGTAATAGAGGAGATTAAAACTTGTTCATCTGCTCAGTTTGATCCTTCTATTGCCAACAAGATAATTGAATTACTTAATAAGGGTAAGTTTGATGATAGTTTTAAAAATCAGGGGAAAAAAATAAATGAAAATATACAATTATCATTAATTTAATAAATTTAGATGGGGGAGAGTGCTTATGTTTCATGAACTTGAGGATAAAATTACTGATCTTGAGGGTATAATTTCCTGTAAAATAACCGGTGATGAAAAAATAGATGAAATCCATATAATTGCTAGTAAGGAAAGGAACCCCAAGAGGATAGTAAGGGATGTTGAGACAATGGTACTTGTTAATCTAGACCAGGTGATTGACCATAAAAAGATCAGTATTGCCCAGGTAAATAATCAGGGAGAGGTCTATGAGGGTAATAGGCTTGAGATTATTTCTATTTACCAGGAAAATAATAGGCCGGTATATCATTTTAAGATGAATATTAATGATGAAACAGTAGAAAAAGAGATTAAGGGTTCTCCAGAGGAGCCACTTCCTTTAATTATTGCCAGTGGTACTATCAAAATTTTAGAAGAATATACAAATTTTCAGGGGAAGTTCAGGGTTGAAAATGTTTTTGCAACTGGTATAAATAATGAGATTATTATTGTTCAATTAACAGTATATAAAAATGGAAGTTTATCAGATCAACAGCGTTTACTGGGAGCGGTTTATATTAATAATAATCTGCCTCTGGCTGTAGGTAAAGCCTGTCTAAAGGCTTTAAATAGAAGATTAAATTAAGAATATTAATTTAAGGGGTATTATTATGTTAGATAAAATTACTATTCCTGTGGAAAGACTAAAAGCAGGGATGAAAATTGCCCGGGAGATTGAAAATAAATTTGGAACAATTTTAATAAATAAGGAAGTAGTAGTTACAGCAGAAATTATAGCGAAATTAAAGGTGCTTGGAATCAGTCAAATTGTAATATATAAAGAGAAAGAAAATGAGTTTGAACAGGATTTTGAGTATCTGAAAAGAACATATAATAAAGAAATAAAAGTCATGAAAAAACTCTTTAATTCATTCAAAGAAAGCAAATCTCTTGAGTATGGTGAATTAAATTCAATATTTAGTGATTTAAGTGATTTTGATAATAACAAAAATATTGTTAAAATTTTATCGAAGGTCAGAGAAAAAGATGAATATACATATGTGCATTCTGTAAATGTGGGACTTTTAGCTTTGATGTTTGCTAGATGGCTTAACCTTCCTGAAAAAGATATAAAAAAGCTGGTTTATGGTGGTTTATTACATGATATTGGTAAATCAAAAATCTCTGATGACATTTTAAATAAGAGGGGTGAGCTAGACCCTACTGAATTCGAGGAGATGAAAAAACATCCGATATATGGCTATAAATTATTGAAAGATTATCAATATATATGCAGTGATGTAAGTAGTATTGTTTTATTACACCATGAAAGAAATGATGGCTCGGGTTATCCCTTTAAATTGAAAGCTGAAAAAATACCATTTATGGTAAAAATTATTGCTATTATTGATACATTTGATGCCATGACTTCTGAACGAGTATATCAAAATAGTCAGGCAGCCTTTGAGGTATTTAAAGTATTTGAGCAGGATTCTTTTCGTAAATTCGATATTCAACTTTTGAAAATATTTATAAAAAACATTGTCCATTATTATCAGGGCGAAAAAGTAGTTTTAAGTAATGGAGAAAAAGGTGAAATAATTTTTATTAATCCCAATCACCTCTCTCAACCAATAGTTAAAATTGGCGATAAATATATAGATATATATAATAGCAATTTAGAAATTGTAAGCTCAGGCTAACTTTTGTCTGCTAGATATTTTAACAATATTAAATTCAAGGTTAAAGGTTTTTATACTGACCCCTTTTTTGAGAAAAATAGCTTCCATAGTATTAAAATCAAGCATAAATGGAATATTCGTTTTATTAAATTTTTTTTCTTTTATAATTATTAGTCCAATTTTATGTTCGCTTTTATCCCACTTTTTACTTTTTATTTTGTTTAATGGTTTAATTCTAATATCTTTAATAATTGTATTATAAGTTGAAATGATTACCCCATCCTGTTTAGCTGTAATTTCAACCTTTGTCCCCTTATACTCCTCTATTAATTTGTTAAAAATATCTTCAAAATTTTTTAATTTTTTCATAATATTCCCCTGCCTTATTTCTGATATCTTTTAATTAATATGTAAAAGAACTTAATTATATTATTAACAGATAATGGTATTTTTATACCTATTAGGGGAAAAGAAAAAATGAGCCATTATGGCTCATTAAAATAATCCTGGTATATCAGGGAGTTCAATATTTCCTATACTATTTTTTTTCTTTTCGCTTTCTAATTTTTTCGCCTTTTCAAGTCCGATGTTAGTGGCTGATATTAGGGCCTCTTTTACCTTATCATTAATACTGCTTTGAGAAAATTCATAATTTAAAATTTTCCCTTTGCCATTTAAAGTGATTTTTACTATAGAATCTTTATCTTCTGCAAAAAGCTTAATTTCCTTTAAATTATTTTCTAGATTATCCAGGTTGTTTTTGATTTCATTAATTTTATTAATAATTCCGTCCATATCATCCATTTTTTTCACCTCCTATATAAAGATATGAAAAGAGGTGTATTAAGATGAATGATTGAGTATTATTTTTTAGCAGGAAGATTTGTCGTAATGTTTAATTTACAAATAGCAGAGTAAAATATATAAATATAATAAATAGAGGTGGTAATAATGTTAATTGATAGTCATGCCCATCTGGATTTTCCCAGGTTTAATGAGGACAGAGAGGAAGTAATTAAAAGGGCAAAAAAAGAAGGTGTTGAATATATTGTTAATGTCGGGGCAGATATAAAATCCAGTCGTAGAGGTCTTGAATTGAGTCTTTATAATGAAAACATTTTTTCTACAGTAGGTATACATCCCCATGAAGCTGATACAGTTGATGAGAAGGCTATTAAAATATTAACAGATCTGGCAAAGGCCGACAAGGTTGTGGCTATAGGTGAAATAGGACTGGATTATTATTATGATAATTCTCCACGTGAATTACAAAAAAGAGCTTTTAGATTACAGATGAGATTAGCCCAAAAACTTTCACTGCCAATAGTAATTCATACAAGAGAGGCAGATGACGATACCCTGAAATTAATGAAAGAAGAGAATGCAGAAAAAATTGGTGGTATTGTACATTGTTTTGCAAGTAACCTGGATATGGCGAGAGCCTCAATTGACATGGGTTTTTATCTGGGCTTTGGTGGTTTGATTACTTTTAATAATGCCAGCAAATTACGCAAAGTACTAAAAGAGCTACCACTAGAAAGAATTGTTCTGGAAACAGATGCTCCTTATCTTACTCCTGTGCCTTATCGGGGAAAAAGAAATGAGCCTGCTTATATTAAATATGTTGCAAAAAAAATTGCAGAGATAAAAAATATATCACTTGAAGAGTTGGCTAAAATAAGTACTAAGAATACGATAGATGTTTATAATCTGGATATTAATATTTGAGATTAATATTATTATCAGGTATAAATTCGTATTCATTAAAATATATTTTATTAATGCAGGCAGGTGGTGATTAAATTGAAGGAAAATAAGTATTATAAAATGATACTTATTTTTTTAATTATTGGTTTATTTACAGGGATAGCTGTTTATTATTATCAAATATTTACAGGTGTTGAGTCTGTAATTACTGAAAAAAATGAGGATGTATTGAATGAGGAAGAAAAAAAAGATAAAGAGAAAATGAAAATAGTTATTAATACCTATGAACGTTTACTTTATTTATATGAAGATGGTAAGCTGTTAAAAAAATATCCAGTGGCAATTGGTAAGGCCAGTACCAAAACCCCTATTGGTGAATGGGCTATTATTAGTAAAGGTGAGAATTGGGGAGGGGGTTTTGGAACCCGCTGGTTAGGCCTAAATGTACCCTGGGGTATTTATGGTATTCATGGAACCAATAAACCATCTTTAATTGGAGCGGCAGTAAGCCATGGTTGTATCAGAATGCACAATCAGCATGTGGAAGAATTATTTGAGATAGTAGCTGTGAAAACAAGGGTAACAATTATTGGTAAAAGACTTCCTATAAATGTAAATCATGTTTTGAAGCCGGGTCAAACAGGATTAGCTGTAATGCAATTACAGGATAATCTAAAAAAATATTCATTTGAACCCAGCTATATGGACGCCCGTTATGGGCCTTCTACGGTAAGTGCAGTCAGGGAGTTAAAGGCCCAGTATGGTTTGAAAAATGATGATGTTAGTGATTGGAATGTTCTCTATTTACTTCAACTGCCTGATGAAAAATACCATAAATCTTTTAAATAATTTAAGCAGGGGG
>Ga0102926_1002634_pt1 | contig 10355 bp, 11 predicted proteins | sample SalPonR1_A_D2_MG_FD_78173 | JGI IMG/M metagenome (GOLD analysis project Ga0102926, IMG submission 78173) | Salt pond soil microbial communities from South San Francisco under conditions of wetland restoration - Salt Pond MetaG R1_A_D2_MG | ecosystem: Environmental > Aquatic > Marine > Intertidal...
GGAGATATTCTACTTAAGATCAAGTAAGCCCCACTATCTACACCTTGAGCTATGTTTGCCATAAATTCTTTTTTTGAAAATAGCGAGTATTCTCTAATAAAGCCATTTTCAAACATTTTTCTACTATATTTTTTAGTCTTTAAATTGGACCAATCGTGGAAGGTGTATCCGTTATTATTATAAAAATTCAAATTCATTGAGTCTACTAGTTCACTAAATTCTTTATATGGTGAATTCTCAGCATTTTGAGAATAATATTTTTCTCTAACGTGATAAAATTCATGGGCAAGTACCATTTTTATCCAAATTTGTTCCGAATTCTGATTGATTTCTATTGCTGAATAAATTTCTCTATCATGAATAGTTCCAGCATAGTTGTCTCCATCTATATTTATAGATTTTAATAGAACTATTTCATCTATGTATTTTTTTATTATTTTATCCGGGTATATTTTTTGGAAATCTTCAAGGTAATTTTGAGCATAAGAAATTTCATCTTCTTCATAAGTTTTTATATCCCATCCTTCAAATTCTTTTCTTTTCAAAAAATCATTTTTCTTATAATTTACATTATAAGAGGCAGAATTTTTTTCGTTAAACCATGAATAAGATTCCTGTTTAAATATGTTTTGTTCTTCTGCTAATACTATGATACTCTGTGATGTTATGATAACAAGAACTAAAATAATTAAATAATATCTTCTCACATAATCACTCTTCTCTAATCTTTTTATTATATTATATATTTACCAATAAATTAACTTTTTAAAATAAATTTTTCTTAATATTTATTCTTTTTAATATAAACATCTAAAGCTTCTGTTCCCTTTTTTATAAGGTTAATTATTAGTATTAAAACATATATTGATATGCCTAAAAAAATTACATAAATTAATCCAAAAAATGATGAAAAAATATTAAATCCTAACATATTCATAAGAACCCCTTTTTTAATATAATTTTATTTTCAGTAAATAAACATAATCATTAATTAAAACTTCATCTATATATTCGTCAGGTTGTGAAAAGAAATCATTTGGTATTCCATTAATAGTATTTCCATCATTTCCTACTAATACTGCTATTATATGTTCACCTTTATTTATTTCTAAATTCTTTGCAATTTCCCAGGTGCTTGTTCTACCTAAATTATTATTAGAACCTATTTTTCCTGTCGAAATATTTTTACCTTCTATAAAGGATATGCTCCATGTACTGTTATCTTGTACATTTGAAATATTAAACATTATATATTTCTCTGATTCTTGATCTATAGGATTTGAAGTTTTCAACATTGGTCCTATTTTTTCTCCATCTTGATACTTTTCAATCCATATATCTATTTCATCATAATTATCATTGTTTTTGTATTCGAATACAAAACTATGGTTAATACCTGTTCCTTTTATTAATACTTCTTCTTTTTCAGTAAGTTCAGCCTCTTTAATAATACTCACTTGTGTTTGCTCCTCATTTGACTCACAGGAAGTACTTAAAGTCATAAAAGTTAATATTATAAGTATAGTTATAATTCTATTTCTTTTAATCAAAACAATTTACCTCCAAAACCATTTACCTATATAATACAATATTTTTACCCTTAATTAATGAAAGTTTTATTAAAGTTTATACTTCGGATAGTTTTTACATTAATTATTAAACTTCTTATTACACTCTTCTATTACTTCATTATAAGAAAGATTTTTGGATTCTAAATCTAATTCTTTAAGAAATTTCAATCTGCAGTTTAAGTCTTCTAATATTAAGTCTTTCCTCTTCACAATTTCTCCATGGGTAGGTAATATTATATAATTTGAGTATTTTTTTAGGTTCTCAAGAGCTTTTATATGTCTTTTTATTGTGCTTTTGTTGATATATGGTAATAAATCTTTTCCATCATTTGTATATCCCAACTAGTCACCAACATGAAGGAATTTCTCGTTTATAAAAATTAAGATACTACAATGTGCATGGCCGGGAAATTTAGATATTCTCAGATCAAAATTTCCAAATTTGAATTTTCTTTCTTGATTTATTTTAATATTAGGTTTATATAAATGATGTTGATCGCTATCTAAGAAAAAATCTAGTGTTTTTTCATAATCTTCGCTTCCAATAATATCATCTGCCTTTAATTCAGTTAATCCAGATATATTATCCAAGTGGAAGTGACTAATAATTACCTTAGTAATTTTTATATTTTTATTTTTCAAATCCTCTAAAACCTTGTTAATATGTTTTTTATAACCGGTATCAATTACTAATGCTTCCTTTTTATCAATTATCACATAAATATTGTAACCAAATTTGTTATCTTCTTTCGGTGGAAAAACATATACATAAAAATCTTTTTCAATCTCTTTTATCTTCATATCAATACTCCCTCCTCATAATAAATGTAAACCATATACAAAAAATAGTCAATTTATCTTTGATTTTAATTCATAATAAAAACTTCATTATTTCTTAATAATTGCTATAACCATTAATTTTTCAAGGCTTTAATACAAACACTTATGTCGAATGCTTTGATGTCCAAAGTTTTTCATTGACAAAGGAAAAATTCATAGTTATACTTTAGTTTGAATATCAAAATATTAGATATTTGGTTAATTTAAATATCAATTAATTTATGGAGGTAACAAAAATGACTTTTGAAAAAGTAAAAAATATTTTAGTAGAAGAATTAGGATTAGAAGAAGATGAGGTAAAATTAGAGAGCAATCTTAAAGATGATTTAGAGGCTGATTCACTAGATTTAGCTGAAGTTGTAATTAATCTTGAAGAGGAATTTGATATAGAAATACCAGAAGAAGATTATCCTAAGTTTGTAACAGTAAAAGACATCGTAGATTTTTTAGAAAAATAATTAGGAGTTAATGAAATGCATCGAAATCAAATAACAGAATTATTAAAAATAAAATATCCTATCTTACAAGGTGGTATGGCGTGGGTTTCTGATGCAGATTTAGCTGGAGCTGTATCTAATGCCGGCGGGCTTGGTATAATAGCAGCTGGCAATGCCCCAGCTGATTGGGTAAAATCAGAATTGTTGAAAATTAAAAAAATTACGGATAAACCTTTTGGACTTAATATTATGATGATGAGTCCTTTTAAAGATGAAGTTTGTGAATTGGCAGCTGATCTTGAAGTTCCTGTAATTATAACTGGAGCCGGCAGTCCAGGAAACTATTTAGAAGTTTGGAAGAAAAAAAACATTAAAGTTATACCTGTTTGTCCTTCATCCAGTTTTGCAGTAAGAATGGAAAGATACGGTGCTGATGCAGTAATATGTGAAGGAACAGAAGCCGGAGGACATATCGGACAGTTAACAACTATGACTTTAGTGCCTCAAGTTGTAGATGCAGTCGATATCCCAGTAATAGCAGCAGGGGGCATAGCCGATAAACGTGGTGCTGCAGCAGCTTTTATGCTTGGAGCTAATGGTGTTCAAGTAGGGACTAGATTTCTAGTTTCTAAAGAATGTAATGCTCATCAAAATTTTAAAGAAAAGATAATATCTTCTAAGGATATTCATACTGTTGTAAGTGGTCTAAGTACCGGTCATCCTGTAAGAAGTATTAAAAATAGTTTAACCAATAAATTTAAAAAATTAGAAAAAAACTGTGCCCCTATGGATGAATTCGATAACATAGGTAAGGGTGCTCTAAGAAAAGCTGTAGTCGAAGGTGATGTGAAAAATGGTTCTTTGATGGCAGGACAGATATCTGGTCTCATTAAAGAGGAACTTTCATGCAGTGAAATAATAGATGAAATAATTAATGGAGCTTATGATTTAATTGATGGCTTCGAGAAATAGTATTAATGGAGGTAATTATGAATAAAACAGCGTTCATTTTCCCCGGTCAAGGTGCTCAATATCTAGGTATGGGAAAAGATTTTTATGAAAATTTTGAAATTGCGAGAGAAACTTTTGACATTGCAAGTGAAGTGTTAAATATGGATGTAAAAAAGTTATGCTTTGATGGTCCTGAAAAGGAACTTATGTTAACTGAAAATACACAACCTGCAATATTAACAGTAAGTACTTCAATTTTAAATGTTTTAAAAAAAGAATTCGATTTAAACTGTGATATTACAGCAGGACTTAGTCTCGGGGAGTATACTGCTTTAGTTAACTCGGAAATATTATCTTTCGAAGAAGCAGTAGGAGTTGTTAAAAATAGAGGCAGATACATGCAAACTGCAGTCCCTGAAGGAAAAGGAAAAATGGCTGCTCTAATTGGTGGAAATAGAATTGATGTTGAAAGACTATGCTATGATCATAAAAAGTATGGAATAATTCAGCCAGCTAATTTCAATTGTCCCGGACAAATTGTTATTGGAGGAGAAGTTTTACCTATAGAAAAAGCAATAGAAAATATTAATAATTACAGTATAAAAAGAGCTATTGAGCTTCCTGTTAGTGCACCTTTCCATACAGAAATGTTGAAACCAGCAGCTGAAAATCTTTCTAAAGACTTAGATAATATAATTATAAATGATGGCTTATACCCAGTAGTTTCAAATGTTACAGGAGATGTATACACTGATAACTCACAAATAAAAAACTATCTATTAAAGCAGGTTTACTCTTCAGTGCTTTGGGAAGATTCAGTAAATACTATGATTAAAAAAGGTGTAGATACATTTATTGAAATAGGTCCTGGAAAATCATTAAGTGGATTTATTAAAAAGATAGATAGAAGTCTTAATATACTAAATGTTCAGGATATGAAATCTCTTAATAAGTCTTTTGTAAAATTAGGAGCTGTATCATAATGATGAATAAAACTGCAATTATTACAGGTGCTTCCGGTGGATTAGGTAGTTCCATAGCCAGATTATTAAATAAAAACAATTATAATTTAGTACTTAACTATAATAAAAACAAAGTTCCAATAGATGATTTAATAGACAATTTTGAAAATAAAGAGACTAAGAATTTAATAGTACAGGGAGATGTCTCTGTCTTTTCTGATGCAAAAAACCTTATAGAAAAATCTTATAAAAGCTTTGATAAGATTGATTTACTTGTAAATAATGCAGGCATAACCAAAGACAAACTTTTGCCGCTTATGTCTGAGGAAGATTTTAGAAAAGTCATAGATGTTAACTTAAATGGTACTTTCAACTGCATTAGACACATAAGTAAAAAGATGATTAGACAAAAAGAAGGTAAAATTATAAATATATCTTCTGTGATAGGTCTTACAGGAAATATTGGACAGTCAAATTATGCTGCTTCTAAAGCAGGAGTAATTGGTTTAACTAAGTCTGTAGCAAAAGAGCTTGCAAGAAAAAATATAACCTGTAATGTAATAACACCTGGATTTATAGAGACAGAAATGACAGATATTTTAAATGAGAAACAAATTTCGAATATAAAAAATCAAATACCATTAAAAAGATTAGGTTCACCAGAAGATGTAGCCAATCTGATTTTATTTCTAGCATCAGAAAATGCTAATTATATTACCGGTCAGGTTATATCTGTAGATGGTGGACTTTATATGTAAGGAGTGTATAAAATGAGTAAAAGAGTTGTAATTACCGGCATAGGTGCTGTAACACCTATTGGTAATGGATTAGAAAAATTTTGGGAAGGAATAAAGTCTGGTAAATGTGGCGTTGATGAAATAACATCCTTTGATACCAGTGATTTTTCTGTGAAGTTAGCTGCAGAAGTTAAAGACTTTAATCCTAAAGATTATATGGAAAGAAAAGAAGCTAAAAGAATGGATAGATTTTGTCAGTTTGCAATGGCTTCATCTAGTATGGCAATAGAAGATTCTAAACTAGACATTGAAAGCATTGATAATGAAAAGTTTGGAGTTATAATAGGTAGTGGTGTAGGTGGAATTCAAACTATAGAAGATCAAATGGAGAGACTACTAACTAAAGGACCAGGAAAAGTATCACCATTTTTTATACCAATGCTTATATCAAATATGGCTTCAGGCCTTGTAGCTATAAAATATCAAGCAAAAGGTATAAATATGGCTGTAGTTACAGCCTGTGCTTCTGGAGCAAATGCTATCGGTGAATCTTTTAGAAAAATCCAAAGCGGTCAATGTAATTTAATGCTGACAGGAGGTGCTGAAGCATCAGTTACTCCAGCAACAGTTGCAGGTTTTTCTGCTATGACGGCATTATGTTCTTCTACAGATAAAAATAGAGCATCTATACCTTTTGATAAAGATAGATCCGGATTTGTAATGGGTGAAGGATCAGGTATGTTACTGTTAGAAGATTACGATCATGCAGTGAATAGAGGAGCTAAAATATACGGAGAGTTGGTAGGATACGGTGCAACTTGTGATGCTTACCACATTACATCTCCTGAACCAAATGGTCTTGGTGCTAAAGGTTCTATGGAAATGGCAGTAAAAGAAGCAGGTATCAATAATACTGAAGTAGATTATATAAATGCTCATGGTACAAGTACTCCCTATAATGATAAGTTCGAAACACTAGCCATCAAAAATCTTTTTGGTGATTATGCATATGATATACCTGTAAGCTCAACAAAATCCATGACAGGCCATCTTATTGGAGGTGCGGGGGCAGTTGAAGCTGTTGTGTCTTTAATGGCTTTAAAAGATGGATTTATTCCTCCGACAATAAACTATCAAAACCCGGATCCTGAATGCGATTTAAACTATGTTCCTAATGAAGGAATTAATAAAAAAATAAATTATGTCCTTTCAAACTCCTTAGGCTTTGGTGGACATAATACTTCTTTATTATTTAAGAAATTTGAAGGTTAATTATTATGTATAATATTAATGATATAAAAAAAATATTACCTCATAGAGAACCATTTTTGTTAATAGACAAGGTAATTGAGTTAGAAAAAGGAGTAAAAGCTGTTGCAGTTAAAAACGTAAGTTACAATGAGTATTTTTTTAGAGGACATTTTCCCGATAATCCTGTAATGCCGGGAGTTTTAATTCTTGAAGCATTAGCTCAAACCGGCGCTTTCGCTATATTAAGCGAAGAAAAATTTTCAGGTAAAACTGCTTATTTTGGCAGTATGAAAAGTGTTAAATTTAAAAAAATGGTTGTTCCGGGAGATACTTTGAGACTGGAAACAGAAATCGTAAAAATTAAAGGCAGTATTGGTATTGGTAAGGCTACTGCATATGTTGAAGATAAAATAGCTGCAAAAGCAACAATGACTTTTGCAATAAAATAAAGATTCCATTTTGGAATCTTTTTTTATGCTGCTTCTTCTATTCTACTATTCTTTTTAGTTACTACTTTTTTGAAATTTAAATAATATTCATATACTGCTAAAAATTTATCTACAAATGTTACAATCCATGCTTCTCTGTATCTTGGAATCCTTATAGGAAACATGTGGCTTAAAATTATGTTGCTTTCCTTTTCATTTAAGAGGAAGTGTTTTTTTGAATTTTCTAGAGCAATCTTAGGATGATTAAATGCATGTAGGAAAGAATCCAAAAGCAATCTAATCCTCATTCTTTTATTAAATTTGTATAAATAAAAGTCATGTAAAAGTGCTCCTCTAACTGTAGATTTAATATCTAAATCAAATTTTAGTGCAATTTTATAAGATTGATATGCAACGTCTATAACATGTTCAAAAACACTCTCATTATGATGCTTAATATCTTTCATTTTTTTGAATTCTTTATGCTCAATAAGAGGTTTGCAAATTTCAGTAAATTTCTTGTCTTTATATTTCATTTAACCACCTTTTTTATCAAACTATGCCTATTATAGCAGGTATAAATAAAAAAGTAAATTAAAATTATGTTAACTTTATTAGTATTTACGATTTATTAAATTCTCAAGTACTTTTTGAGTTATGTCAGTATATTTTCCGCTACTTACTCTTCTTAATAAATCTGTTGATTTTTTAGTGTATTTCTCAGCTAATTTCATTGACTCTTCTACACCTTTATATTTATCAACATAATAAAAAATTTTTTCTATATCTAAATCTGAAATTTCTTTCTTATTTAAAATATTTTTAATATCCTTATTGTTATCATTATTTACTGCATATATTATAGGTAAAGTATATATACCATTTAAAAGATCAACCTTAGTATTTTTTCCCATTTTTGCCGAACTACTGGTATAATCCATACAATCGTCTATAATCTGAAAAGCCATACCAGCATAATATCCAGAATAACCTATAATTCTAGACTTAAAGTTGCCCAGTTTAGATTCATATGCTCCAGCATACATAGATAATCCAAACATAGCTGCAGTTTTTCCAGATATAATTCTTAAATATCTTCTAACAGTCATATCTTTATTGAACTTATTTTCGTTTTGAAATACTTCCCCAAGACATACTTTTTCCATACTATCAGTAATTCTATTTTCTTCTAAATCATAATCACCGGCTAATAGTCTATATGCCTTAGCAAAAATAAAATCACCTGTATATACTGCTGAATCTTTACCAAATTTATGTTGAATACTATCTATCCCTCTTCTAGTATCAGCATCATCTATTATGTCATCGTGAACTAAGGTTGCTAAATGTATCATTTCAATTGCTGCAGCTAAAGGTAAAATCCTATCTTTATTATAGTTTCCCATCTTTGCTGATAAAATCAATAATCCTGCTCTAACTCTTTTACCATTTGCTTGTAATAAATGATTAACAACTCTTTCAATAGATTTTGTATTCTTTGTTTTCAGATTTTTATTAACAATTTCTTGTACTTCATCTAATTCTTTTTTTATTTCTGGAATATTATTCCATATTTTTGTCATATTACCACCACATCATTTTTCATAAAAATACCTTACTGCCTTTTAGACAGTAAGGCATTGATTAATTTATTTAGTCAAAATACAAGTAAGATTTTCTTGCAATCTTTGTATTCTTCCACCATCTTTTTATCCTTGGAACAATATAGTAATCTAATCCAAAGGTACTTCCTGATCCTGCTATTAGTGCTATTCCACCAAAGAAGAACCAAAGTATAGTAGCATCCGACATACCTGTTAAGGATATTCCTATGGTAAGTCCAACGCTTACTATAGAACTTAAGAATGTAAACAATCCTACGATTAGAGCCAATCCTATTGCAATTTCCATTAATACCATAACCGTTTGGAAAGGAACTGCATTTGGAGCAACAATATTGTCAATTATCCACTGCATAAATCCAGGTACTTCTTCAAATAAAGCCTCACCGTATCCTGAAGGTGTATGATCAGCAATCCACTGAACAAATCCAGGAAGATTACTTGCTGCTTCTCCTCCTTCTTCTACCCATGTTGTGGCTGCTGCAGTACCATCTGCTGCTTCCCAGGCAGTTGAAGCTGCTGTACCATCTGCTGCTCCAGTTGCTGCTGCTGCTCCATCAGTACCTGCTGTAGAGGCATACATCTTCTGTTCTGATAGCCATCCTTCATCTATCTTTTTAACACCTTCTACCAACCACATAAATCCTAACCACATTCTTAATGGAACTAACCAGAAATTAGGTGATCTTTTTGCAAAATGTCCACCTACAAAAGATCTGTTGTTTTTTACATGGAAAAACTCGTGCATACAGTAGTTCCAAAGTTGTCTAAGTCCTGATACTAGGAACTGGTAATAGAAGTTTACAAAGTGTTTAATAAGCATTGCAAACCATCCACTTGTTTTAAACCCTGTATCAGCTACAGCGTATCTTGAGCCTACCGAAACCATAAAACCATGATAGTTTTGCTTATGGGTATGTTTTTCAGTATTTTTAATTTCAGCTGCAATATTTAGAGCAGCTGTGTGTCCTGATTGTTCTGCTGCTTCTACTATTTGCGGCAACTCTCCATCTTCGTCTTCGTAATAAGTATTATCTCCTGCTGAATAAACATTATCAAAACTTTTTGTTTTCATATGTTTATCTACAGCAATTCTTCCACCTTTTCCTGTTTCTAGTCCTAAAGCTGAACAGAATTCACAGTTTTTAATACCTGCTGTCCATATAAGCGTATAAGTAGGAATTACAGTTCCATCCTCTAATGTTAAAGAATCCTTATCTACCTTTGTTATAGGAGAATTTTTAAGAAGCTGTACTCCAAGTTTTTTAAAATATTTATTCTCTACTTTATTAACCTGAGCATCGCTTTCCAACATATTGAGTATTCTATCTAAAGCTTCTATATTATATATGGTAACATCTTTTTCATCAATACCATATTTTCTACAAAGGCTTTTTTTAGCATCTCCTAGCTCTCCAGCCATTTCAACACCGGTAAATCCTCCACCACAAACTGTGAAGGTAAGCATTTTTTTTCTTTCTTCTTCATCTTTTTCATAAGAAGCTTTCAAGAACATTTCTTCAACATGCTTTCTTATTTTTATAGCATCTTCATAA
>Ga0102926_1002635_pt1 | contig 10352 bp, 10 predicted proteins | sample SalPonR1_A_D2_MG_FD_78173 | JGI IMG/M metagenome (GOLD analysis project Ga0102926, IMG submission 78173) | Salt pond soil microbial communities from South San Francisco under conditions of wetland restoration - Salt Pond MetaG R1_A_D2_MG | ecosystem: Environmental > Aquatic > Marine > Intertidal...
ACCCAGCCTGGCCAGCTCGTTCCCTATTTTTTCCTGCATCCCGGGATCCCTCCAGGCCAGTCCGTTGTCAAAAACGGCTGTAAACCCCTGGTCAGCAATAAATTTAATATTGTCAATCGGATCGTCTCCTGCACTTTCGCGAAACGTTCCAAGTCCCGGTGCATATTTCAATTTGAATTGGGCAGAATTTGATGCCACTGTTTCGGAAGCAGCCGCTCCCACTACACTCCCCAAACCTGCCATGGCGATACCACTGGCAGCTGTGTTTCTTATAAAATTTCTTCTTTTCATGATTTTATAGGTCTATATTGATTTACCGAATTTCGCGTTAAAATTAATCAAATGTTTTTTTAAATAAACAGTTGACTTATTATTTCAGACCCTTTTCCAGGCGATAATACCTAAATTTGAAAAGAAATTTTTATTGAAAAGTATCGTATTGACCTCTTTTTCAGGGTAAAAAATTTTAAATACTCCTGTCGGAAATAAGTGACTTCAATTCATATTCATTTTAAATTCCGAAAAGTCTGCATCCCGAAAATTGCTTCCTTTCAAAAGAGTTATTAATTTTAACCTCCGTAATTGCTAAATCAAATAAATCAAAAAAGATATGAATAGAAAACTTCGCATGGGAATGGTTGGTGGTGGAACCGACGCATTCATTGGAGCCGTTCACCGGCTGGCCGCATTTATGGATAACCAGATTGAATTGGTTTGCGGTTGTTTCAGTGTTAATCCGAAAATTTCAAAAGAATCCGGGAAATTGTATTATCTGCCTGAAAATCGTGTGTATGAAACGTACCAGGAAATGTTTGAAAAAGAGGCGCAGTTACCCGAGGGCGAACGCATGGATTTTGTAACAATTGTAACACCAAATTTCGTTCACTTCGGCCCGGCAATGATGGCACTCGACAATGGATTTGATGTTGTAATTGACAAACCGATTACCTTCACACTCGATGAAGCACTGAAGCTGAATGAGAAACTGGAAGAAACCGGTTTGACACTTGCCTTAACCCACACCTATTCCGGCTACCCGGCTGTTAAGCATGCCCGCAAAATGATAGCCGACGGTAAATTTGGTAAAATCCGTAAAATTTATGCGGAATATCCTCAGGGCTGGCTCTCTTCGAATATTGAAGACCAGGGAGTAGCCCAGGCATCCTGGCGTACCAATCCCAAAAAATCGGGTAAAGCAGGTTGCATGGGCGATATTGGAACACATGCCCACCAACTGGCTGAATACATTTCGGGACTGCGCGTTACTGAACTTTGCGCCGATTTGAACACGTATGTTCCCAACCGCCAGCTCGACGATGATGGTGCGGCATTGCTCCGCTTCGAGAAAGATGCAACCGGAATATTACTGGCAACACAAGTGGCTGCCGGCGAAGAAAATGCTATCAGAATCAGGGTTTACGGCGAATAAGGCGGCCTGGAATGGTTCCAGCACGAACCGAACTCGCTTATTGTAAAATGGACCGACCAGCCAACGCAAATTTTACGTGTGGGTGCCACAATGGACAGTGAAGTAGCTGCTCATAATTCACGCACTCCAGGTGGTCATCCGGAAGGCTATCTCGAAGCATTTGCAAACATTTACCGCAATTTTGCCATGACAGTAATGGCCAAAAAAGACGGTAAACAACCAACTGCCGAAATGCTCGATTTCCCCGGAATTCAAGATGGAATACGCGGAATGCAATTCATCGATACTGTGGTTAAGGCCGGATACGACGATGATGTAAAATGGGTGAAATTCGGAGAATAAAAGAACCCCCTTAAACTCCCACGAAGGGGAGAATTTTTAATTCGGAACAAAGGAATACCATAAAAGATTGATAAAAATTCTATAAAAACTAAAGTCTTTTCTTCCTCTCCTCTCTTCTGGAGAGGGGACGGGGATTAGGCTTCTAAATACTATTAATCATGGCAAGACCAGTAACACTATTCACCGGACAATGGGCCGACCTACCCATTGAAACCATGTGCCAAAAAGCAAAAAAATTTGGATACGATGGCCTCGAACTTTGCACCTGGGGCGACCACATGGAAGTTGACAAAGCCGACCAGGCCTACTGCGACGAACGGAAAGCCCTTCTGAAAAAATACGATTTGGATTTATACACCATTTCCACTCACCTCGTTGGCCAATGCGTTTCTGATGCCATCATCGATGAGCGGCACAAAGGAATTCTGCCCGATTATATTTGGGGAGATGGCGACCCTGAAGGAGTGCGTCAGCGGGCAGCTGAAGAAGTAATAAAAACTGCCAAAGTGGCTAAAATACTGGGACTCGACACGGTAGCCGGCTTCACAGGAAGCCCGGTTTGGCACAAGCTTTATGCTTTCCCGCCAATCCCGCCGGGAACCATTGAAAAGGGCTACGAAGAATTTGCCAAACGCTGGATTCCTATTCTGGATGAATTCCAGAAAATCGGGGTGAAATTTGCGTTGGAAGCCCATCCGTCAGAAATCGCATTCGATATTCACTCTGCCCATCTGACTTTGCAGGCGCTGGACAACCACCCGGCCTTCGGTTTTAATTACGACCCGAGCCACTTTGGTTATCAGCATGTTGACTATGTGCGTTTTATTTATGAATTTTCCGACCGGATTTTCCATGTTCACATGAAAGATTCCTACTGGAGCGATGTGCCAAAAGGCATCGGCGTTTTTGGCGGACATGCTGAATTTGGTGATAACCGCCGCTACTGGAATTTCCGTAGTTTGGGCCACGGAAGTGTCAACTTCGAAAACATCATCCGCGCATTGAACGACATTGGCTATAACGGACCGCTTTCAGTAGAATGGGAAGACAGCGGCATGAACCGCGATGCCGGAGCAACTGAAGCCGCCGAATTTGTGAAAAAAGTTGACTTTACACCTTCGGACGTGGCTTTTGATGATGCAATGCAAAAAAATAAATAAGAAGAAGAAAGACCGAAGCCGGAAGTCAGAAAGATAACCAACAGACCTCCGGCTACCAACATTTAACCTAATAATTAAAAAATGACAGACAGAAGAAGTTTTATTAAAAAATCGGCCCTGGCAACTGCCGGGGTGGGGATGGCGGCGTCAATGCCGTTAGCTTCATGCGTTGGAGCAAACGAAAAACTGGTTTGTGGCTTAATTGGCGCCAAAGGAATGGGATTTTCTGACTTGCAGGCTTTCCTGGGCCAGCCCAATACCGAATGCGCCGCCATTGCCGACGTGGATGAAAATGTTCTGAATCAGCGCATTGCAGACACTGAAAAAATCCAGGGTAAGAAACCCAAAGGTTTTAAAGATTTCAGAAAGTTGCTGGAAGAACCCGGAATTGATGTGATCATAATCGGAACGCCTGACCACTGGCACACCATCCCGTTTGTTAATGCGGCCCAGGAAGGGAAATACATTTACTGCGAAAAACCACTTGCCAACTCCATTGAAGAATTAAATATTATGGAACGGGCAGCCAGCCGCTACGGAAATGTAGTTCAGGTGGGCCAATGGCAACGCAGCGATAAACACTGGCAGGATGCCGTGGAATTTGTCCACTCTGGCAAACTCGGAAAAATACGGACAGTACGCACCTGGTCGTACCAGGGCTGGATGAAGTCGATTCCTGTGAAACCCGATGGCCCCGTGCCCGATGGAGTGGATTATGATTTCTGGCTCGGGCCGGCCCAAAAACGTCCGTTCAATCCCAACCGGTTTCATTTTAATTTCAGGTGGTTTTGGGATTATGCCGGCGGAATGATGACTGACTGGGGCGTTCACATCATCGATTACGGATTATTTGGCATGAAAGCCAAAGCGCCGAAATCAGTTATGGCAATGGGCGGCAAATTTGCTTACCCCGAAGATGCTGCCGAAACACCCGATACGCTTCAGGCACTTTATGAATTCGACGGTTATACCATGTTGTGGGATCACGGAATTGGTATTGACGGTGGCTATTACGGCCGTTCACATGGTGTAGGCTTTGTGGGCAATAACGGAACTCTTGTTGTTGACCGTGGTGGTTGGGAAGTAATTCCTGAAGGTGGAAATAACCCTGCAATGGAGCGGGTGGAATTGATTAAAGGTGATGGCCAGGGGCTGAATAATCACATGAAGAATTTCATCGAATGCATAAAAGACACAAGCAAAACACCTAATGCGAACGTGGCTATTGCAGCCAACACCGCAAGGGTTTGTCACCTCGGAAATATTGCATTAAAAACCGGCCGGCGATTATACTGGGATGCCGACAACAGTAAATTTATTGATGACAACAACGCCAACGAATACCTGACTCCTGACTACCGCGCTCCATGGGAGCTGCCAAAAGTATAAATAATACCGCCATGTTCCCGCATATTGTGGGACATGGCTTTTTCTCCCCAAAAACATTATATTTATCAAACAGAAATGATGATTCACTTTTGTACAAATATTTGCAATGCCGTGACTATTATCTCTTTTGTTTATATTGCATTTTTGAAATTTGAAATATGTTGTTCTACTCAGCATTCCAGGAAAGCTACATTTGGCTGCCATTTATTGGCTTAATTGTTGGCGTTTTGGCCACCATGATTGGCAGTGGCGGAGGGTTATTCTTTCCGCTTATTCTCATTCTCCTTTTCCAGGTACCCGCCCATATTGCCGTTGCCACTTCGCTGGCAGCCAGCCTGCCTTTGGGAATTGCGGGATCAATCGGGCACTACCGAAAAAAGAATATCCATTTCCAGCTTGCTTTGCTTTTCGGGCTTGCAGGAATAATCGGAGCTGTTTCGGGGACGCTTATTACCCGGCTGCTCAACCCGGAACAATTAAAAATAGCTTTTGGGATATACTCCATATTGCTTGCGATAATTATTTTTCTGAACAGCCGAAAAAAGAAAAAAGCTGATACTCCATCAGAAACATCAAAAAAGCTAAACCGAATAAAAATTTCAAAAGGTTCGGTTTTTGGATTTGCCGGGGGAATTATCAGCGGAACCTTTGGAACAAGTGGCGCGGCACCTGTACTTGCAGGATTGATTGCATTGCATACACCAATAAAACTTGTCATTGGCACTTCATTATTTGTGGTTCTCGTGAACACTTTTTCAGCTTTTGCCGGGCATTTTCTGGTTGGCGAAATTGATTTAACTTTGGTGCTTTTCCTAACAATGGGAACAATTGCAGGTGCTTTAACCGGGCCGCATTTATTAAGCAAAATTAATCTGGAGAAATATGAAACCGGAATTAAAAAAATATTTATTATAATTATTCTAATTTCGGGTATAGTGCTAATTTTTAAATAGCTGCATGATTTTAACTATTTACATCATTATACTTTCATTCTTTGCACTTGGTGGCATTGCATTTTATATTATAAACCAAAAAAAAGACAAAAAAACTGCACGGGCCAGCTGGTTAAAATTCGGTGTGTACTTTATAATAATTAACGTCCTGTTTCTTAGCATTGCCTTTAGCCCCCAAGTGTTCAGGTATATTGTTCTGTTTATCATCTTAGTTGGTGTGGGAGAATTATTGAACCTTTTTAAACAGTCAAATTTCAGAAATATCACTTTTTTCGGTATCTCACTTTTCATTTTTCTGATTTTCAGTGCAGGGTTCTATTTTTTCAGTCGGTTAAACAACAAACTTGTACTTTTCACTTTTCTGATTCTTTCCATATTCGATGCATTCAGCCAAATAAGCGGCCAGCTATTTGGGAAAAATAAGGTATTGCCACGGATAAGTCCCGGGAAAACCGTGGAAGGTGCTTTGGGAGGTGCAGTTATTGCAATAATTACTTCGTTTTTATTTCACAACCTCACCGGAAAGCAAACTTTAAATTCACTACTTCTTGTAATCGCCATAATCTTCTTTGCATTTACCGGCGACGCGCTGGCTTCGCTGTATAAAAGGAAGTATGGTGTGAAAGATTTCTCGCAATTACTTCCCGGGCACGGGGGATTCCTCGACAGGTTCGACAGCCTGATTGCCGGAGGTGCTGTTGTGGGAGTAATTGAAAATATTAGCACCAAAATTTAAAGTTATGAGCGTACAAATTGGTCTGACAATCATATTTTTAATTGGGTTTGCGTTGTTGCTTACCTTCACCGAAATGATTTACCGGAGGCTACAGCTTACCGGGGAAATTACCCGTAAGTTTGCTCATTTTACGGCTACCTTGTCCACCATAACTTTTCCCTATCTTTTTGATGATCACTGGTACGTATTGGCACTGGCCATCATATTTTTTATTCTTCTGTTTATCAGCCGCCACCGTACCTACCTGAAATCCATCCACGACATAAAACGAATATCCGTTGGAAGCTACTTGTTGCCAGTGTCCATTTATCTTACATTCCTCGTTTCCATAAAGCTGAATGATAAATTTCTGTTCATTTTACCCATAATGGTACTTGCTATTTGTGATCCAATAGCCGGCATCCTTGGTATTAACCTGGAACAGTACAATAACAAAATCAGAATATTTAATTACCAACTGCAAAAAACATGGCTCGGATCGCTTTCGTTTTTTGTGTCATGCCTGACAATCAGCACCATTGCGCTGTATTTTAACCAAATGAAACTCAACCTCGAAATTTTTGGCATTGCACTGGTTATTTCTTTGGTAAGTACTATTGCCGAATTAATTAGCTGGAAAGGAATTGATAATTTACTCATCCCAATGAGCGTGTTATTGGTTATACTGCTGATGCTATAGTACAGCAAAATTATTATTTTTGAAACGCAAATTAACACTGACTTTTCATGAAGAAACTTTACTTCAAAGGAGAAAACATACTGAATATTCCTAATATTATCAGCTCTTACAGGGTAATCACATTTCCGGTAATTTTAGTACTGGCTCTTTTAGGAAATGTACAATGGTTTGTTATACTTTTATGTATTAACCTGGTAAGCGACATTATCGACGGGTTTATTGCCCGCAGATTTAATATTGTTACCCGGTTTGGTGCCGCAATCGATAACCTGGGCGATATTGGCACCTATATTCTGGCGCTTTACGGCTTGTTTGCTTTTAAGTGGGAGCCCGTAAAACCTCACTCCTGGCTGCTATTCCTGTTCCTGGCTGTTTTTGTACTTAGCTATATTATAGCTCTCATCAGGTTCAAAAAAATACCCGGCCTTCACCTTTACGGTGCAGTAATAACCGGATACCTCCAGGGTGCCTTCTTTTTCGTGCTTTTTGTTTGGGGCTTTAACCTCTGGTTTTATTTCATTGCAATAGGCTGGGGCGCTTTGGCCTATATTGAAAAAATAATTGTGCTGTTAAAAACAGATGACATCAGACCCGGATTAAAAGGCATTTACTGGATTTTACAGGACAAAAAGAAAAGCCATTAAAAATTTAGCCGAATTAAGGACTTAAATTTTAAATTCCTGCACTCCATTTGGCACAACCCCCATAATTTGATAACTTTCAGTCGGAAATAGTAACCAACTAAAAATTTTGCAATATGACTTATCTACCAAAAGAAAACCGTTACGATTCGATGCTTTATAACCGCTGCGGAAAGTGGGGCTTAAAACTGCCGGCTGTTTCGTTGGGCCTCTGGCATAATTTCGGGGGAATTGACAATTTTGAAAACGCCCGCGCCATGCTTCACCGGGCCTTCGACCTGGGAATTACCCACTTCGACCTGGCCAATAATTATGGTCCCCCTCCGGGTTCGGCAGAAGAAAATTTTGGAAAAATACTGAAACAGGATTTCAGTGCCTACCGCGACGAACTGGTAATATCCTCGAAAGCCGGCTACCTTATGTGGCCCGGACCTTACGGTGAATGGGGCAGCCGCAAATATGTACTGGCAAGCCTCGATCAAAGCCTGAAACGCATGGGACTCGATTACGTGGATATCTTCTACTCGCATCGTCCGGATCAGGACACGCCGCTGGAAGAAACCATGATGGCGCTCAACCATGCCGTCCGTTCGGGCAAAGCATTGTATGTGGGCATTTCAAATTACCCGGCTGACATGGCCAAAGAAGCCGCCCAAATTTTGAAGGATCTTGGAACACCCTGCCTGATGCACCAGCCACGCTATTCAATGTTTGAACGCTGGGTGGAAGACGGACTTCTGGATGTGCTGGAAGAAGAAGGAATTGGCTGCATCCCGTTTTCGCCGCTGGCGCAGGGGTTGCTCACCGATAAATATTTAAAAGGAATACCGGATGGTTCACGGGCCACCCGCGAAGTTTTCCTGAAAAAAGAAGATGTGGAATCAGCACATGACAAAATTGTTCAACTGAATGAAATTGCCCAAAACCGCGGACAATCGCTGGCGCAAATGGCACTGGCCTGGATATTGAAAGACAACCGGATTACCTCGGTTTTGATTGGAGCCAGTTCAGTAAAACAAATTGAAGACAACGTGGCCATGCTGCAAAAACGTTCGTTTTCAGATGAAGAACTGGGGCAAATTGAAAAAGTGTTAAACGAATAATACCACCTTGTTTGCTGGATAAATTAACATCCAAAATGGTATAAAAACAAATTGGAGGCAAAGAGAAAGCCCCGCCGATTGGCGGGGCTTTTCAGCTTAAACTTATATTTCTAAATCATTCTGTTCACCTTAATTAAAGGCTTAAAAGCATTTCTGCCCCCCAAAAGAGACCGAAAATAATTGCCATTCCGGCAATTGCTCCTGCTGCCAGTGACAGTAATATATTTACCGGCAGCTTTTGTTTTTCATTCTCAGTACTTGTTGTAATAACAATCTGATTCTGATTTGTTTTTGTTTCCATTGTTTTCCGTTTTTGTTTAAAAAAGACAAATTTGTCTTTTGCAAAAGTATCTATTTTTCTCAAACATGTTTCAAAACATAAATAAAAACAGCTCTCTGTTAAATTACTGTTAATGTATCGGTTACGATTACAGTAACGAATCCTTCCCCAAAAAAGTTTACGGAAAAAATTTGAGATATCAACAATATACTTCCTTAAAGCCTGCCTGGCTTTAGGTAGCGGGAGTTTAAAACGGTTAATAAATTTTAGATTGCAGACTCAAACTGCTTCAAAAACCGGATATCATTTTCGAAAAAGTAACGGATGTCTTTAATCCCATATCGGAGCATTGCAATCCGTTCAATTCCCATTCCGAATGCAAAACCGGTATATTTCCGGCTATCGATGTTACAGGCTTCCAATACATTTGGATCGACCATTCCGCAGCCCAGGATTTCGAGCCAGCCAGTATATTTACACACATTGCAACCTTCGCCTCCGCAAATGGAGCAGCTCACGTCCATTTCGGCGCTGGGCTCTGTAAACGGAAAATACGAGGGGCGCAGCCTGATTTGGGTTTCTTCGCCAAACAATTCCTTCGCAAAATACAACAGTGTTTGTTTCAAATCGGCAAACGATACATTTTCGTCAACGTACAAACCTTCAACCTGATGAAAAATACAATGTGAACGTGCCGAAATGGCCTCGTTGCGAAATACACGGCCCGGGAAAATTGCACGAATAGGTGGTTCTTTTTGTTCCATCACCCTGATTTGCACGCTCGATGTATGGGTACGAAGCAGAATATCTGGATCTTTTTCGATAAAAAAAGTGTCCTGCATATCGCGGGCAGGGTGCTCGGGCGGAAAGTTCAACGCCGAAAACACATGCCAGTCGTCTTCAATCTCAGGTCCTTCGGCAACGGCAAAACCTAACCGGCCAAAAATGTTTATTATTTCGTTTTTCACCAGTGCCAGCGGGTGGCGTGTTCCCAGCTTTACAGGTTCCCCCGGGCGGGTTAAATCCAAACCGTCGGTACCCGAATCGCTTTTGCTGAAAGAATCGCGCAGGTTATTGATTCTGTCGAGCGCAAAATTTTTCAGGTCATTAATGGCTTTCCCAACCTCTTTTTTCTGCTCGTTGGGCACATTTTTAAAATCGGCAAAAAGCTGATTGATTTTCCCTTTTTTGCTGATGTACTTAATTCTCAATTCATCCACCTCTTCAAGAGTGGAAGCTTTTGCTTCATCGATTTCCTGTTGTAAAGCCTTGATCTTTTCTAACATTTCGGGCCAGTTTTTTTATTGAAACGACAAAGATAATCATTCCTGTTAAAATCAAAGTTCAACAAAATAAAAGCTCCAAATATAAATTTAGCATGAAGGGAAAGCAGCATTTACGAAATAAATGTTTCGCTTAAAAAAAGAGGCGGTACCTTAAAAAAAGATACCGCCGGGAATTAAAAGCCAACCTTTCAGGATGGCTGAATTTATGTAGTTCTAACTGAGCACTAAACAAATGTCCCACGCCACATTAATTCCTACAAATTTTATGCCAGCCCATCCAATACATCAATGCGCCAAGTGCTTCACCTCACTGTTTTTTCCCGCATAATTTTCAACGGTTTAAATAATTTCTGA
>Ga0102926_1002636_pt1 | contig 10349 bp, 18 predicted proteins | sample SalPonR1_A_D2_MG_FD_78173 | JGI IMG/M metagenome (GOLD analysis project Ga0102926, IMG submission 78173) | Salt pond soil microbial communities from South San Francisco under conditions of wetland restoration - Salt Pond MetaG R1_A_D2_MG | ecosystem: Environmental > Aquatic > Marine > Intertidal...
CAGATACGATAGGTCATCTCAATGTCTGTGCAGCCGTATGTTCTACACTCATCCATGCAAAGCCAAAAATCCATCTTATACCACTTGACTTTGCTGCCACTCATGCCGGGGAAGCATCTGTGACCTTTCCTTGCAATATCCCATTCGGGAGGAGCTGATTGACGAGCAGCTTTTACTGCATCGTCAAGGAGGTGCTCTTTGTCATTATACCAGGAAAGGTACTTGAAAGCAAGGTACTTCAGTGCGTGGCTCTCGCCGCTACAGAGGCAGTGAGAAGCGAGAACTGTATCTTGGACTTTCTTCCAGAGAGGGGCAATACGAATCCCAATCGACTCTAACGCCCTCATATCAAACTTGGTGTTATGAAAGATGAGGACGTCTGCTTCTTCTAGCTTCGCTTGGAGTTTAGCAAGAGTTTCTGACTCCCAGAAAACATCTGCTCGGTTATAAAGATCAACTACACCTTCATAGATGTAGTTATGGTATCCATCACAAATTTGAACCATAAAGGCTTTACAGCCATGAGCAAAGTCTGTTCCAGTTGTCTCCGTGTCAACTGCTTGGAGGATCACCCTAGCTCTCCTGTTATGATGAAGGTAAAGTCGACTGAGAAGGACTGGAACTCAGAAAGGATTGGAGCTAAGTCTCTTGTTTCGATTGTATCAAGAAGAGGATCTCCATCTTCATCGTAGAGAAGACCCTGTAGCTCCTCAGCCCTATTTTCGTCATCATCAGCATGAAGGAAAGTTTCATTTAGATGGCTGTAGTTTCCTTCTATAATGAAGATCTGAATTGGGAAGTCAGGTGTTTCATGGAGGATGATGGTTTTCATTCTTCTTCTTCCTTGGGTTTTTGAATGAGGGAGTCTCGGAAATCTTCTGAGAGAGGAGGAAGGGTGATGTCTAGGAGTTCTGGGTCCATGCGTAGGAATAGCCCTGCGGTTGAGTGAAAGAGTGCTCCTCTTGCCTCAGGCTCCTTTTCGTATATGTACCAGAGCCCGTCGTCGTCATGAGCTAACCAGCATCCTGGTTTGATCCACTCGGGCCATTGGAATGGAGGAACGTAGGGAGAGGGGGGTGGGCAGTCCCACCAAGCTAGGACACCCGTGCTCCATTGGTTTCGGATCTGAGATCCGAAGCTCAGAACAAGGTCTCCTGATTTTAGAGTTACCCAGGCTCTTGTGCAGTCCAGCAATTCCTCTTTGGAAGGCTTGTTAGTTTTCCAACAACCTGTCATTGTATCTTCCTTTCGAGAAACGAGAGTTGTAAGGTCAAGCGGGTTGATGTTATCTTTTATGTATTCTCCCTTTTCTGTCCAGCGAGTTCGGATAGGCGGAGTAGGCCCTTCTCCTACGATAGGGTACGTAATGTTAGGGTTTTTAACAGCTTCAACAATTGTTACTTCTTTCCCATTTCTCGTCTTCCATACGTCTCCTTCTTTAATCTTCATTCTATTCTCCTGAGTCGTCTTCTGACCGACACATTCCGTTCTTCTCAAAGATGGTATCAAAGTAAGTAATTGCTTGCTCTCTTGTAGGGACTAGCCCATCTTCTTTGAGTTGGATTAATTCATCTGTCCCCTTCTTCCAGAGATCATATCTTTTCTGTGAACAAACAGCGATGATGTTAAGACTCCCGTATTTAATTGGCTCCTTACCACTATCAGAAAGAGCAGTAAGTTTCGCCCTTTCTTCCTCAGTAAGAAGAATTACCAAATCTAAATCAGAATCTTCTGAAGGCTGTCCATAGGCTCGACTTCCTGTGATGAATGCATTGCTCATGACCAGATGATTCTTTCTTGTGCTCGGCTAGCTGCTGTGTAGCTCCAACGGTGAGCCTCCCAGTACGGACACTGTTCTTCAAATACATGAACTACTGGGTATTCACTTCCTTGACACTTATGGCAAGTGGCGGCATAGCCGAATGAGTAGGGGACTTGCCAACGAGCATTCTTCTTACTCTCAGGATTCTTGTGATAGACAGGCATTGTTCGGAGAGAACCGTCAACATCAAATGTGAGGCTCTTAGCTGTAACAGAAGTTACAATTCCTTGCATCCCGTTAAAGACTTGACACTCCTTATTATTTGCCAAGACCATTACTCTTTCTTTCTCTCGAATCCTTCCAGAGAAACCAAGGGAGTGTCGGATTGCCTCATTCAAGTTATGACGGCTTTTATTAAAGCCACAAATAGCTTGGTCTGGTTTAGTCTTTAGAACATCAAAATCTCCAATGACCACCTGGTCATTTTCTGGGGAGAAGGAGGAGGCAGGGTTGCCCTCTCTTAAGTGCTCAGCGAACCTAGCAATCTCTCCAGCATTACGGTGAATGGTCTCCAGCGTAATGTCTGGACTTTCCATGATGTTGAAATCATCTCCGACCGGAGGGAGTTGCCCATGATCTCCAATTACATACATGGGTTTTCCGTAAGACAGAAGATCGTTGTAGAGTTCTTCCGTCAGCATACTGCTTTCATCAATGACAATGGAGTCTGCTTGAATACTTTTCTTTCGGACCCAAATTGGTCCTCCACTAGCACTTTTCATTGGTTTCCCTGTCATTGGGTCCAATTGGATCTCATAGATCAAGCTATGAATCGTGGAAGCGTCAATTCCTTTCCTTCGGAGAACATCAGCTGCTTTACCTGTAAAAGCAGCTATCTTAGGACGAGGAAGTTGTTGGATCAGTTCCTTGATGAGAGTTGTCTTTCCTGTTCCAGCATATCCACCAAGAGTTACGACTGGTTTGGTTTTTGCGAGAGACAGAAGGCTATCGAGAGCTTCGTTCTGTTCAGCTGAAAGTGTCATTGTTATTTTTCCTTAAAGATCAGGTACAGTGTGAAGATGAAGAGAAAACTCCATCCTAAATTGATTACTATGGAAATTAGATCAATCAGTTCCGATTCAAATTCAGTCATTTAACTTTTAACTCCACACCTAGTTTAATTACTGGACCTGGTAGGTTGAAAATATCCTTTTCTCTTTCATAAGAGACATTGTGAAGAGTTTGTACTAGTTCTGTTAGTTCTTTCTCTGAGGGGAAGAAGGTTGTTGTTTCTTCGTTGTATTGAACTGTTACGACTTTTTTCTGTTCGTCTATTACTACATTAATCATTCTAAGAACTCCTCTTCTCTCATTTGAATATCAATTCGGACAATGTTATTCAGATCCGTACAAACCTGAAACTTCTGGAGGGCTTGAAGATAGTTGTCGGCCTTGATGTACTTCTTCTTTCTGTCGTGAAGATCAGTTACATATAAAATTGAGTACCATTGCATTGTTGTTCTTTCAAGGAAGGACTGTTACGTAAACGTCTTTGAATCCACCGTGAGTTGAAGGAGGCTGCCTCTTAATCTTTCCTTCTCTAATCCATTGGCGAAATGCTTTTCGACAGGCAGATTGAGGAGAAGAACAAGAGTAGATTGTATGAGTGTTGCCAAGATACTCAATTCGATAAGAATGCTTCTTCTTCATTCTACCAGCCCCATAATTAGGAGTTCCTCAGCACCATAACAAGTCTTGTTCCTACAAGCAGGGCATTTATACTCTCTTGCGTCTGGCTCACAGTAGTCATGTGTCCATTCTTCACAAGTAGTACACCATCCATCCATTGCAGGACCAAACATAATTTCTTGAACTTCTTCTAGGGTAGGGGACGGCATCTTTAGTTCTCCTTAAGCGTAGATAAGGGTTGGTTTCTCGTTCTTTTAACCGCCATCAATATCTTCCCGGCTTGCGGTGTCGCTTGGCGTGGAGCGGCCTAAATCCATCCGGTCGATAGCCAGCTCCCACGACGGTAGCCGATGCTTCATCGCGTCGCGGAGGACATCGGGTGCAATGATGTCGACCAAGGTTACTGCCGCTTGTTCCACTTCATCCTCTGTTGCATGTGAATCGAAAACGATTGCCAACAGACCCTCTGCGACTTCTTTCAGCTTTGATTCAGGCTTGCCCATTGTCATCTCCCTGGTTTGCGGTCCTCGGCGGGGGGTGCCGTCGCCGCCAAGTAAAAGATCGTCGTTCGTAAGTGACGCGGGCCGGAGTCGAACCGGCTATGCAGCCCGCAGCTAAGTGGCTTCGCTGCGTATTCCTCAGGGACTGTCGACCACTCCCAGCACGTTCGCTTAGGCTTGCGTGTCACCATCCACGCCGCCGCGTCATGTGCCGTGGATTACCCGCCACGGCGTCGGGGCTTTTACACTCTACTCTTTTAGAGTGATCTGGTCTTCACTGACAACTCGCTCCTTACCAGAAGCAACTGCCTTGATCTTCACCTTTCCTTCGGCCTGCTTTTCGAGCAAGACGTATTCGGTTCCAAGGAACGTAACGATGGTTGCGTCCTCAGGAACTTCTGGGGAGGAGGGCAGGGCTGCGTTCTCGTTGGTGGGAGGAGCGGCTCCAGTCATTCCTTCGGGAGGAGGACAGGAGTGGGCTTCAGCTTCCAGTCGATCCTGATAGCCCTTCTTTACTCGGAAGGAAATGTAGTGGGGCTCGTCCAACAGCTCTGCAAAGCAGTGCTTGATATTGGCTCCGGCTCCGTACTCTTCCCGAGTGGACCGCTTCAAGCCCAGCTCTTCCAGATCATCAAGCATCATGGCCCAACGCTGATCCTTGGTCATCTTGTCGGAGTCGAACAGGCTGTGAATTGCAGCCGTGAACTCCTTTCCCTGATAATCAGGATCAACACACTTGGCTTGGACTGCCACATAGGGCCGACCACTGTTTGCTGCCGTAGCTGCCCGAATGTCAGAGATTACAGCCGTTCCGCTGTAACCTTCTGGGAAGGGCATCCCTCGGGCTTGCTTCTCTGCCGTCTTGGCATCTTCAAATTGCTGTTCATTCACAGCGGCGAAGTTCAGGAAGTCGGCGGAGACACTGTTCTTGGAAGTAGACATCTTAGTAGTTCCTTAGGAAAGGGATTGTTGAACTTTGGGAGGCAGCTTAGCGAAGAAGTTTTGATAGGCTTCTTGAGCTGAACTCCCCATCGAAATTACAGGGGGTAGTTTGAGCTTGTTCTTACTGGTGTAAGTCATGCTCTTGTCACACCGGATCACCCTCTTGTCACCGGAGTTCATCTTTGCTTCTTTTGCAACTCCTTTTTCCATACGAGTAACTTGACTTGTCCCAGAGTCCATTGTCATGTAGAGGATACTCTGAGCCCACTTTACAAGAGGTTGCCGAATCCCCTTGTCCATATCAATCTCGACTTTGCTGTAGTCGACTCCTTCTGGGTTCTTAAACACATCAGTCTCAGTGTGACTAAGAACAAGAATATGAGTGCCAATAGCTCGAAGACTACTGAGCATATCACACATGGCCATCATGTAGCGGGGAGCAACTTGTCGAGGGCCTTTATAGAAGTCCATGAACTTGTCTTGGTCCCCCTCGAAATCAACTTGGATGCAGTGTTCAAAGAGGATTTGCTGCATTCCAGAGGTAGAGTCAATGACGATAGTGGCTGGAGAAGTGTCTTCTAGTTCTTTTCGGAACTGCCTCCAGTCCTTAACTACAACATTCTCACAGCCTTCTGGCACTTCTCCAATAATATCTAGGTCTTCATAACCTTCCTCCTTTACACTGAGGCACTTTAGGGGTTTGGGGAACTGAAGGGCAAAGCCTGTCTTGCCAACCCCTTCAATTCCCATTTCAATCAATCCTAGTCCTTTCAAGACTTATTCTCCTGGGCTTGGGAAAGGGCTGAGTTCATTTTCTCTTTTAGTTTGTCTGCTCCTTCTGGGTTCTTCTTCCAGTCTCGTTCCTTTACTTCCTGCCAGACTTTCTGGAGGAGGTCTTCAGGGGCGTCCACTTCTTGTTTTAGTTCCCCGATAATCCACCGGAGGAGCATTGTGTGTTCATGGAGGAACTTCGCATCATTGTCGTAGCCTCGAATCCCTTGATGGCGTTTGAGAACTACATGGAGGAGTTTTCCATAGAGATGGAGGTAGATTTTTGGCCCTGTCATACTCATCGAGCTGTTCCAAAGGCTTTCAAACGAGAGCTCTTCACGAGAACAGTAGTCAAGAAGATAGATGAAACAATCTCCTACTGCGTCTCGAAGAAGGAAGAGGTCTCCTTTTGATCGAGCCTCTTCAAGCTCTCCTAGCTCTTCTCCAAGTCCAAGAAGAGGAGCTAGACTTCCTAGTTCTTGGCCTGTGGTTTTTGAGACTTGAGCCCCAAAGTTCCTCCGGCTCCATTCAGCTACTTCCTCTTCAATCTTACTCAGTTGCATCAATCTTCTCCTGGATTTCTTCTCGGTTGATTTGGACGGACTTTGGAGCCTCAATTCCAAGACGCACTCGATTTCCTTGGACTTGAGAAATTGCTATTCGTACTCGTTCACCACCAATTTGAATAACAATGGCTTCTCCTTGGTATCGGGATAATACTAACATTCTTCCAGTTCTGTGTAGTAGGAAGGGACAGGACGAAGGTTCTCTAGGCTTTCTTGCCCAGTTAGAACCGCATGGTAATCACACTTGAATTTCTCCGTATTTGAAGCCCGAAAAGTACGGACAGGAACTTTATAAAACAAGTGGTTGTAACAGTCTGGGTTAGTTGGATCAAACTCAGGAGAAGTTACATATTCATACCATTCTTGAATCAGAAGAGCTAGAGGCTCAATGGTCTGCTTCCAGTATTGAGCCTGATGATTTTCTGGGATGGTGTGGGTGCTTTGATGTATCCAGGCGTGGCGGTTCTTTGTAACTGGGAAGTCTTGAGTTGCTCCGCAGTTGCCGTAGTAGAGACGAGAGATATATTGTTTGTCAGACTCGCTTTTAGTTCGGTAGGGGACTCTCCATTGAACTTCAGGGATCTTAATTAAGTCATACCGGACTCTTTCACTCTCAGCTACTTTCAGGTAAAGGTTGACCTGAAGGTCGTCTCGGATCTCCTCTCGAAGCAGCTCTGGATCAATTCGACCTTTGCACTTATGTTCTCCTAAGTCATTGTTATGAAGAGAAAGAGCGTCCATCTTTCCTTTGAAGAGGAACTTGTTTCCACGGATATCGTGGGGATGTTCAAATACAATCTCTGTTTTCCAAGGGCCTTCCATCTTCATTAAGTCATAAAGAGGAAGCATGGAAGTGATTGAGATTGGATACATATTAAGAGCGGGAACGGTCTCTTTATTTACGTTGTCCTGACTCTTCCATTCCTGTAGCCTCTCCATTGCTTTTGTTTGAGCCAGCTCCACGTCTTTTCCTGGGAGGAGGTGCTCAAGTCCTACATGGTAGCAGTCTCCCCAGATCAGGTTTGGGTGAGGTGCTGTGTCGTCTTCTAAGCCTAGAATGGCGTAGAGGTAGAATCGGTAAGGGCAGGAAAGAAACTTATTGATGAGGCTCTGTGTCAGACCATCAACTAGAGGGCCTTTCCAGTGTGCCTCCTTTGGCTTGATAAACTCGTAGTCGATCAATTGGAACCTCTCTTGGGGCTGTGAATCCTAAATTCACTCCATGCTTATAGAATCCGTTGAATTGAACAGTTACATTGTCTTCAATGTCTACGTTCTCTTGGGCTTCCAGAGTGTAGGTTTGATTTCTATACTTGAGCGTACAAGTATAGCGGGCCTTGTTCGTGTCGATTAACTCCAGTACAAAATTCCCTTTAACTACTATTGGAGCTGTCTTGTAAATTGTCAAGCACAGCATAACGATTCTCCAGGAACCTCGACAGTTTAAGTGCCTCCTCTTTTAGAGGCACAAGCCTGTATTCCATTCTTGCAATGGCTGCCGGGTGTGTCAGGCTTAAGGTGGGAAGGTCTGTCTCGTAGGCTTTAGCTACTGCCCCAAGATACACTACGGCATCAAATGGGACATTGGCAACTAGATCAACAATTTTAGGGCGGCATAGTTCAATCTCTTGTTCTGTTGGTGCTCTATTTTCTGGAGGGCGGCAACTTACTACGTTGGTGATGACGTACTCATAGGGTTGAGTTACCCAATCTTCTATGATTCTGAGGAGTCTTCCGGTTTCCCCAACCATTGGATAGCCTGTTGCATCCTCTGTTTTTCCCGGTCCCTCGCCGAGGAGAAGGAGTCGGAGGTAGGAGGAGAAGGGTCGTTCTCCTCGAATGACTCTTCCGCTTCTGGTGAGGACAACATTTCTTCGAGAGGTATGGAGTCGGCAGTTTCGACAATTCCTCCACGAGTGTTCTCCAGGGTAACGACAGTCTGACATGAAGCCTCCACGTCTGTTCCTGAAAGGAGTTTCTTAAGATTACGGAAAGAGATTGGCTTCTTTCCTGAGAGGTAGGCATGGACGTTTGGAGGGCTCATGCCTACTCGGTTCCTCAGATAGTAGCTCCAAGAGCAATCAATCTTTGTGAGGATAATCTCCCTAATGTGCTCTCCCTCTCTTTCGGTGAGATGCAGGGATGTATGGTCTTGGGCCTCTTTGTCTATCAGCATCGAAGATTCCTAATAGTTTGCGAAGAGTTTTACAGCTTTCATGAATATTCTCTTCCTTGAGGTGCTCCGATACTAAGTAAACGACCTTCCACTGGAGAGTTAGGGCTAGATTGTGTTTCTCAACGTCTCTCTTTGTTCCTAAGCGGCTTGAGTGACCAGGACCGTAGCCTTGAATCTCAAGAGCTACTTTCCTGTTTGGCCAAGCAAAGTCAAAAGAGTAGTTTTTACTTGATGCAAAAACGTATTGAGTTGAGAACAAAGTTGTTGGGTAGTTCTCTGTCCAATAATAGAAGAAAGCCTCCTCTAAATGAGAGTGAAAGTCATGTATCTATCCTGTTGGGTCTTTTATGCTAATCTTCCTTTGGTTCTTTTTCCTTTTCCTGGCCAAGCTCTAGCTCCTTTACGATTTCTATTGCATTGGATATTGCTTGTTGAGTCTCACTCCATTTACTGATTGAGCTAGGTGCTTTTCCAGTTAATGCAATCTCACTGAGATACTCATTTGCTCTCGTAAGGGCAAATAAGATTTGTTGTGTCTCCTTCTTTTCTAGCTGTCCCATTGACTTGGTCCTTTACTCTTAGGCATGGCTCCTTGGACTAACTGTCGGCAACGAGGTTGTCGAGGAAGACCACTTGCAAAGTAGCCAGCAAAGTCAACAACTGCATAAGCTCGACGGTAGGAGTCTCGGTTCTTCCAGATGTGTCGGGCCATGTAGTCGTCGTAAGCAAGGCGGCAAGGAAACTCCTGTCCGTCTTCTGTTTCACACAAAGCAATTGCTCTGCCTTTTTCTCTTCCTTGCTCAGAGGTTTTGAAACCAACTACCTTGAAACGACCTGCCATATGCGGCTTCATTTTCTGGGTGGTGGTGGACCTGGTATCGTACTCGTACACTCCCCTCGGGTCTTTAACCATGATGCCTTCGTAGCCAGCAGCTACGGAAGCTAGGAGGGTTGCGTGTAGTTCGTCAGTCGTCTTCGTCTCAGTTGGGACTTTCTTGAGATACTGCTCATTGTCAGGGATGAGCCAATCCAGATACTCTAACCTAGCTGTGTATGGGCCTTTCCTTTGCACATCAAAGATATGAAACTCGACAAGACCCATCTTTCGATGAGGGTGGTCTCTCATTACCACCTTACTAATTTCCTGGAAGGGGAGGCCAGGAATGTAGAGTTCACCATCTAGCTCAGCGTTCTCCGGTAGTTTCTTGATTCTCTCGAGGATGTGAGGGACACTGTTGAAGATGGTGTTCTTCCGAGACAACAACATCGACTTGTTTCCCACACATCTGTATCCGTCTAACTTGGGTTGGACGAGAACCTCAGAAGGGAGCTGGTAGCCGTATTCTCCGTACTTGTGAGAGAGCATTGGAAGAAGAGGGGCTTTGGCTCTTGGGTCTTCGCTATAGCCTTCTCTGTCTTTCTTCTTATTGATGCGGCGAAGGGCTTCTTTCTCTGCTTCACTGTTTGAAGGAAAAACGTCCTCTACTGTAGTTTGTTTCCCGTAGGTATCTCCCCAAGTAACGCAGAGGGAAGAGCCTGAGGTTTCACACGACCACATGCGAGAGGATTTGGCTGTGTTCTTATAGAGAGTTGTTCTCATCGTCCTTGCTTTCAATCTCTTTGAGTAAGTTGAGAAAGTGAATGGCCTTGTCGATGTCTTGGATTCCCCCTTTGTCTTTCCAACGACTAATGTACTTAATTGCGGAAGACTCGCAGAAGCCTAACTTATTCTTCTGGCAATACTCAACTGGTTGGATTGGAAGGCTTTTGTAGTGGGAGCCCCCGACTTGTTGAGAAAGAGCTGTTTCTTCAGCCACGGCTTTTCTCCTTTCCAGTTACTCGACCCAAAAGAAAGCCGAGAGGGAAGCTAAACAGCCCTCCAATGAGGAAGATGACTGCGAGGAAGATAATGTCTAAAATCGTTAACATGAGTAGTTCCTTAG
>Ga0102926_1002638_pt1 | contig 10348 bp, 11 predicted proteins | sample SalPonR1_A_D2_MG_FD_78173 | JGI IMG/M metagenome (GOLD analysis project Ga0102926, IMG submission 78173) | Salt pond soil microbial communities from South San Francisco under conditions of wetland restoration - Salt Pond MetaG R1_A_D2_MG | ecosystem: Environmental > Aquatic > Marine > Intertidal...
CCCTCCGGGATTTCCAATTTCACCGCATCTACTGCGTCAAATGATGTCTCGCATAGGTAACTATAGCTCGGCATCATTTTCCTTGTATCTGCGGCAAACTTGAAAATCGCTCAATTTAGGTTTAACAAATAAGATCCCTCGTCGCTTTCGCGCCTCGGAATGACAGAGAGTTAAGCTTCTGGAATAATAATATATATTTTCAAGTTACTTAGAAGAAGTCAATATCCAAATTCCAATGACCAAAATTCAAAACAAGGGGCATTCGACAAATCTTTACAACCCATACCGTTCACTCGCTCAGAAGCTCTTTGAACCCCCGGATGGTTTCCGTATAATCATCGGTGCCAAAGATTGCCGACCCCGCCACAAATACATCCGCGCCGGCCTCTGCGATGGCCTTTAGGGTTGTGCTGTTGACGCCGCCGTCAACCTCTATCAGGACAGATCTATCGCCCCCCGCGATCATGGCCTTTAATCGTCGGATTTTTTCCAGCGTATTCGGAATAAACGACTGCCCGCCGAATCCCGGATTGACACCCATCAACAGGACGAGGTCGAGGTATTCCAGGGTCCAATCAAGGCTTTCAAGCGGTGTTGCCGGATTCAGCACCGCCCCCGCCCGGCATCCGGCCGTAAGTATCATGTCAATGGTTCGATTCAGGTGCGGACAGGTCTCCGCGTGAACGGATACCAGGTCAGCCCCGGCCTTAATAAAGTCGGGTATATACTTGTCCGGGTTTTCGATCATCAGGTGAACATCCAGTGGAAGGCTGCTGACCCGGTTGACTGCCTCAACGATCATCGGGCCCAGCGTAATATTGGGAACAAAATGGCCGTCCATAACGTCGATATGAATCCAGTCCGCACCGCCGGCTTCAACCGAACGGATCTCCTCGGCAAGGCGGCCGAAATCAGCAGATAAAATCGAAGGGGCAATCAGCTTTTCCATTCTAACACCTCGGGTATCGGATTAATAGATTTCCGTTTTAACCAACTCTTTATTTTTGTACAAGAAGACGGCTGCATCCGTATGCTGGGGCACCATCAGCCAAATTCTCCGGCCCGGCGCCATCAATTCGTCATAGATGGGGGTTGAGAAGCCAAAGGCATTTAACTCAAGCCGAATGTGCTGTTTTAAAATTCCCGGTGGAATCTGGTAGCGAAAAAGCACGTCCGTATTTCCGCTATTAGGTTTATCCGCCTTGCCTCTTTCATTCCAGCGGTTGACTGACAGATCCACCCGTTGATTTGAGTGCACATAATAGCCTGAAAATGGCTCCTGATCAATAATGATATTTGCCGCCGCATCTTTGCGGTAAACGGAATCTATTTCGCCCACGGTCAAACCGTATTTTTCAACGGTTTGAACGGCCTCCTCGAGGTCTATGCCGATAAGGTCCGGCATCATGTAGCCCTTCGGCCGCCCCCCCCGACTGATCAGCAGGTTGATTGCCCCATTTCGCCTTATCTTGTCGCCGGTCTCCGGAGTGTGGGCGATGACAAAATCCTTTTTGATATTCCGGGAAAATGTCCTGGAGACGACGCCGCATTTCAGATCGTTGTTCGCCAGAATAACCTCGGCCTGATCGCGCGGGATGTTGACAAGGTTCGGGACGGTAAGCGTCTTGGTGCCTTTTGAGAGAACCACCTTAACATCCCGGCCTTTTTTTATCATGGTCCCGGCCTTGGGTTCTTGATAGGTCACATGATGGAGGGGGATTTCGGCGTTGTATTCAGAGCCCTTCACTTTGGTATTCAAGCCGAGGTCCGAGAGAAGCTCCAGAACCGCAATGGCATTTTTGCCTTCAAGATCCGGAACGACGACGGTCTCTTCGCTTTCGATAACCAGGGTCAGCGTGAAATAGGCGCTGATTCCGGCTATGGCAAAAAAAACGGCCAATAGAAGGAAGAATTTTAAAATGGAACGGGTCATGATCGTCTTCTTAGCCTCACGGCAAAGAAACCTTCCATATGATGGATATGCGGAAAGCTTCTGAAAGCCCCCCTGTCATCGATCATATGCCTTAAGTCCCCGGCAAGACCGCTTTTGCTTTCCATTACATCAAACTGCGGATGGCTGCTCAGAAATTTTTCAACAACCCCGTCGGTCTCTTCCGGTTCCATGGTGCAGACCGCATAGACAAGAACCCCTGCCGGCGCTACCCGCTGCGATACCGCATCCAGCAAAGAAAGCTGGCGCCCGGCGAAGCGATCCAGGTTCCTTTTCTCTGCTGCCCATTTAATATCCGGGTTGCGGCGAATCACGCCAAGGCCGGAGCATGGGGCATCGAGAAGCACCCGGTCGAAAGCCTCCGGTATTGTCTGCCAAATCGGCTTTGCAAGGTCCATCTGGCAGATATTAACGCTCGTTATTCCGAGCCGTCCCATCTCCTCGGAGAGTCTTCTCAATTTATCCTTGTCCTTGTCAATTGCAAAAACCTTTCCGGCGTTCCCCATCAATTGGGCGATATGACCCGTTTTGCCCCCCATGCCGGCGCAGGCATCGAGTATCATTTCATTCGGCCGGGGAGAGAGACAATGGGCTACCGCCTGGGCCGCCTCGTCTTGCACCTGGAAGAGCCCTTTTTGAAAGGCCGTGAGCTGGTCGATGGGTTTGGAAAGGCCATAAAAAGAAAGCCCCTCCGGCACATACGCCGTTGCGTAAATCTTTTCGCATATTTCGTCCAGCATCTCCCGCAGTGCCTCACGGCTGGTCCTAAGGGTGTTTGTCCTTATCGTTACGGGCGGGATCTGGTTCATTGCCTCACAGAGACGGCGGGTTTCGTCCATCCCGAATCGATCGACCCATCTATGGATCAGCCGGTCCGGAAAGGACTGAGAGATGCCCAGTGCGGCCATCGGGTCATCCGGCAGGCTCTTATGAAGATCGAATGGCAGGCTTCGAAGGGTATTTCTAAGAAGGGCGTTGACAAACCGGCTCGACTTCACGGATACCCACCCTTTGGCTATCTCAACGGCGGTGTCAACCGCGGCGAAATCCGGAATCCGATCCATAAAAAGCATCTGAAAAAGCGCGATCCTCAGTATATTGCGGATATCCGGGGAAATTCTATCAAGCGGCAGGCGGGCCTTCTGGCTGATCATCCAGTCGAGCCGTCTTCGCCAGCGCAGAACGCCGAAAACAATCGCATGCGTAAGCCGCCGATTCTCAGATGAAAAAGCCGCCATCTCCCCGGCAAAGTTTTCAACGACGGTATCCAGCAGATCATGGCAGCGTTCCAGCGTGTTTAATATATCCAGCGCCGTTTTTCGGGCGGCTATGTCATTTCTCTTTGGGTCGGGCGCCATAGAAAGAGGCTTATTGAAGTACGCTGCCTGAAGAAATGGGCGTGCCGCTCAAGAAATCCTGGACATTCAAGCGCTTTCCGGATGCCGCTTGCAGTTCAAGGATTGAAACGGCATCCCTGCCGGCGGCCACGCGGAGCTCTCTCGAAAATCCGAAAATTACGGTGCCCGGTGGTGCATTATGGGTGGAAGGACGGATCTCCGCCCGATAAAAATTCAGCCGCATGTTTTTATAAAAACTATGGGCGAGCGGCCAGGGGTTCATTCCCCGTATCTGTCTTTCAATACGCTCCGCCGGAAGCGACCAGTCGATGCGGCCATCCGATTTTTTGAGCATGGGTGCGTAATTGGCCGCCTCATGGTTTTGGGGCACGGGCTGCCAAGTGCCGGCCTCCAGGGAGGCGATCGTTTGCTTGAGGAGGTCGCCGCCTGCAGGGGCCAGTCGATCGTGGAGGCTGCCGGCCGTGTCATCGGGATAAATGACGGTTTTTGTGGACATCAGTATTTTTCCCGTGTCAAGACCGGTGTCCATAAGCATTGTCGTCACGCCTGTTTCCTTTTCCCCATTAATAATTGCCCACTGGATTGGGGCGGCCCCCCGGTATTTGGGCAGCAGTGAGGCATGCACGTTGATCGCCCCGTAAACAGGCGACTCAAGAATTCGCCTGGGCAGAATATGGCCGAATGCCACAACGACCAGTAAATCGGGGCGGCGCCCGGCAATCGCTTCATAAAATGCGTCGGTTTTGACTGTCTCCGGCTGTAATATGTCCAACCCCAGTTTTAGAGCGGTAGCCTTTACCGGCGGCTCGATAATTTTTCTTCCGCGGCCTTTTTCCCGGTCCGGCTGTGTGACGACGAGAGAAATGGGGCAGCCGTAATCGAAAAGGGCGTTTAGGGCCGGGACGGCAAAATCCGGTGTCCCCATGAATATGACGCCGGGCTTACTGTTCACTTCGTTTAAGCGCCTTTTTCCGTTTCTTTTTGTATAATTCGCGCTTTAATGCGCTGATCCTGTCGATAAAGAGGATGCCGTTCAGGTGATCAATTTCATGCTGCAGAATAACAGAGAGCAGACCATCTGCATCAATTCGCACCGGCTCCCCCTTTCTGTCAAGACCTTCTACGACGACGGTTTCGGCGCGTTTCACATCTGAGCGGATATCCGGGACGCTTAGACATCCCTCATTCTCAGAGATCGTCTCACCGGCGCTGGAGATAATCTTCGGATTGAGTAATACATTGTAATCCCTTTTTACCGCATCGGCCTCGGGATCATAAATGATGATGCTTTTATCTATGCCCGCCTGAATGGCGGCAAGGCCGACACCGGGCGCCTGATACATGGTCTCGGCCATATTCTCGATGATTTCCTCGATCCCCTCATCTATGGTTTCAACGGGTTTCGTTGGCTGTCGCAGCAACTCATTCGGATACGTTAATATTTCAAGGACCATAACCATTTTCCTTTTTTCTTTCTCTAGAGATCAGATAGAATTTTTTTGGCATCCCCTATATCCTTACTGATTTGATCATGCAGCTCATCAATGTTGGCGAATTTTTTTTCATCCCGGATGCGTTTGATGAAATTGACCCGGATGGTTTCGCCGTAAATATCCTGCTTAAAGTCAAAGATGTGGACTTCAACCGTAAACAAATAGTCATCAAATGTCGGCGCATATCCGATATTGGCAACGCCCTTATATTTTTTCTTTCGCCATTCAGCCGTTACCGCGTAAACGCCTGCCTTGGGACAGAGTTCGTCGACGAGTTTGATGTTGGCCGTTGGGAATCCGAGCATGGGGCCGCCGCGTTGACGGCCGGTTATGACGGTCCCGCGGATCTGATAATATCGCCCCAGTAGATGCCATGCATCTTCAACCCGTCCTCCTGTCACAATCTCCCGGACCCGGGTGCTGCTGATTCTCTCCAAAAACTGGTGGGAAATGGGGATCCAGTCGGCAACGAGGACCTCAATGTTATAGGGCTGGCTATAGTTTTTTAAAAACTCGACACTGCCTTCGCGATTTTTTCCGAATTTATAGTCCTTGCCGATGACAATCGCCTTCATGCCGATTTTTTTGATGAGAATCGCCTCAACGAACTCAGCCGCCGTGATATCGGCAAAAACCCGGTTAAACGGGATACATACCAGGACATCAATCCCCGTCTGTTCAATCAATTCAATCTTCTGCTCATAGGGGGTAATCAACTGTGGAGACCCGTTGCTGCTGAGCAGCTTCATCGGATGGGGTTCAAAAGTGATGGCGACGGAAGTCCCATTAATTATTTCCGCATGCTCGATAACCTGATGAAGGATCGCCTGGTGACCCTTGTGTACCCCATCAAAATTGCCAATGGTAATCACCGCGTCCGGGTAGGGCGCTTTTATCTCATTCAAATCCGTAATAAGTTCCATAATCTTTTCAGGCGATATTTTGATAATTATAATCTTGACAGTTATTGGTAAAAAATATATATAAAAAAACTTACTGCAAATCAATCCCTGATTTAAACGGTTGTGCCGAAGTGGCGGAATTGGTAGACGCGCTAGGTTCAGGGTCTAGTGGGGGTTCCCCCGTGGGAGTTCAAATCTCCCCTTCGGCACCAGCTGCGCGTATTAAGCTGCAATCTCAAGCGGTTGCGGCTTTTTTTAGTTGGCTGGGTGCTTACGGGGTGCGTTCGGATAGGCCGCCGCTAGAGCTCTTTAAAGCCCCAGTACGGATAATCAAGGGCATAGTCCGCAATTTTTCCAGGGCTCTTTTCGCGGCTGGCGACGAGCCAGAGCGTGCTGACGCGCTGGGCTGTGGACTGGGGGTCCAGAAGGTCCCAGTTGGGCTGCAGGATAATGGCATTGTCGGCGCTGTATTCTATGTCTCCGGATTCCTTGAAGGATCCGAGGTCGGGTTGCTTGCTATAGTTGCCTTCCCTGCCGCGGGATAATTCCGAAACAACAAGGAATGACGCCTGCTGCTCGTCGCGGATGGCCTCCATATGGCGCAGCCATTCGTCTATTCCCGTACGTCGTTCCGAAAAATTTTTAAAAGGCAGTTTGTGTAGGCTGTCAACGACGACCATACAACTCTCCGTACGCGTCTCATGTTTCATGAAATCGATTTGCCGACGCATGATGTCGGGACTCAGCTTTCGATCCGTGACCACGCGGAAAAAAGTCAGCATTTTTTTTATCTCCTCATTTGCCTGCTGCAGCTGCGCGGCGGCCTCGGGATCCGGATTTTCACGGCGCAGCGATTCTTCCGAGAGCCTGCTCAGGCGACAGAGGGTTCTGAGATAGATTTTCTGGCGGCTGTTTTCAAAATCATAGTAAATGACCGACATGCCCCGCCGGGCCGCCTCAGTAGAAATCTGCATAAAGAAAGTTGATTTGCCGGCTTTCGGCTGACCGCCCATGATGTTGATGCCGCTAATGCCGTCCATGGCATGGTCCATTTTTTCAAAACCCGTCGGCATGCCAAGGAGGCTTTTGCCCCTGTTTTTTTCCAGCGCCTCCAGAAAGCGTCTATGTTCGCGCTCGGGCGACGTAAAGGGGGAGAACGCCTTTGAACGCTTGATCATGCGGGCCACTGCCGCGCCGAGGGCATCCTGTGTTTCCCGGGCAAGCTGCGTCAGATCGTAGCCGTGATTTTTGTTTGGCGGCCAGTTGAGAATCCGTGCTTTGAATCCAAGGCTCGTGGCAAGGGATCGGGCGGCTATCTGAGCTTCAGCGGAGTTATGAAAGAGGATAAACACGTGGTTGATATCAGCAAAGCGCTCTGGCGGCAGTGCATCAAGAACTGAAAGGCTGGGCACGGCAATACCGGGGTAGCCCAGCTCTTTGAGCACGAGGAGATTTTTTTCGCCCTCGGTAATAAAAATTGCGCCGTTTTCACAGCGCTCAATATCTTCTATGTTGAAAACCTGGAATTCCTTCTCCTGGAACTTTTCTTCGCCGGCCCAAAAGGCGTCGGCGTCGTTTCCGGGCCGGATGCAGTGGTATGCGTAGCAGTTTCCGTTTTCTTGAAAATAGGGGTAAACCAGGTAGCGGCCATTATAGCCTACCCGCATTTCATTAAGGGTCCCGGCGGATATACCGAAACTTAGAAAAAAGTCAATTGGTTCCCCCGTCTGATGGGTGAGTTGATGTTTTCTCACTTCGGCATTCAGGGTTTTCGATGGAAACACCAGGTTGCGCACGTAGGAGATCCGATCGGGATCGCATCCCGGCACATGGTTCGGATCGATGCCTAGGAGCCGTCCGAAGTGCGGGGTGAACCCGCCGGGTATGCAGCGGGCGAGGCATCTGAAATGGCCGTAAAAGAAGCTTTCCGGATCGAGGTTGACGATGAGCTTTCCGGGGACGGTGGTTTCAGAATGCGGACAAAATGGGCATGGCGCATGCAGTGTTTGGCCCTCGAATTTAGCTTGGGGCAGATGCCGCAGGTAAAACGCTTTAATAGAATCCGCTGAATTTGTTAATGCCATAAGTTTGAGCGCCTTTGCTATATCCCCCCTTGTCAGTATCCGATGGCGCCACTGGCCTGCCTTTTCAAGGGGAGAATGGCCTTGGCGGAAGTCAGATATAAATTTTGGGGGTTATGGGATGAGAGTTTATTGTTACCATTATTTCATTATTTATTTACAAGTCAAGCTTTGATGGCGCATTTTGTATTTGGGGAGTAACCTCCCGGGGCCAAGCGCCCGGGACCGAGCTTAAAGGTAACTTTTATTGCATGCTTGAAGGCACTAAGACGATTCGTCCGCTTTTGTCATTTCGAGCGGCAGCGAGAAATCTTTAACAATCAAGATTCCTCGTCGCTTTTGCTCCTCGGAATGACAGAGAGTTAAGCTTCTGGAATATTAATATATATTTTCAAGTTACTTAGAAGGGTCTCTTCGGGAGACTCTTTTCTGGTATTAGGCAGGCTAACGGCTTTTATTAATCGATCCTTGCAGGTCAAGCCTTTTGATAACCGCCGCCGCCTGAAGTTGCGGATCCGCCTTTTTAATCAGAATGACCCGTTCAATGGATTTGGCGGCAAAATTACCGGGGGCAGTTGTTAGCAATATTCGCTTCTCCCGGTTCAGCATCTCAATTCGCTCCTCGGCAATATCTTTTGAGGATTCTATCACATCAAATCCCAGAGAACGCAGTCTTTGGGCCAGTCCGCCCAAATGCTTGTCAGTAATGAATTTGGGTCTTCTTAAGGGCGAGCCGGAGAGGAGCGATGCCCTGGATATTTCCAGTGATTCAAAAACTGGATAAATGGCGACCCGGTCGTTGTCTTCAAGCGACTGGTCCAAGGTGGCGGCAAGAGCGTTGATGATGACCAAATCGACTTTTTTCACCGGCATTTTCAGGATATCGAGAATACTTTGAACAGTCGCAGGGCCTTTCAATTCAAGCGAAAAATCCTTTTTACGCCAATCTTTCGGCAGATAATCGTTTAATTCCTCATAGACCCTGACGGTGATGGATACACTCACGGATTTGTAGTCCGTAAAAGTCGGCATTGATTGACATTGAACCATTTTTTAAAATCCCTGTACTCGCGCCGAGGCTGAGTACAATCATACTGTGCGACTTCGTGTCGCACACTAACGGCGGAAGCCAATGGGCGCCAGGGCTTCCACTGACTTGCCTTAAAGATGGTTAATGCTCAATTCCCACCGAATATTCAAAAGCCGCATGCCCTGGCGATCCTTTGCGCGGCCTTGTTGTGTGCTCAATATTTTTCTATACTAATAGGGCCCTTACCAAAATCAATGACTTCGGAATGAAACTCAATTTCAAACCATTCTTGAAAAAGCTTGAATGATATATTTTTAGGCCAATCTTCCTCGTCACGATGCCATTCAAAAAGTTCATACTCAAAAATGGAACGGAAATTTTTTTTTAGAAAATTTATCGACTCCTTGTCTGTATCAAAATGCGGAAGAAGAATAACAGTACAGTCATTCTGGAGTTCATCGATTGAAACTGGATCATCAGTCCCCGGAAGGGAATTTATCCACTGCACATAGGGATCTTTTGGTTTTATCACCGCAACTTGTCGATTTATAGAATCCATGTTTCTCATGCACACAACGTTGGAAGCCAGGAGCAGCCAGGGCTTCCACTGACTTTATTAAAGATGGTTGATGCTCAATTGCCCTCGGCTTGTCAAAATTCCGCCGGCCCTGGCTGTCGCCTGGGCTGACTGGTTCGATGAGCTTGTTTATTTCGGAGAAATAATTTTAACAGTTGGGAAATAGGTTTGGTACCTGGTTTTATCCCGTGTGATTAACTCAATATCTAATACGGCGGCTTGTGCACCGATAAAAAAGTCCGGTAATGGGGACTTCTTTGCACCTTTATGCTTTCGATATTTGAGAAACGCTTTACCAGCAAGGAAAAGGGATTCCTTTGGAATTTCTAACATCTGAAATCCGCTTTTTGAAACAGCAACTTCCAATTCCTCAATCTTATTAAATCCAATGGAAATTTCGGAATATATGATTTGGTTAATGTATAAAGGGGTATGATGGGCATATTCAGAGAGAGCGGCCTCCGACCATTCAGCCCAAACAGGATCATCGAGAAAAACATCCAGGATAATATTGGAATCAACAAGGAGGCCTTTCATAAATCATCTCTTGTGAGTGCCATAATTTCGTCTGTGGTCATTTTGACCGTCGCAACACCACGAAGTTTTTTAAACTTGCGGGTTGCGCGGCCTGTTCCTTTTCGCTTTACCAAAAAGACTCGGTCTCCCTCTTGTAAAAAGTCAATCTCTGTATCTGGGGTTATCCCTAATTTTTCCCGTATGTTAATTGGTATCGTAACCTGCCCTTTTGTCGTCACTCTCATTTTTTCCTCCAGCATTACGTATTACTGGTAAGGGTAATACATAATTCTTGATAAATCAAATATTTTTCATCGAACGCAGCCTTCACCGGCAGGAACGAAGCGCAGCGGAGTTCCTGTCCGAGTGTAAGGCATGGTTCGCTGCATTTAAGCGACTTTCAGATGAAGCTTTTTACCAAGTGCTCTTGCGTAATTTTC
>Ga0102926_1002646_pt1 | contig 10328 bp, 5 predicted proteins | sample SalPonR1_A_D2_MG_FD_78173 | JGI IMG/M metagenome (GOLD analysis project Ga0102926, IMG submission 78173) | Salt pond soil microbial communities from South San Francisco under conditions of wetland restoration - Salt Pond MetaG R1_A_D2_MG | ecosystem: Environmental > Aquatic > Marine > Intertidal...
GTATAGCCGACTGTTATCGTTGCGTGGCGACCGGAGGGAGACCGCGAACGATGATAGTCGGCGGAGCCGCCCGGCCGTTGATCGTTCGTGCCGACCGAAGGGAGGCATGAACGATCAACGGTCTCGGCTATATGCCGTACCGACGTTTCGGAGGTATGGACATTATAGCCTTTGTTCTCTGCTGGCATTCTCTTTCAAGTCATTTTGTTTATTCATATTTCGGTTTTTACTTGGGTTGGATTTGCAGCTCTCTGACACCGAAGGAACAGCCTGGCCCGCCACTGCTGGAAGAATGGCAAGATGCTTGAACTGAGTATTGACCTATGCATTTAATATGTCGATTAGTTCCACTCCGTCAATCATAATTATTTCTCTCAAATCCTTTGGATTTTCACTTTGTTTTATTTTTAGTGCATTTCTAATTTGATCATGCCCTTTTCGAAGTTTCATGGTCCTTCCAAGATTTTCGACAGGTAAATTTTGAGTCGTATTTCGTCTAGAAAGAAAGTGGCAAATCGGATTCGATATTTTCCAAGAATTGTCAAGGTCTTTAATTGCCCTGAAGGTTTCCTTTAATGTGATTGTGAATTCCCAATCTTCACCATTTTCATCTTTTTCATTCAGTGTAAACGGCTTTTCATCTTCAAGGTCTGCAATTCCTATAACCTTAGCTTGCAAGCGATTCAAAGTCTCTAATAGATTGGTTACGTTTTCAAGTTCTAATTTATAAATGGGAGATTCTGTATTATCATGCGACAAAGGGTTTAACAGTAAGTCTTTATGCTCCAAAAGTTTTTCATAAGGTTTAGTATCGCCACCAATGTTTTTGAAATACTTTAGAAAATTTTTGATCAAATTATCAAGTTGAAGGGGCTTTGAACCCTGATCGTTTGATACTCTAATAGTTAAGTTTTTGGGAAGGAGAACTTTCGCTAAAATGCGTTCAGTCTCCTTACGCAAGTAATTAGCACAGGCAGGGTAGTCAAATTCTTTGAGATACTTTTTCGCTCGGTCTAAATAGTTCTGATTGTTTGGGACAAATGGAACTGGAATTCCTTCTTCGTTTTCGTCTTGATACATTTCACGGAAAGCCCAACCTGATTTGAAACGGTCATTGATACGGTTGCGACACATATTAAAGAATGCTCGGTCATGCGTAAAAATGAGCAGCTGATAGGTATCCACAAATGATGGACTCAGAATTATGTCCAAGACTTTATCGCGGTGACTCATGTCTAGGCTTAGTAACAGGTCATCAAGAATTAGAAGTCTGGCTGAATTTGGAAAAATGGGTCTCCTGTCCAGAATGGCAAAACGTATCGCAAGTGCAATAGCGGTCAAACGAGCTTCGTTTAAAAAGGTGTGTGGTTTATGTATGGATTCTTGGCCATCATCAAAATGGGCATGAGTGAAGTTTACCTTCAACGGAATCTTCGGTTTGTGAAGCTTACCATCTTTTTCTCGTGTTTTGCCTTCGACACGTTTATTAAAGACACACTCTATGGCATCCAAATCAAATTCGATATTGAATGCTTCCTTAAATTCACTTTCTAAGAACTCATTGGCTACCCGCTTAATGTCTTCAAGAAACCGCTTTAAAAGTCTTATGAATTTTGGTATAGTCTCATTTTTGAAACGAGTGTACTCTTCTGAACGTTCTGCAAACTTTCTGTTATTGTTGTTCTTGGGGAGATTCTTGTATTCAGTTGAAATAAATTTCCACCAATCGCTCGCATAGGTGCTTTCAGAAAGGGAGCCATCGTGTTTGGTGTAAGCTTCTTCAAAGTCAATGAACATGAAAATATCACGTTCGAAAAGCTTGAAGAGGTCGATTTCTTCACTATTTCGGAAATCGTAGAGTTTTGATAGGTATTTGTAATTGATAAAATCACTTGAAACAAGCGACTGCTTTAGCTGAGTGGATTGAAAAGTGCTAATGTTCCAGGAAGCTATTTGCTCTTGAACAACTCGGCCTGTGTTTGAGTCTTCAAATTCTATGATTATTCCTGAGTCAGCATCTGTGGTGGCAAAGCGATTTTTCAGATTTTCTTCATGTGTAGAATCAAAATACTTTTCAATTTCTGAACGCTCTTCTTTCAAGCAGCTTTGCAAAAAAGTGTAAAGTGACCAATAGATTGAGCTTTTACCACTTCCATTTTCGCCATATAGCAAAAGGTTAGCTCCATCCAGAGTTAATTTGTTCTTTTCGTACTTGTCTTCATGCCCATAGAAGTACTTGAAGTTGCGAAGTGTGATTGACTTTATCTTCTGCATAACTTATACACTTAAAATGGGCAGCAACAAATCTTTGAGCTCAATTTTCATAAGCTTGATTTGATTGCGCAATGGGTTTTCTTTCTTCCGCAACTCTTCGTAAACCGCTTTTATTTGTGCTATTTTTTGCTCTTCACTCAAGTCTTCAATTGGCGTAAACATTTCCTTTGCATGCCTTTCTATTTCTATGCCTTTGGATTGGAATTCTTCAGAGAAGTAGAGTTCAAAAATTAAAGCATCAACAACCTCTTCAAAACTTTGAAATATTTGTTTGAATGACTCTAAAGTACTGCTTGCTATCACTTTTTTGGTCAAAAAAATATAGCCAAAAATAAACTCATAAAGCTCTTTAAGCGTACCTTCTATATTTGGCAAGGGTATTTTTTCAATAAAATCCTTCTTAAAACGAAGTCCACTTTTACCTAACCCACCACCGGAATAAAACTTTTTATATAGATAACTAAAAAGTGTAGAATTAAAGACTAAAGTATTTGCTTTGAGATTATCACCAGTGATTATAAAAGCTGTATCATTTGTATAGAAAGATTCTTCATCATAATAGAATTTCCCTCTATCTTGAACTATATCTGCATAAATTATTTTAGATTTTGAAAATTCGTCTAAATAGCTACAACTTCTGAGATTGTACCATTCATCACCTTGCTCGCCTCTATTTTTAAAGGACTCTCCAAACCCATTTAAGTATTCAATTATCGTAGGAAACTCATTTTCTAGGGCCACTCTTCTTTGAGTTTTTGTTCCATTATGAATATTTAGCAGGTAAAAATTAGAAAAGTTATAGCTGTAATTATCAAGGTCTTTTCCTCTCAGAATAGGAACGATTAATCCATCGTTTTTTGGATCTAGTATGATTAGTCTTTCTCTTGTATTTTGGTTAATAATAAATGTTTTATTTGCACCAGTTAAAATTCCATAGTAAAGGTTTAAGTTATGCTTCTTTATTGGATCAAATCTACTTTCTATTTTGTTTTTCAATCTTAATTCTAATTCTGAAAGTAGCAGCCAAGAATTATCACCTTCAAACTTATAAGCCTCTTGGTTAGAGGTTACATAAACATCTAAATCAGATTTGACATCGAAGTTTTTTTCAACCAGTACAGAATTTGTTGATTTTCTATATTCCCCTTTAGTCCATAAAAGAATATTTGTGTCAACTGTTGCAGTGTCAAAAATTTTATTACCTCCAAAATCTATAAGAATTTTTGGATTTGACTTGTTAACTAAATACTTCCTAAGCTTTTTACCATAAGCCGCTCGCATCCACTTATTAGAAGTAATAAATGAACCAATACCGGAAGTTATTAATAGTTCATTTGCCCTTTCGTAAAACAAGCAATAAATATCACCAGAAGAGCTAAATGAATTATACCCAGCTTTTTTCAATGAGTTTTTGTCAGAAAGCCATTTAATTTGAATATAAGGCGGATTTCCAATAACTATATCAAATCCCCGTTTACTTTCCTCCTTTACCAAATATGGGTTCAATATTTCTGGGAAGTTGAGTTTCCAATCAAAAAACTTAAAGGGTGAATTATCATTACCTCTTAGCTTTTTGAGCTTTGCAAGAGCTGCATCAATTTCAGCTATATGTAGGTCGATTGCTAGATTCTTTTTATGATCTTTGGGTTTTAAACCAAAACCCATATCTATAATTTTTTGATTTTTATTTTGGTACGCAGCTTTATCATAATGCAACTGATTCGAGAGAATATTAATTTTTAAATTTCGTATTTCATCCTTTAATTTCGACTTTACATTATTTGATTTAGTTTGAAAAAATGCAATTTGTTTTTGCGAAAGCTCATTCAAAGTACGTTGTATATTTTTCACATATTTATCTGAATCTCCTACACTGCTTTTTTTATTCCAGTCTATCTCTAATACGGTTTTATCGAACTTGGTAACGAGGCTATTACCGGTCACAATCTTATAATCTAGGTTAGGTAGTGGGCTGGGCAAGTCTTCATCTACCACCAATGACAACCAAAAACGTAGTTGGGCAATATCTACCGCCCCTTGCTCTATGTCTACGCCGTAGATGCTGTTTTGAATGATGTTGGCTTTTACTTTAGCAGGATTCCATTCTGTTAGGGTTTGGTAAGCAATGAGTTCTTTTATGGCAAAAACCTCTTGTAGCAAGCCCATAGGGAAAGCTCCAGAGCCAATGGCGGGGTCGCATATTTTTACACTATCGAGTAATGTATCCATGTTGGATAGCTGGGCATCGGTCAGTTTACTGATGTCTTTGTTTCGTACAATATGCTCTATTTCTGATTTATCCAAGGCCTTATCTCCAATTGATTCTACTAGGCTGAGTTGTCCGGTTTTAGTTTCATTCCCAAACAGCTCCACCTTGCCTTTTCCCATCTCTTTATAGACGGTATAGCTTTTGCCTAAATTCGTGGTCAGGTATTCTATCAGACTTTCCTGACACATGTAGTGGACTATCTCTTTGGGTGTGTAGAAAGCACCTTTGTCCTTATTGTCTTCCAGCAGGTTCTCAAAAATATGGCCCAGCATTTCAGGATCAACAGCTACGGTATGGTCTTCGGGGCTACTTTCGTCTATGGTGAAATTGTATTGATTTAGAAACTCAAACAGTCTTAAGAATACCCAATTCGGAATAATGAGCAATTCGTAGCCCTTGGGTTCGCTGCTATCATCAAAAAGTCCTCCATTGAGGTATGGCACTTTGACGACTCTGCCACTTGGCGTGGTATAGTTATCAGTATCCCTTTTGCGGTTCAGGGTATCAAAAAAGAGCTCAGTGAGTTTGTGTAGATAATAATCACTGCCATCTTCGGTACACTTACTTTCTTTAAATAGGGTAAACAAAAAATCTGGGTCACCGTCTTTATAATCAAGCGTTGAACTTCCTAGCCAATGCTTCTTTTGTAAAAAATATAAAAAGATAATACGTCCAAGCAACCGCTTACTGAAATCTCTTACTGCTTTATCAGTATTATTAAATACCGTAGTATAGTTAGCGGTAATACCTGAAATCTCATCTACCAGGGTTTGGTAGTGATCCTTGTATCCATCAAAGAAGTCTTTGGAGACTTTTTCAACACTAAAGGCATCAAAAAAGTCTTGAATGTTGAAGCCTGAATTTTTAAGGTTTTGAAAGCATTGGATAGCTGTCCTGTGTTCCTCAGGAGTGCCGAATATATAGGTGTATCGTTTGGGCTGAGTTTCTTTGGCGGCAACATCGCTAAAAAACTGAGAGGCTGCAAATTTGCTAATGAAGGAAAAACGCCATTCTCGAATTTCACTACTGTCATATTTAAAAACACATAAAGCTGCCTTACTTCCTTGCTGCTTTAAGACAATATTCTTGATGAATTGATTGACTCCCACACGGTTTCTTTCAATTCTAATGGTGTCTTTTAACCCTACTTCATAAACGGGGATTGCTTGACGATCAGTTGTATAATAAGTACCTATTCTTAGCAGTGTTGATATAGGATAGGAGTTGCTGTTAAATTGATGGGACAAATCCTGAACGTGAAGGGTGTCTTTGAGTCTGTTGTTATTCTGATTTGCAACATACACCAGAAATCGTAACCAATTATTGCGGTCATAGGGACTTTGAAGAATATGTTTTATCTCTGCTGTATTCATTCTTTACGCATTAAAAGTTTCGGATAAGACAATCATTGGTTTTGATCTTACCACGGGTTTATCTGCCTCTTCTTTCCTAAGTCGTTCCAATCTGGCAATTTGCCGCAAGGGATATTTATCGAAGATATTCTCCAATTTTGATACTAACTCGGCAGGTTTGAATTCCGGTGCATTGACTTTTTTCTTTTTCCTTCTGCTTTGTTCTCTAGCCAGGTTAGCAATGTCAATTCTCAATTTCCTAAAAACACCTTTATAAACCGCATTCTGAGCTATTTCCATCAGAAACTGAAAATCGTCTGTATATAAGTCTTTATTAGTTAGATTTCTAACTTCCATAATGCTTTCAATAAAATCCACTGCATTACGCTCTTGTACCGCCAAATTTGTTTTATCGATCTCATTTTCTGAAAACCAGTTAAATTGTGTTTGTGTATTGAATTGGTCTAGGGCTTTATTGACCCATGAATAGTGTTTTTTAGGAATTTTTTCAGCCTTTTCTTTCTTGAAAGCATCAAAAAAATAAACTGCATCTGTAAAAGTTATTTCACGGCATACCAGATCATTCACTAAGTAGAAAGCATCCTTTTTATTGTTTCTGATATAACACAAGAGCGTATCACCAAGCTCTTGTCCAAATCTATTCATTGATATTTGGTTCTTTACAGCGGCTAATCGCCCAGTTCTACTTTTTAACGGCAATTCTTTAATGCGTGTGAATTCCTCGGGATATTTATCCTTAAAATTCCTTATAAATTCCAGTCGCTTTAGTCCTTCACTGACTTCCTCCTCGTGCTTATTCAGATTTCCCAAAATATTTTCAATCAGCTCTTCTTGCTCATGGTACACCTTATTATCCTCGCCAAAGGCGGTATGGAAACCTTGCAGCTTTTTAAGGGCTTTTTCATTTAATGAAATTTGCTCGTTGGATTGAGCGGTTGGATAAAAATTATATACGAAAATTTCTTTGGCATTTGTCCCTAGTCGATTTACTCTTCCTATCCTCTGCATAAGACGAGTTGCATTCCAAGGAATATCGTAATTGAGGACAACATTGCTACGATGAAGGTTTACTCCTTCTGCCAAGACTTCGGTTGTAACGATGATGTTGTAATTGTTGCTTTGTTTGTTACTATCTAAATTAGCATCAAAGTTTTTCTGTATGGTATTGAATCTTGCTTTTTGGTTTGTAGAGCTAATGTCCAGCACATCTTTTCTGCCTATAGCCTCCAGCTTTGTCTTTAAATACTTTACAGTTTCTTTGGATTCTGAAAAGATCACAAGTTTCTTCTCTGGATTCTTTTCATTAAGAAATGTCTTGTTGAGTTCCTTCTCAAATTTACTCCACTTGGGATCATAGTCTATTTTATTCCAAAAGTTTACCAAATCATCAATGAGTTTTTGATCCAATTTGAGACCAGCTAAAAATGATTCATCGAAGTCAGAAGACTTATAAACTGCATTGTTTGGAGACTCTTCATTGAGCTCTAAAATTATTCTTTCAATATCATCTTCTCCATATTTAGGGTCATCATAAAGTTTGTTTAGGTCAATGTCTGGAGCAATAAAAACTCTGTCATTTTCGAACATATCAATCATTCGCTGATTGGACTTTTGAAATCTTCTGAGTGAAATTTTGAACGCATAAAAACTACTCTCCAAACGTTTAACCAATTGTGTTTTCATTATTTTGGAAAGCTGTTGAGAAATCAATTTTGCGTTGTCGTACAACGCTTTGTATTCGTCATTGATAAATTCGATAGCTCTATATCTAAAGTATTCTAAATCATCGATAAGAATACTTACAGTGTTAAAAAATAGTTTATTAAGCTCGTCATCAAACTTATACCTAACGGATTTAGGTTCATTTTCCTTTGGAAAGCTCATAGATTGCGCGTACATATCCTTTCTGTAGCGATCAATGCTTTTTATATCTGCTCTAGTCCTCCTGATAACGAGTTCTTTGAAAATGATATCCCTGATTGGTAAGTAAATATCTTTTACTTTTTGAACCAATTCTGCGTGGTCCCTAATTTTATTAAGTTTTTTATAAGCCTGTATTTTAGGATAAAAGAAGGTTTGAAGATTGCTTTCTCCCTCAAGAGTAGAATGCCTTGCATCTTGGAATAAGTAAATTTGATTAGCTATATCGTCAGGTCTATTATTAAGTGGAGTTGCAGATAAAAGCATTACTTTTTTCTTTCTACCACTATCACCGCCAATATTTTTCCTTGGAGTTTTACAAATTATTTCCAAGAAGCTATATTGCTCTGAAGTTGTATTTCTGAATTTGTGAGATTCGTCAATTACAATTAAATCAAAATACTCGGGGTTCGAATAATGGTAGTTGTCTGCATCAACTACTTTATGTAAGCTACCGTTTGTAATGAATTCAACGAAATTGGTCAAGCGAAAATCTCGTATGGTTGACTTCCAGTTACTTTCCAATGCAGGAGGATGAACAATTAATACTTTTGTGTTATATCCATTCTTTTGTATATAATTCTTAATAACTCTTGTTCCCACCACTGTTTTACCTAAACCTACTACATCTGCTAAAATGAATCCATTGTGTTTCATTAATCTTTTGAATCCATCAGCAACAGCATCCTTTTGGTATTCTAAATCAACATACCCATCTGGAAGTTTTTCATCTAGTACATCTTCTTTATCAATTGCACTTTGAAAATATTCAATCAACAATTTTATGTAAAGCTCAAAAGGAGTGACTTCTTTTATATGAATTTGTGCTTTTAATGCTTTAATATCGACGGGCAAAATATCTGTTGCTTCTTCCCAAAATCTTTCAAATTCATCTAGGGCAAATTTGACATTATCGTAATCTTTGAGAAGAACATTGAATTCATAGTTGGAATTTTGACCCGTTCCTAAACCTGCATCGGTCAGATTCGATGAGCCCGTTATAACATGACCATCAGAATGTTCATTAAAATTATCAGGTCGAAAAATATAGATTTTAGCATGTAGTTTTTGGCTTCCAGTAGCTCTAATTTGAATCTTTTCTGAGACAATATCTTCTATAAATTGAATTATACCAGATTCTATATCTTCTTTATAATCAGCCGAAGCTATATCAGCTTTTACTTCTTTTAAGAAAGTTTCTTTGGTTAAGTCCTTATTTTCAAAATATAGCTGTCCTTTAGAGTGAAAATCATTTGTTAATTTGTCAACATTAATACCCACCAAAATTCTAATGTTAGATACCTCTCTTAGAAGATGTTGAATCTTGAAATATCCAGAAGCTCTAAAATACCCAACTAAAGCTTCAAAGAAGTGAATATTATTATTTTGAAGAATACCTTCAAATTTTTTAAACAAGGATTGAGCATCCGTTCTATTTGTAAAGAATTTTGTTGACATGCTTATATTCTGTTCGATACTTCTTTGAGTACTTTATTAGCTAATTTTTCCTCATTCAATAATGAGTAGATTTTATCGGCTAACCAAAGGATTTGTAATTCCTCCTCATCTACTTTAAAATAATTGGCAAGTGTTGAAAGATGATTACGATTTAAAGGTTTATCGCCATTTTCGACTTTGCTGATGAAGGCACCATCAACATCAATTAATGCACCTATTTGCCTTTGTGCTAAACCATTTAATTCTCTTAATTTTCGAAGACGTTCGCCTAAAGTCATATTAACCAGTTTGTTACTTGTCCAATTCTGGACAAATATAGCGAAATTATTATATTACTTGGGTGGTGGGTGGGGTTTATACGGGCTGGCTCAAAGAGCAATGTGTGCGATAGCACTCTTTGCTCTTGTGGGTTGGCTTTTCTTTTTCATGCTTGCAGAGAACGGGAATGACATGCTCTGTGGCGACCAAAGGGAGTCATGGAGTCATGTCTAGTGTTAGCTTCCGTTTTAATCTTTATTCGTTCTTTCCATTCCCTTTTAAACTTCAAGAAAGCTATGTTTTGTCAAGTTTAACTTACCATTTTCACGTTACTTTTTTAGACAATTGTATAAATTAATACTGCTATTGACCATATTATACTATAATTTAAAGTTTCAAGGTCCCGTTTGTCTTCAATTTTATTATGTGTGCTTTTTAGAGCTTTTTTGGAAATATTCTTTTCCTTAAATAATACTCTTACAAACCTTCTTGTTAATTCACCAAATAATATTGCTAGAAACACAAAGGCAATAACAGGAAATGCATATTTGTTTGTTCGACCTTCCCAATAAATTTCTCCGAGAACGATTCTCCAAACAATAGCAATTCCAATAATTAGAATTATTCTCCCAAAATTTGACTGTTTTACTTTTTCACCAAAAAGGTACATTTAATTCTTTTTTGAAATCAATTATTCAGCATTCTCTATAATTTCTAAAGTTTACTTTTTACGTAGGCTCTTACTCGTATTGAGTTTTTTTTCAATGGAAGCTAAC
>Ga0102926_1002647_pt1 | contig 10328 bp, 12 predicted proteins | sample SalPonR1_A_D2_MG_FD_78173 | JGI IMG/M metagenome (GOLD analysis project Ga0102926, IMG submission 78173) | Salt pond soil microbial communities from South San Francisco under conditions of wetland restoration - Salt Pond MetaG R1_A_D2_MG | ecosystem: Environmental > Aquatic > Marine > Intertidal...
TAAAAAGAATCAAATAAAAGTAAATAAAATACTAAAAACAAAAGTAAATTTTGAAACTTTAGATGAGGAGGTAAAGGCCTGATGATTGATTTAGTACATGATGTTGCCGAAAGTTACAGAAAGATTGTAGATGCCTTTAGCCGACCGGGGGAAATAATGTCTATTGGCAAATATGCTGAAAAAAATGATATTGATTCTTCTTTTCATGATTCCACCATCTTACTTGTCTATATGTTTTTAGATGCTGAAGTTAACTATAAATTGATAGAGAAAGAATCTGACGATTCATCAGACCTTATTTCAAAATTAACCTATTCAAATGAAGCTAAATTGGATAGTGCCGATTACATTTTTATATCATTATATGCTCAAGAAAAAGACAAGATAGAAGCTCTAATGAAATCAAAAGTTGGTAGCTTAAAAAATCCTCATGAAACAGCCACATTAATTTTTGAAGTTGAGAGCTTTGATAAAGGCAATTGCTATGAAATAAGCGGCCCGGGAATTCTTAAAAAGAATAAAATATATGTTGATTTATTTGAAAATTGGGATGTTTTAAGGAATAAAAAAACTGAGGAGTTTCCTCTAGGTATAGATATTATTTTAGTTGACAAGTGCCATAATATTATGGTAATTCCAAGAACTACTATATTGAAAGGAAGTGATATCTAGTGGCTTATGTAGGAGTAAAGGGTGGTGATAAAGCAATAGAAGAGTTTATTAGAAGACTTAAATATGAAAGATTAAAAAAAGGAAAGAGTGTTTCCACTTGTGATATAGAAAGTTCTATGAGAGCTTTAATAGATCAAATAATGAGTGAATCCTCTATATATGACGAGAATCTAGCTTCAATAGCTATTAAACAAAGTGAAGGTAGTCCAGAAGAATCTGTTTTTTTACTTAGGGCTTTTCGCTCTACTCTTCCAAGAAAACACTATTCAAGAATTATTGAAAGCGAAGATATGAATATTGAAAGAAGAATTTCTTCGGGATTTAAGGATATACCAGGTGGACAAATATTAGGATCTTCATATGATTACACCCATAGATTAATAGATTTTGACTTGATAAAAAAGGAAAGTAAAGAAGAAATAGAAAAATGGCTTAATGATTTTAATAATAAAAAATCCAATGATATAAATCCATCGAAACTAAAATTCCAGAAAGTATTAGATTATTTAAGAAAAGAAAAAATTATGAAAGATTATGAATTAAATAATACTAATCCTAAAGACATTACAAAAGGCTCTTTAAGTTTTCCTACAGAAAGAAGTGAAAGGTTGCAAATTTTAACAAGAGGTCAAACTGGAGCCGTTACTGCTCTAGGCTATGCTTCTTTAAGGGGATTTGGAAGTGTTCATCCTACTATAGGTGAATTAAGAGTAGGTAATTTTCCAGTTTATATTGATTCTCCTCTGGAGAATGATAGCAAAGAAGACAATTCTTATTATGTAGGAGAATTTAAAGCAACTGAAGTAGAGTCTATAATAACTACTACCATGAAAAAACCTGACGGAAGTAGAGAAGAACAATTTGAAATTGGATACGGAGTTTGCTTTGGCCAAAACGAAACAAAAGCTATTGCAATGAGTATATTGGATAAATGTTTAGAAATTGGTGGAGATTCTCCCACACACAACGAAGAATTTGTTCTATATCATATAGATTCTGTTGAATCTACTGGATTTATATCTCATTTGAAACTACCTCATTATGTAACATTTCAATCTAAATTAGATAGTGTTAGAAAAACTAGGAGGGAAAAAAATGACCAGCAATTATAATTTCGGTTTTTTCGATGAAGTGTCCAAAAGAGAAATTAGAAGAAAAACTTTAAAAGCAATTTCCATTCCAGGCTATCAAGTTCCTTTTGCCTCAAGGGAAATGCCTATAGCAAGAGGATGGGGTACAGGAGGGCTTCAACTTACTCTATCCCTTATTAATAAAAATGATATCTTTAAGGCTATAGACCAGGGTACTGATGAATCCGTTAATGCTGTTAATATAAAAAAATTAGTTAAGAAAACAACAGGTGTAAAAGAAACCATAGATACTAAAGAAGCTACAATAATACAAAGCAGACATAGAATCCCGGAAGAAAAACTTGAAAAAGGACAGATATTAGTGCTGCAGGTTCCTATGCCTGAACCTTTAAGATATGTAGAATCCAGCGAACAGAAAACAAAAATGCTTCATGCTGATGGTGAATACAGCGGTGCTTGGCTAGTTTTGTTTGAAAAAATAATAAAATTTGGAAGAATGACAGGTGGGGCAGCTCATCCTGTTATGGTTAAAAAGAGATATGTTATGTCTCCAAGTCCTATTCCTAAATATGACAATCCTAAATTAGATAACAACGAGGCTTTAATACTACTGGGAGCAGGAAGAGAAAAGAAAATTTATGCAGTCCCTCCATATACGAAAGTAGAATCTCTTGCTTTTGAGGATTATCCTTTTGAAATAGAAGATACTAAAGGGAAAACTTGTCGCCTATGCGGTGCAAAGGATGTATTCTTCGATGAAATTGAAGATGAACTTACAGGTAAAGTATTTTATCAGTGTAATGATACAAGCAATTGTTTAAAGAATATTAATGAAAAGGAGAGTGCTTAAAAGGTGGACTTCGAAAAAAAAATAATGACGGTTTCTAATATAACAAAACAATTTGGTGATGGATGTGAAAAATGCAAGGAAGAAAAAAGCGTACTAGTAAAAAATTACTGTCCTTACTGTCAAACTATATATGCATGTAGAAATATATCTTTTGACCTTTACGAGGGAGAGATTTTAGGTATTGTGGGAGAAAGTGGATCTGGTAAGTCTACATTCGTAAGATGCCTTTACTTCGACCAAGAAACTACTTCAGGAAGTGCCTTCCTACCGAGTTATGAAAATGGAGAAGTAAATATACTAAGTGTATCCAGCCAGAAAAAGCGATATCTTAAAGATTATCTTATGGGTATGGTTTACCAAAATCCTTTCTTAGGATTAAAAATGAGTTTTTCTGCAATGTCAAATGTAGCTGAAAAACTTATAGCTGCTGGAAATAGGAATGTTGGAGAGATTAAAGGAATAAGCAATGACCTATTAGATATAGTAAATATAGAAAAATTCAGACGAAATGATGTTCCTGCAGATTTTTCTGGAGGAATGCAGCAAAGAGTTCAAATAGCAAAAGCTTTATCTAATAATCCTCCAATTTTATTTCTTGATGAAGTTACAACTGGTCTAGATCTTTCTGTACAAGCAAATGTCTTAGATCTAATCAAAAAAATTCAAAGAGATTTGAAAATAAGTATGATTATCGTATCTCATGATTTAGGAGTTATTAAAATGTTAGCTGATAGAACACTAGTTATGTTAAATGGAGAAATAATAGAATCAGGACTTACAGATCAAATACTAGAAGACCCTCAAGAAGCTTATACTCAGCAACTAGTACATTCACTACTATAAAAAGGAGACCAAAATGATAGCTATAACAAATGGAAAGCTAATAACTTTAGATGGTATTAAAGAAGGATATGACTTAATTATAAAAGATGAATATATACATGATATTTTACAAAAGGAAGAAAGAATCTTTGTATATAAAAACATAGAGGTAATAGATGCTAAGGGAGGATATGCTTCCCCTGGATTTATAGATATTCACGCTGATTACATAGAAAATATTGCTGCTCCTAGGCCTTCAAGCCTTATGGATTTCAAGTTGGCTTTAAGAGAAGCAGAAAGAGAACTTTTAACCCATGGTGTGACAACAATGTACCACTCTCTAAGCCTCTATAAAGTAGGTAAAGAAGTAGATAAACCAATAAGAAGGAAAGAAAATGTTAGTAGATTTATTGATTTAATTAAAGATACTAATAAACAAAAGCACCTCATAAGGCATAAGTTTCACGCTAGATATGAAATAGACAATGTAGATAATGTAGATGAGTTAAAAAATTACATAGAAGAGGGCAAAGTTGATATGCTATCTTTTATGGACCATACACCGGGACAGGGACAGTTTAACGACCTTGGAAAATATAAAGAAATAAGTCGACAATATGGAAATCAAATGACAGATGATGAATTCGAAGTATTTATAAAAGAAAGAAATGACAGACCTAAATTGACAGCATCTGAATGCGGAGAAATTGTTAAAATAGCAATAAAGAAAAATATTGCTGTAGCTTCTCATGATGATGATAGTTATGAAAAGTTAAAAACTGTATCAAGCTTTGGAGCTACAATATCAGAGTTTCCTATTACTTTAGATGTTGCTAAAAAAGCAAAAGAAATTGGAATGCATACTATAGCCGGTGCTCCTAATGTTCTATTAGGAGGATCTCATTCTGGGAACCTTGCAGCCTATGAAGCAATTCAGGAAGGAGCTGTAGATATAATTTGCAGTGATTACTACCCTGCAGCTATTTTACATTCAATTTTTAAACTGCATAATGACTATGGTCATGATTTAAATGAGATGTTTAAAATGGCAACAATTAATCCTGCTAAAGCTGTAAAAATTGATAATGAATTAGGATCACTAGATATTGGAAAAAAAGCAGATATAGTAATAATAGAAAAAATCGATGAAAATTTTCCTGTTATTACATCCTGTTTCGTTGATGGCAGATATGTTTTTCAAACAAATTATAGGAGTTAATTATGGTTAAAAAATTAAAAGAAAAAAATGATATTCCTAATAGTACTGAAATAATTAATTCAAAGTTAGGGAAATGGTGTGAAGTAGGTCCTTTCTCTATACTTCAAAACACAAACTTTGATGATTATTCTTATTCAGGAAGTAATTGTATATTCCAAAATGTTAAAATCGGAAAATTTTCAAATATAGCTGCATATGTAAGAGTTGGAGCAACAGATCATCCTATGAATAGGCCAAGTTTACACCACTTTACCTATAGAAGTAATATGTACGAATTTGGAGAAGATGACAGTGAATTTTTCAAAAAAAGAGTATCGCGTACAACTTTTATAGGCCATGATACATGGATAGGCCACGGTAGCTTAATAAAGCCTGGTATACGAATTGGCAATGGTTCCATAGTCGGTCAAGGTTCTGTAATCACTAAGTACATTCCTGATTATGCTGTCGTTGCAGGAAATCCGGGTAGAATCATTAAGTATAGGTTCGAACCGGAAATTATTGAAGCATTGCAAAGAATAAAGTGGTGGAATTGGTCTAATGAAAAAATTAAAGATAGTTATATGGATTTCAGAGGAAATATACATGATTTTATTGATAAATTTGATTCTGAAGGAGGTAAAATTTGAAGCCAGTATTGGATATAAAAAATATTAAAAAAACTTTTACTCTTCATAATTTAAATAAAGAAATACAGGCATGCAAGGATATATCATTATCTATAGAAAAAGGACAATTTCTTGGTATTACAGGAAAAAGCGGTTCGGGAAAATCCACAATTCTCAAAAGTATATATAGAACATATTTACCTGAATATGGTGAAATTATTTATAATTCAAAAAAGTTTGGTGAAATAAATCTTTCTAAAGCAACGGAAAGACAAATAATATATTTAAGGAAATACGAAATTGGTTATGTATCTCAATTTTTAAATGTAATGCCTAGGACAACTGCTAGAGAAATAGTAGAAAATTCAGTCTTAGAAATGGGTTACGACGAAGATTATGCTAAAAAAGAAGCAGTTGATATGTTAAAACATTTTCAGTTAGATGAAGAACTTTGGGATAGTTATCCAGTTAATTTCTCAGGAGGAGAAAAACTTAGATTAAATGTAGCTTCAGCTATGATAAAAAAACCAAGATTGCTGCTTTTAGATGAACCAACTGCTTCATTAGATATAGAATCTAAAAAAAAGGTAAGATTCCTAATTGATAAATTAAAAAAACAAGGCACTACAATGTTAGGAATCTTTCATGATATAGAGTTTATGGAAGGTTTATGTGATTATGAGTTTAACATGGAGAAAGGAGGCTTAATTCTAAATTAAATATAGAATTTCTGAAAAATATTTTTGCTAAATTTTAAAAAAAATTAAAAATTGGAGGAAAAAAATGAAATTTAATAAAAAAATACTTATCCTTATGTCTCTTTTACTTATATTAACTTTTACAGCTACTGGATGTAATACTTCCAATGCCGATGAAGAGGTAACTGAATATATCTTTGCATCTTTACCAAATGATGGTGGTGAAATGACAAAAACTGCTAGTTATGTAATAGAAGAAATGAATAAAGCTTTGGAGCCGTATAATGCAGTAGTAAAATATGTTTCTGCTGATGACTATTCAGCTGTTTCCGAGTCAATTTTAACAGGTACTGCACATATAGGAACTCCGTCAGGAGCAACATATACTAAGGCTCATCTTGAAAACTCAAATGTTATTCCTTTATTTATATCTGCCCCTGAAGGTAATAAAGACGAAGCAGGATACCCTGCATACATAGCTACCCATTCAGATAATAAAGATGATTTTGAAGGGCTAAGTGAAGAAGAAGCACTTCAGTCTTTAAAAGGAAAATCTTTTTCATTTGTTTCAGCTACTTCTACTTCAGGTAGACTTGTACCTACAACAACAATATTTAATACTTTTGGTCCCGAAGGAACTGGCGAAATAGATTCTAGAAGTCAAGTATTTGAGCTTACTCAAGATGAAGGTGGTATATTTTCAGAAATACAATTTGGTGGAAATCATCCAGGATCAGTACAACTAATAGTTAATAAAAAAGTATACGCAGGAGCATTTTGCTGTAATTATGCTGATGGAAATTGGGAAGACTTGCATATAATCAGCCAAAAATTAGTTCCTAATGGACCTTACTGGATTAATAAAGATTATATGCCTCAAGAACATATAGACGCTCTCGTTGAACACTTTGTTAATCTTACACCAGAAACCGCTGTTGAAGGTATGTTTACTGAAAATCCAGAAGCTTCTGATGAATCCTTTGATATTAATGACAGATTCGTAGCTGTTGATCCTTCATATTACGAATTTTTAGAAAATATGTACGCAGGAGAATAATTATATGAAAAATGGAGGCTTAGTTATGTTTAAGGAAATTTTAGAAGTTGAAAATTTAAGCAAAACTTACTCCGGAAATACAAAAGCTCTCAAAAATGTTTCTTTTAAAGTAAACGAAGGAGAGTTGGTTTCTATTATTGGACCGAGTGGGGCTGGTAAATCCACCCTTCTCCGTTCAATAAACCAAATGATAGATCCGGATGAAGGTAGTAAAGTATATTTTGACGGTAATGAAATAACAGGTATAAATAAAAAAAAGCTCCGTGATGTAAGAAAGCACATGGGTATGATATTCCAACATTACAATCTTATTTACAGATTAACAGCCTTAGAAAATGTTCTTCATGGAAGATTAGGTTATTACTCCACTTTAAAAGGAGCTTTTTCACTTTATGAAAATAAGGATATATATAAAGCTGTAGAATTGTTAGATTTATTAGGACTCAAAGAAAGGAAGTATTTTAAATGTGCTAATCTTTCAGGAGGTCAAAAACAAAGAGTTGGAATTGCTAGAGCATTAATTCAAGATCCAAAACTAATTCTTTGTGATGAACCTATATCATCTTTAGATCCCCAGGCTTCTAAAGTGATTATGGAACACCTTAAATATATAACCAGTGAAATGAAAATACCATGTCTTGTTAACCTGCACCAAGTTGATGTAGCTAAAGTATATTCAGATAGAATTATTGGAATGAGTAATGGTAAACTAGTATTCGATGGACATCCAAATCAGTTAACTAGTGATAAAATAGAACTTATATATGGAGCTAAAGAAAATGAAATTTTGGCAAGTTAAAAATTTTTATGAAAAACCTAATGATTTTTTTAGAGAAAAAAGAATTAAAAGCTATATTGGCTTGGCTGCAATCCTAATTTCTTCTTACTTTGCAGCAAGTTTAATAGGCTTTGATCTAATACTAATTTTTAAGAATTTTACAAAAGCTGTTAATCGATTTTTTGAATTGTATATTCCTCCAAATTTTGAAGAAATTAATAATCTAATAGAAGCTATGTGGGTTACTATTCTCTTATGCATAACTGCAGGTACAATAGGTACTTTTTTAGCATATGCTGCAGCTTTAGGTATGTCTAAAACAACAGGGAAAATTCCTTTTTTAAGAATAATTTTAAGAGCATTATCTACTTTTTTAAGAAATGTTCCTGCATCTATTTGGGCAATTGTACTTCTTATGGCATTCTGGTTTGGTGAATTTCTTGCATTATTAGTTATGATAATAGGAACATTTGGTTTCAATGCAAGACTTTTTAGTGATATGATAGACGAAACAAATAAAAATAGCTTAGAAGCTTTAGATTCAGTAGGGGCAAACTACTGGCAGATAGTTTTCCAAGGAATTATACCTGAGACTCTACCAACTTCTATTTCATGGTCTTTGTTTTCTGTTGAAACTAATATAAGATCATCAACTATAATCGGAATGTTGGCCGGTGGAGGAATAGGTCATTTAATAGGTATTTATAGGCACTTCAGAAAGTTTGATCAACTTACAGCTGCTGTTATTTTTGTAGTTCTTGGCATTTTAGCCTTTGATCAACTTTCTGTACAAATTAGAAAAAGGATATTATGATGAGTGATATAAGAGTTTCTTTAACTGGAAAACCAAAAATCAAAACTTTAACCACAGCTGATTTTATAATATCAGTAGTTTTATTAGTATTTATATTGATTACATTATATACTATATTTTTTAGAATAGAATATAAATGGGACGACTTTCAAGGAGACACAGCTATTAGTATTGCATCCAGCTTTATTAGATTTGATAAGGTAGGTATGGAAAAAATTATAGAAATGATTCTTAGTCTTATAAATACATTATCTCTAGCTTTTGTTACTACGATAAACGGTTTTATTTTAGGAATTGTACTAGGATTATTCGCAGCAAGAAATATATCTAATATTCATATATCAAATTTTATTAGAGGTGCAGCTTCTTTTATCAGATCTATCCCTACAATTATTTGGGTGTTAATTTTCGTCTCTGGCTATGGTTTATCAGCCACAACAGCCGTTATGGGAATGTTTTTTCACACTTTATCATTTTTTATAAAAAGCTTTGCTGAAACTTTTGAAGAAGTTGATAAAGGAACCATAGAGGCTCTAAGAGCAAGTGGTTCAAATTGGTTGCAGATAGTATTCGGTACTATGCTACCTTCTTCACTAACTAAAATTATATCCTGGATAGCTATTAGAAGTGAAATCAATTTTGGAGTAGCTGTAGTTATAGGCCCAGCGGCAGGAGTACCTGGTACTATAGGCTCTCTTATTAATAATGCATCAAGAGCCGGCGACTATGCTACTCAAGGTTTTGGTGTTATTCTAATATTTTTAACTGCATATATCATGGAAGTACTAATAAACAAAATAAGACAAAAAAGCATAATTAATTAACTGGAGGTTATTATGAATGTAGATTTTCATATTCATTCTACGAATTCTGATGGCAGCGACACCCCAGAGGAAATATTTAAAAGAGCAAAGGAAAAAAATATAAAATTTATTTCAATAACAGATCACGACACTTTAGATGGAATAAAAGAAAATAAAATTCTCGCAAAAAAATATAATATTAACTATATACCTGGTTTAGAAGTAAGCGCATATGACTATCCGAATAATAGAAAGTGTCACATAGTAGGTCTTTATGTTGAAAAAGGATGTGATTTTTTAGATAATATGATTGAAAAAACAAGCTTCCTTAGACATCAGACAAGTGTAAAACAGATAATGAAGCTATCTGAATTAGGTTATGATATAGACTTTAAAGAAATAATAGAGGAAAGAAAGTCAAAAGTAATTTTTAAACAGCATATAATGAAGTCATTAATTAAAAAAGGATATGCCCATAATATATATGGAGAATTTTATAAAAAGATGTTTAAAAATAATGGGCCTTTAGATATTAAAATCCAATATCCCAGTCATATTGAAGCTATAAAGGCAGTAAAAAAATCAGGTGGATTACCTATATTAGCTCATCCGACCCAGTATGAAAACCTAATCAACATAAAAAACATGGTTAATTCTGGATTAGCAGGTATAGAGTGGGATTATCCATCAGTTAGTGAAGAAGAAAAAAAAATAATTGCCTCTGTAGGCGAAAAATATAAACTTTTACTTTCATCGGGATCTGATTACCATGGTAGCTTGTCATAAAAGGGAATGATCTATATTCCCTTTTACCACAATTTTATTCCTTCAACTCCTAAGGATTTGAAACCTAAGAAATTTTTATAAGTTACTGTAATTGCCTTAACTTTTGGTTCTGCACCTTTATACAAATACA
>Ga0102926_1002651_pt1 | contig 10320 bp, 11 predicted proteins | sample SalPonR1_A_D2_MG_FD_78173 | JGI IMG/M metagenome (GOLD analysis project Ga0102926, IMG submission 78173) | Salt pond soil microbial communities from South San Francisco under conditions of wetland restoration - Salt Pond MetaG R1_A_D2_MG | ecosystem: Environmental > Aquatic > Marine > Intertidal...
GCCGAGGTGGACCTTGAGATGCGCGGCGCGGGCGATTTGATCGGCACCGCGCAATCGGGGCTGCCGCGGTTCCGGGTGGCGGATATGGAAAGCCAATCGGCACTGATGGCCGTGGCGCAATCGGATGCCCGGAAACTTTTGGCCGAAGATGCCGATTTGACCAGCGAGCGGGGGCAGGCGGCGCGTGTTCTGCTTTGGCTGATGGAACAGGATCAGGCGATCCGGTTGATTTCGGTTGGTTGACGAGTCGCCTTGTTTTCAAGGCTTTGATCCAGAAAATCCTTAAAAGTTCGCAAATGTTCTGAAAAAGTTCTTGCTTTTTGTTCCGCGAGGTGAGAACAAAGTAGCAACTTAGGAACACGGGATAAGGAGGCCACCATGCTTCGCCAGATCAAGACAGCCGCCCAAAGCTCCTCCGAGACACTGCTCGGGGATTTCATTGGCGCCGCCGCCCTGATGGTAACGCTTGTGGCCGGTCTTTATATCCCGGGTGTCCTCTGAGTTTCTGCCTGCGAGGTTTCGCACCTGCCGCCTGCATCCTGTCCCCAACTTTGATGCTTGCGACATAGCCTGTCCCACTGTCCCGCCGGGTTGCCTCATATCCCCGGTTTTGCGGCAGGTAAGACGAAACCGAGCTTTCCATGCCGCCGCCGCTGGTTCAGCGCGCGGCGGTTTTTTTATGAAATGGAAAGTTTAGGCGCAGGAATGGGCCGCCTTGGCCTGTTCCATGGCTTCGACCGTGGCCTCAAGCGTGAGCAGGATCGAGGCGTGCCGGTTCTTGTAATCGCGCGCCGGGCGCAGCACCTCCAGCCCGTCGAAAGGCGCGGGCGGGGTCGGCCCCTCGGACTTCAGCATCGCCTTGAGGGCATCGCGCGCCTCGGTCACTTGGTCGAGCGTACAGCCGACAATGGCCCCGCCCACCACGCCGGCCGCCGCTTGGCCAAGGGCGCAGGCCTTCACCTCGGCGGCGTAATCGGTGATTTTCTCGCCATCGGTGACCAAGTCCACGGTGACGGTCGAGCCGCAAAGCGGCGCGCGGCGTTTGACCGTGGCCTCGGGCGCATCCAGTCGCCCGTGATGCGGAATGTCAGCGGCCAGTTCGAGAATTCGGGCCGAATAAAGCTTGATCAGGTCGGTTTCGCCGCTCATGGCTTTCCCTTTCGCGTAACACCCCATAGATAGAGGTCGGATCGGCAGATGCAAAAGGTTTTCATCCATGAATTTCGACGCTTCGACACTAAAGTATGACGAAAAGGGCCTAATTCCGGCGGTGGCGCAGGACCATGAAAGCGGTGAGGTACTGATGGTGGCCTGGATGAATGCCGAGGCGGTCGAGCGGACCTTGGAGACTGGCAAGGTCACGTATTGGAGCCGATCGCGGCAGGCCTTTTGGGTGAAGGGCGAGACGTCCGGGCATATTCAGGAATTGCAAGAGATGCGCGTGGATTGTGACCGCGATTGCCTTTTGCTGCTCATTCGGCAAGTTGGACCGGCCTGCCATACCAACCGGCGGAGCTGTTTTTACACGGCGCTGCGGGATGGCGCGGAGGTTGAGATCATGACCCCGATGGAAGAGTGATCCATGGTGGGGGCACTCCCACACCTGCTAAGAGTATTTCGAGAATAGACCCTTGGAAAAAGAAGAAAACCGTGTAGTGGCGATCTTCTTGCGTTCAGCGCATGATGAGCACCGGTACCCGACAGGAGCGGATCATCTCGGTTGTTGTGGAGCCGATGATCAGTGAGCGCACGCGGCTGTGGCCATAGGCCCCCATGACCAGAAGTTCATGCTCTTCGCGTTGCGTGATCTTGGCCAGCACCTTTTCCGGCTCGCCCTCTTCGTGGATGATTTCGGCCTCGAAGCCACCGGCGTTCAGGGTGGCGGCTGCGGTGTCGAGGGCTTTGCTGATGTCGGTGGTTTCGCGACCGGCGTAGACCAGCGATATGTTCAATCCTGCGAAGAGCGGGTTGCGCGAGATGTAATCCACCGCCTTGAGAGATGAGGGCCCGCCATCGAATGCGACCAGAACACGGCTCGCGGGTTTGAAGGCGCGGTTGGCGATGAAAACCGGTTTGTGGCTGGCGCGCACGATGCGTTCAAGGTTGGAGCCCAGATGCTCGGAGGCGAGGCCCGCCGCCTCGCCGCGCTTGCCGATCACGATCATCTCGCCGGTGCCTTCCTTGGCGGTGATCGTCTCGATCAGGTCGCCTTGGCGCAGGCGGGTTTCAACCGTGATCTCGCCGGTTTTCGTGATCAGCGCCTTGGCGTCTTCGAGGATGGCGCGGCCATGTTCATGGGCCAGCTTGGCGCGTTCGGCATCAAGGTCCGAGAGTTGTTCCAGCAGGCGCGTGCGGGCGCCGAGGCGAATGGCACCCGACAGGTCCTGTTTATCCACCGCGTCACGGCGGCCCATAACGTGGTAGAGTTTCACTTTCCAGTCGTTCTTGGCCGCGATCCATGCCGCGTGGTGGCAGACGCTTTCGGAATAGGCCGAGCCGTCGACGAGGGCGATAAGTGTATTGGTTGTCATTGTCTGGCTCTCCCTTAGTGGCCCAGAAGTTCGTCCATCGCGCCTGGCTTGTCGTGAATGGCAAGACGGTCGACGATGGTTTCAGACGCTTCGTTCATGCCGATCAGTTCGACCTCGGCCCCCTCGCGGCGAAATTTGAGCACGGCCATGTCCACTGCCGCAACCGAGGAAATATCCCAGATATGCGCGCGGCTGAGGTCGATTGTGACCTTGTCGGGGGCTTCCTTGAAGTCGAAGGCTTTCATGAAATCCTCGGAGGAGGCGAAGAAAAGCTGCCCTTCGATATGGTAGGTGCGGTGGGTGCCATCACCGGTGATTTCCGAGCGGACGCGGAAAAGCTGTGCGATTTTCCAGGCAAAGAAGATGCCGGAAAGCAGCACGCCGACCAGAACCCCGATGGCGAGGTTATGGGTGTAGATCACGAAGAACACGGTTGCCAGCATGACAATCGAGGAGGAACGCGGATGCTCGCGCAGGTTCTTGATCGAAGACCACGAGAAGGTGCCGATCGAGACCATGATCATGATCGCCACGAGGGCCGCCATGGGAATGATGCCGACGATATCGCCAAGGCCAACCACCATGATCAACAAGAACACCCCGGCGGCGAAACTGGACAACCGTCCGCGACCGCCGGATTTCACGTTGATGATCGACTGGCCGATCATGGCGCAACCCGCCATGCCGCCGATAAAGCCGGTGGCGGTATTGGCGAGGCCCTGACCGATACATTCCTGATTGCGGTCGGAGGTGGTGTCGGTCAGGTCATCTACGATCTGCTGGGTCATCAGGCTTTCCAGAAGGCCCACGACGGCCACGGCTATGGAATAGGGCAGGATGATTTGCAGCGTTTCGAAGGTGAGCGGGATATCGGGGATCAGGAACACCGGCAGGGTGTCGGGCAATTGGCCCATGTCGCCCACGGTGCGCACGTCCCAGCCCGTGACAACCACGAGTGCTGTGAGCACCACGATGGTAACCAGCGGAGAGGGGATCGCCGTGGTGAGACGTGGAAAGAGGTAGATGATAGCCAGCCCACCGGCCACCAGTGCATAGGTAAGCGCCGGAACCTTGGTGGGGTTGAGTTCGGGGAGTTGGGCGATGAAGATCAGGATTGCCAGTGCGTTGACGAAACCCGTCATCACCGATTTCGACACAAAGCGCATGACATAGCCCAGCCGCAGGAACCCGGCCCCGATTTGCAAAAGACCGGCCAGAACGGTGGCGGCAAGCAGATACTCCAGCCCGTGATCCTTGACCAAGGTGACCATCAGAACAGCCGTGGCGGCGGTCGCCGCCGAGATCATCCCGGGCCGCCCGCCGGTGATGGCGGTAATCACCGCAATCGAGAAGCTGGCGTAGAGGCCGACCTTGGGGTCGACACCTGCGATGATCGAAAAGGCAATTGCCTCGGGGATCAGGGCGAGGGCCACGACGAGGCCCGACAGAAGATCGCCGCGGATGTTATGGGTCCATTGGCGTTGGTATTGCGAAAGAGAGATCATGCAAAGGTCCGGTTGTCTGGGCCGCGCCGCGCGGCGGGCGGTTTGTCGGGTGTCTCGATTGGCGGGGTTTTGACGGGGCGGGCCGTGGCGGCCTGCCCATGGTGTCACCCGAGTGATGTTGTGGTTGTGGCCCCTCTATCGGCACTGGCGGGAAATGCCAAGGCGGAGGACTGGATTTGTCGGCTGTTGTGGCGCGGGCAAGGATTTTGCAAAATCCTTGGGCGCCTTGCCAAACCGGGCCGTCTTCTTGATTGCTGCGAATGATGGGGGTGAACCCCTACTCTACATTCATTCAGCGTTTCGCCCGGGCTTGCCCCGGGCCGCGCCCGACCCTCCCCACGCGAGGGCGCACGGGTGCCGTTATACGCCGAAGCAATGATTTGAGTGCGGCGGCGTCACGTCCCGAATAACTGTTGCAAAGCCCTCCCAGGGTCGGGCGCGGCCCTTCTTATATTTAAGTGTCCGCTCCGTCTCGTATAACTGTCACAGAACCATTTTAAGACTTGATATCAGATCATTCTCCGACAGGCGGCGTCGCAACGGGGAAATTTGTCAGGCGGCAAGCCACTAACCTAAAGCGTCCTGCCTTTAACCTGACACATCAGATAAAGGCAGGACGCGTGCCACACTCATATGTTGCGCTGCGTTCGCCCCAAAGTTGTGACGCAGGTTTTGGGTCGAACGCTTTAGGCTGCGCCCCTCGGGGCCGGAATAGGCCCGTTCCACCTTGGCCACCCGCAACTCGTAGTGGCTGTACCAGCGCTCGATGCCTTGTTTCTGGGCGACAAGGTGTTTGGCCTCGGCCTTCCAGGCTTTGATGCTGTCTTCGCTGTCCCAGTAGGAGACGGTGATGCCGAGGCCGGTGGCGTCGCGGGTGCTTTCGACCCCGAGGCAGCCGGGTTGCGCGAGGGCGAGGGTGTACATCGCCTCGCCCATTTCGGCATAGCCTGCGTCATCATCAGAGAGTTGGTTGGTGAAGATGACCGCGTAATAGGGTGGTTCGGGCGTTTTCGAGAAACGGTCGGTCATGGCATCACAGCTTGCGGATCTTGAGCTTGGTGATCCGATTGTCGGCTTTCTCGATCACCTCGAAGCGGAAGCCGTGGAAGTTGAAGACCTGACTTGTGTCGGGGATCATCTGCGCCTCGTGGATGACCAGACCGGCAATGGTGTTGGCTTCTTCGTCCGGCAGGTTCCAATCGGTGGCGCGGTTGAGGTCGCGGATGGTCATGGCCCCGTCGACGAGGAACTGGTTATCCTCGCTGCGGCGAATGGGGTGATCGGCATCGGGATCGAATTCATCGGTGATTTCGCCGACGATCTCTTCAAGGATGTCTTCCAACGTGATCAGCCCTTGCAGGGTGCCGTATTCATCGACCACCAGCGCGAAATGACTGCGCATGCGCAGGAATTGGCGCATCTGGTCGTCGAGCGTGGTGGTTTCCGGCACGAAATAGGGTTTCATCGCCACGTCGGAGATGTCGAAACTTTCGAGTGCCGCAGTACTGACGGCATCGCCGCCGAGAACCAGCTTGTGCATGGCGCGCAGCAGGTCCTTGGCGTGGACAACGCCGATGATGTTATCAGGATCGTCGCGGTAGACGGGCAGGCGCGTATGATTGGATTGCAGGCATTGATCAAGGATGGCTTGCGGGTCGTCCTCGGCGTTGATCATCTCGATCTGGCTGCGGTGAAGCATGATCTCTTCGACGGCGCGTTCGCCCAGATCAAGCGCCCCGAGGATGCGGTCCCGGTCTTCTTTTTCCACCACCCCTTCGGAGTGGCCCAGATATAGCGCACCGGCGATTTCCTCGCGCACGGCGAGGATGTGGCTATCGGGGTCGGTTTGCACGCCGAAGACGCGCAGCACACCGCGCACCAGCCAGCGCACGGTGCTGACCACGGGCGAAAAGACACGCACCACCATGCCGATCACCGGCGCCACGCGCGAGGCGGCGGGCTCGGCATTGGTGATGGCGTAGGTTTTCGGCAGCACCTCGGCGAAGATCAGGACCAACAGGGTCATCACAAGGGTGGCCAGCGCAACACCGGATTCGCCGAATAGGCGTGTGAACATCGCCGTGGCCAGCGAAGTGGCGAGGATGTTGACGAGGTTGTTGCCAAGCAGGACCGAACCGATCAGGCGTTCGTTGTCCTCGGTGATCTCAAGCGCGCGATTGGCACCTTTGTCGCCCTTGTCGGCGCGGGCGCGCAGCTTGCCGCGAGAAGCCGCGGTCAGGGCGGTTTCACTGCCCGAGAAAAAGCCCGAGAGCACCAAGAGCATGAGGATGGATCCGGCGGTGATCCAAAAGGCGAGATCAAGTGTTGGTGATGCGGCTTCCATGCGGTCAGGCGTCCTTTTATGCAGGGGTGTTATGCGGCGCGCGCTGCGCAGGTTCAAGGGATAGGTTGCGATGCATGTGACGGATTTGGGGCGGCTTGAGGCCGCGGTTCTACTGTTTGGCGGGCCATATTCCAACCTTGCGGCGACGCGGACGCTGCTGGATCAGGCCGAGCGGCGCGGCATCGCGCCGGATCATGTGATCTGTACCGGGGATGTCGTGGCCTATTGCGCCGAGGCGGCCGCCTGCGTGGAGGCGGTGCGGCGCGCGGGTTGTGCCGTGGTGGCGGGCAATTGCGAAAAGCAACTGGCAGCGGGCGCGATGGACTGTGGCTGTGGCTTCGAGGAAGGGAGCACCTGTGATCTGCTGTCGGCGGGTTGGTATGCCCATGCGGCCGCGCAGATTGGCCCCGAGGATCGCAGGTGGATGGGCGGTTTGCCGGATGTGGTGGTGTTTGAACAGGCCGGTCGGCGCGTGGCGGTGATCCATGGTGGTGTAACGGATGTGAGCCGGTTCATTTGGCCAACATCGCCAGAGGAGGTTTTTGCCGAGGAGTTGGCCGTGCTACGCTCTGTGGTCGGCCCGGTGGATATGGTTGTGGCCGGGCATTGTGGCTTGGCCTTTGAGCGTCAGGTCGCCGGGGTGACATGGCTCAATGCCGGAGTAATCGGCATGCCGCCGAATGATGGTGCGCCGCAGGTGCGTTTTGCTGTTCTGAAGGGCGGCAAGGCTGTGATCCATGAAATGAACTATAACCATGCGGCCGCCCATGCCGCGATGCAGGCAGCCGGCCTGACGCAGGGATATGACGCGGGGCTTTTGAGCGGTTACTGGCCGTCCGAGGATGTGCTGCCGCCCGAGTTGCGGCGCGTGGTCTTGGCCAGCGGGTGATGCTCTTGCACCAGATCGCGCAGGCGGTCTTCCAGAACATGGGTGTAGATTTCGGTGGTGCCGACATCGGCGTGGCCCAGAAGCGTTTGGATCGCCCGTAGATCGGCACCATTGGCCAGCAGATGCGTGGCGAAGGCATGGCGCAGGGTATGTGGCGTGACCTTGGCAGGCGACACCCCGCCGGCCACGGCGAATTCCTTGATCAGCATATAGAACCTGTGCCGCGTCAGGTGCCCGGCCTTGCCGCGTGAGGGGAACAGAAAGGCCGAGGTGGCTTTGCCGTTTTGGCGAGCCACGTCTTCAGCCGCGTCGCGGGCCTTGATCCATTCGGTGAGTGCCGCGCGCGCGGGTGGCGAGAGTGGCACCATGCGTTCCTTGCCGCCCTTGCCCTTGATAAGCAACAGGTTGGGGTCGCCGCGCGCCGCCGAGACGGGCAGGCCCACCAGTTCCGACACCCGCATGCCGGTGGCATAAAGCAGTTCCATCAGGCAGGTATTGCGCAGCCTGTCGGTCTCGCGCCCGTGGGTGCGGGCTGCGGCAAGCAGGCGGTCGACCTCCTCCTCGCTCAGGGTTTTGGGCAGGCTTTTGTCGCGGCCCGGTCCCTTTATGCGGATGGCGGGGTTATCCTCGCGCAGGCCCTCGTCGAAGGTGAAGCGGTAAAGCTGCTTGATGGCCGAGAGCCGCCTTGCGCGGGTGGATTTGGCCAACCCCTGAGCATCGCAGTGGACAAGGTAGGATTCGATATCCCGCTGCGCGGCATCGGCCAGCGTGACCCCCTCGTTTCCAAGCCAATCGGTGAAATCACCAAGATCGCGGGCGTAGGCGGCCAAAGTGTTCTGCGCCGCGCCCAATTCGGCGGCATGGGCATCGAGAAAGGCCGAAAGCCAGTGCCTGTCGCTGCTCATGGCTCACCGTCGAGAAGCAGGCGTTGCAGGGCGGCGCGGCGTGCGGTGTCTTCCAACCCAACGGCCCGCAGGGTCGATAGAGCGGCGGTCAGGTCGTCGGTGTCGGCAGGGCCGGCCCGGTCGAGTCGTGTGGCGGCGGCGAGGATCGCCTCGCCCAGCTTGCCAGCCTCCAGAAGCGGGGCGTCGCGCGGCGCGGGCGCGGTGCTGGAGAAGGCTTTTGCGATGGCTTGCTGTTCCGGTGTTTTGGCCTGATCCACCGAAGGGGTGCCTTGGGCCAGCCCGGCATGGAAGGCCAGCGGGCTTTGCGCGTCGATGCTTTGGGCTGCCGTTTCATAGGCGGGTGAGAGGAGCGCGACTTGCAGCGCCTGTTGCCGGGAGGTGCCGGTGAGTTCGATCTTGGAGAGCGCGTCGCCGAACATCTCGGCAAAGACTACGGCCAAGCCTTGGGCGCGCATCTGGGACCAGACGGGTGGCAGGGTGCGCGCAATGTCCTCGGGCGCTTCGCGGGTCAGGGCGCGATCGAAGGCCTGTACCGCCTCGACCCTGTCCCAAACACCGCCAGAGGCGGCGGGCTTTCTGTCGGTGTAAAGTCCAAGTAGGCGGTTGGCGGGCAGGGCGCCGGTACGGGCCAGTCGTTCGGCGGCCTCAAGCTCGGCCTTCCAGCCAGAGGTGCCCCGAAGGTCGGCCATGGCGAAGGCACGCGGCAGGTTGCGTGTGGGCATCGGGCGGCCCACAGCCTCGAAGAGGCGGAAGGTCAGCGGTGTCATATCACCGGGTGGTGCGAGGCTCGGGGCGCCATCCATGACCTCGGAGTCCAAAAACTGCGCTAGAAGTGCGGCCTGCACGGGTGGCAGCAGGTCAAGCGCTTCGGCGGTCTCAAAGGTCAGCGCCGCCGTGTTCCAATCGCCGCTGCGGGCCATGCAGAATATGCGCGCGGCATAATCGGCACTGAGCCGGGGGTCTTGGACGAGGGCGCGGCAGGGGGCATCCTCGGCCCCATCGAGGAGGGCCAGATCGAGCCACTGATCGAAGACCTCGCGGCGCACCGGGCCGGCGCGCTCAAGCAATGCGCGTGCAGGGGCCACGGCGCCATATCGTCTCAATGCTTCGATCCGAGCCTTGAGAACAGGCGCGCCTTCGCCGATGTCGGCGGGCGGTTCGGCCTCGGCCAGCACAAGCGTGTAATATAGCGCCTGTGTCGCTGGCAGGGGCCTGTCGGGCAAGCGCTTGAGCCGGGTCATGATGCGACTGGCCCGGCTTTCCTGCCAAAGTGAGGGGGGAAGACCGGTCGTTGATTGCGGCAAGAGACCAACGGCATCGGGAATCGCTGTATCGAGCGGCATCACGTCGACATCGGGGACATCGACCCCATCGCTGACCGGGGGTTCGCCGGGTGTGGCGGCGCGTGGCTGTGCGACAGTGACCGCTGTTTCCGAATTCAGCCAGTCAATCGCGGACAACGGTTCGTCCTGCGCGTTTGCGGGCCATGCGGCAAGAGCCATGAAAAGAACGGGCTTATTCAGTCTCAAGTAAGATGTCCTGACGAATCTCTTCCGTAGGCGGGGCGAAATCGACGCCAAAAAACGGGCCAAGATAGGCAAAGCCCACGAGTGCAATGAATCCGAGAACCGCAAGATAGATCAGCCATTTGATTAGTCGTAACATTGTTTGCCTGCCCGTTTTCCTTTTTCTTGATAGTGGTTATAGCTGGCCTTTGACGCAAGATCACGTCATTCAGAAGAACAGACTGAAAAATTGGCAGGGGAGCGCCGAAGGTGTCAGACGCCGGGCCTTGGAAACTGAAGAAAACCGTGGTGCTGGTGGGAATGATGGGCGCCGGAAAGACCGCCGTGGGGCGGGTCCTGGCGGCGAAATTGCATGTGCCCTTTCTGGATTCGGACGCGGAGATCGTGACGGCGGCGGCGATGAGTATAGCCGAGATATTCGAACGCGATGGCGAGGCGTTCTTTCGCGACCGCGAGACGCAGGTGATTGATCGCTTGCTGGAGGACGAGCGCGGGATACTATCCACTGGAGGCGGCGCTTTCATGGCCGAACGCAACCGCAAGCTGATGTCCGAGAAAGGTGTTTCCGTCTGGCTGAAGGCCGATTTGGGGCTTTTGTGGAATCGGGTAAAGCATAAGGA
>Ga0102926_1002652_pt1 | contig 10314 bp, 13 predicted proteins | sample SalPonR1_A_D2_MG_FD_78173 | JGI IMG/M metagenome (GOLD analysis project Ga0102926, IMG submission 78173) | Salt pond soil microbial communities from South San Francisco under conditions of wetland restoration - Salt Pond MetaG R1_A_D2_MG | ecosystem: Environmental > Aquatic > Marine > Intertidal...
ATGAATATAGGAGTTTTAGAATCAAAACAGGCGTATTAAATGATGTTATTAATGATGCCGTTTTAATGAATCAACCTAGATCAGTAAAAGGAAAAAGACTTAAGATTTTTTATGCATCACAGGTAAGTATTAACCCACCTAGATTTTTGATTTTTGTTAATAATAGGAAGTTGGTACATTTTTCTTATACGAGGTATATTGAAAATAAACTGAGAGAAAACTTTATTTTTGAGGGTACACCTATAATTATTTCCTATAGGAATAGAGGTGACTAGTATGAAGTATCTTGTTATTATATTAATATCATATTTAATAGGAAATGTGTCTAATGCATATTTTATTGGTAAAATTTTTCTTAAAAAAGATGTAAGAGATTACGGAAGTGGAAATGCAGGAGCAACTAATGCTATAAGGGCTTTTGGTTATAAAGTTGGTATTTTAGTTTTTTTAGGTTATCTATTAAAGGGTGTTCTTGCCGCATATATAAGTCATAAAATAGATCCTTTATACGGAAAATATATTGGTGGAATGTTTTTGTTAGTTGGTCATAACTGGCCTGCTGTTTTAAACTTTAAGGGCGGTAAAGGAATTGCATCATCAATAGGTGTAATGCTCTTTATAAATCCTTATCTATCGTTGATTTGTTTTGCTATAGGACTTTCTGTTGCTGTATTAACGAAAATTGTATCCTTGGGATCGTTAATAGGAGTATCTATTGCACCTATAATAGCAATAATTTTTTTTAGACCCCTTAAAGCTGAGTTTTTAATATTTACTATATTGTTGTCACTAATGGCCATTTACAGACATAAAGAGAATATTGTAAGATTGATAAAAGGTGAAGAGAAAAAATTAAAAACTAAGTAGGAGGAAAGTTTATGAGCGAAGATAGGATAATAATTTTAGGAGGCGGAAGCTGGGGAACAGCTTTAGCGTGTTTGCTTTCTAGTAATCAAAAAGAAGTTTTTTTATGGATAAGAAATAAAAAACAACTAGAAGAAATAATAGAGGATAGAGAGAATAAAAAATATTTGCCTAAAGTAAAGATTCCTGATGAAGTTAATTTAATAAATTCGTATGAAGATATTATAGGAAGCTGTAATATTGTTATTTTTGCTATACCAAGTCAAAACTTAAGAGATTTAGCTAAAGAATTAAAAGGTAAAATTGATATAAATGCGATAATTGTTAATGTTTCTAAGGGAATAGAAAGAAAAACATTAAAAACTATGTCAGAAGTATGTGGAGAGATATTAAAAGATAATCCATATGTAGTATTATCTGGACCTTCTCATGCAGAAGAAGTAGGAAAAAATTTACCGACTACTGTTGTGGCAGCATCAAAAGATAAAAAAATTGCTAAACATATACAGGGTATTTTTACAAATAAAACTTTCAGAGTATACACCAATAATGATGTAAAGGGAGTAGAAATAGGAGGAGCTTTAAAGAATGTTATTGCTATTGCATCAGGTATTTCTGACGGATTAGGATATGGAGATAATACTAAAGCTGCTTTGATGAATAGAGGAATAATAGAAATATCTAGATTGGCAGATGAATTAGGGGCAAATAAAATGACTTTTTTAGGGCTTTCTGGAATAGGAGATTTAATAGTAACTTGTACCAGTATACACAGTAGAAATAGAAGAGCAGGAATACTTATTGGCAAGGGCAGTACTGTGAAAGAAGCAGTTAAAGAGGTTGGTATGGTAGTAGAAGGAATTTTCACAACCGAAGCAGCTTATAATCTAGCAAAAAAATACGATGTTGAAATGCCAATTGTTGAAGAGTTATATAAAATAGTTTATGAAGGGAAAAAAGCTAAAGAATCTGTTGATAGTTTGATGACTAGAGATAAGAAGGATGAACTTAATTATTATTAGACAGCGGTGAGGAATATGAACCAGAATAAAAAAAATAATAGCAATATAGTAAAAATATTAGTTTTTTTATTATTAGTATCTTTTATTCTTTACTATGCAGATAATATTAGATTGAATATTGAAAGCTATTCTGCAGAAAAAGGTAGCCTAGAATACAAATATAAGGGAACAGCTATAATAATAAAAGATGAAGATGTATATTATTCGGATTTTAAAGGAGCTGCAAAAAACTATTACGAAGAAGGTGAAAGGATAAAAAGTGGAGCCTTGATTTCCACTATTTATCCTGATTTTCAATCAGCTGGGATTAGTAGAGAAATAGATAAAATTAATAAAGCTATTAACATTAGAGAAAATGAAGAGGATTCTGATGTAAATCAAGAGTTAATAAATCAAATTGAATCTGAAATACAAAGTTTTATTTTAGAAAAAAATTATGAGAAGGCCTTTGAAATATTAGAAAAATATAAAGATAATCAAGGGTATTCTAGCGAATATACTGATATGACATTAGAAGAACTTTATGACAAAAGACAGGATTTATCAGCTTACATTTCAAGCAAAAAAATAAATATATACTCAAAGACAAGTGGTTTAGTAAGCTACAAAATAGATAATGCTGAAAAGATATTTAATATTAGAAAAATAGATTCCTTTACATCTAGTGATTATAATATTGTTAATTTAGAAGAAAATATTACAAAAAAAGAAAAACTTGATGTAAATGATCCAATTATAAAGGTAATAGATAATTTTAAATGGTATATTATGATTAACTTAGAAAACATAAAACTCAAAAATAATGGATTCATTAATATGAGAATAATAGAAAATAACCAGATAATAAAAGGGAAAATTAAAAAAAAGCAGATAAATGAAACGAATACTTTTTTAATAATTGAAGGGGACAAATATTTCTATAATTATTTTAATGAAAGATATTTAGATGTAGAGTTAATACTTGATAAATATAATGGGATTAAAATTAAAAATGATTCGATTATAGAAAAGGAAGGAATTCCTGGAGTATTCGTAATTGGAGCTAGTAAAATAGTTAAATTTTATCCAATAAAAATAATAGGACAAAATGAAGAAAATTCAATTATAGGCGAAGGTTCAAAGTATACTCTAAATAGTAGAGGACAAATTGATTTAAATGGTGAAAAATTTTATACGGTAAAACTATACGATAAAATTATATCTGATCCAAGGGAAGTTGAAGAGGGTCAAATTTTAAAATAAGGTGGTATTTATGTCAATCAAAGAAAATTTGGAACAAATTAAAAACAAAATTAATAAATCATTAGAAGGTAGCCAAAAAAGTATAAAGGATATTACAATAACGGCAGTATCGAAAAATGTAGGCGTGGATAAAATTCTAGAAGCTTATGATTGTGGACTTAGAAATTTTGGGGAAAATAGAGTTCAAGAATTTTTAGAAAAAAATGAAAAGATAGATAAAGAATTAAACTGGCATATGATTGGACATCTACAAAGAAACAAAGTAAAATATATTTACAACAAAGTAAAGCTTATTCAATCGGTTGATAGTGTTAGATTAGCTAAAAGAATTGATAAGTATTGTAGAAATAATAATAAAGAAATGGACATTCTTTTAGAGGTAAATGTAGCAGAAGACGACTCAAAGTTTGGGTTTAAGGTTAAAGAATTAGAAGAAACTATTAAAAGAATTTCTCAATTTAAAACTCTTAATATAAAAGGATTTATGACTGTAGCTCCATACTATGATAATCCTGAAAATTCAAGACCTATTTTTAAAAAATTAAAAAATAACTTTGATAAATTTTCAAATATGGAATATGATAATGTGTCTATGGATTATTTATCAATGGGCATGAGTAATGACTATCATATAGCGGTAGAAGAAGGAGCTAACATAGTTAGAATTGGAACGGAGTTATTTGGAGAAAGACAATATTAGGAGGAAAATATGTTAGATAAGTTTAAAAACCTTATAGGAGTTTCAGATTTGGAAGATGAAATACAAGAAGATTTATATGAGGACGATATAGAATCAAATCAAAAAAAAGATAGAAAAGAAAAGAGAAATTATAGAGATAAAATGACTAAAGAAGGAAGTAGAGAAATATTTAAAACTAAAGCAGAAAATATTGATGCAGATTTATATATTCTAAAACCTGAAAATTACAATGAATGTGCTTCAATAGTAGATGAATTAAAAAGAAAAAAGACTATAGTTTTGAATTTAGAAAATATAGATAAAGAATTAAAAAAACTTATTTTTGAATTTACAAAAGGCGGAGTATACGCTTTAGAAGCTAATATACAAAAGGTGTCTAATGATATATTTTTAATAGCGCCTAAAGGAACCGAGATAGAAGGAAAAATAAAGATAAACACAGAAAAAAATATTTTTAGATGGGAGTAGTCAATGAGCATATTTATAAGAGCAGTAAACACATTATTTAATTTAATAGAAATATTAATATTAGCAAGAATTATTTTATCCTACTTAAGAAACATAGTAAGCCCTAAAATATACAATATATTATTTCAACTTACAGAACCTATTCTTTATCCGATAAGAGAACTACTTTACAAAATTGGATTAAATAAGGGTATGATAGATTTTTCTCCTATTGTAGCCTTTTTATTAATGAATGTTTTAAGAACTGTTTTAATAAACTTATTTATATAATATAAATTAGGAGTATATATGTTGAAGATAGGCATAATAGGAGCAATGGAAGAAGAAATAAAGTTGTTGATAGAAAAAATGCATAAGAATAACACTAAGGTAATAAATAATTTTAATTTTTATATTTGTGATTTAAAAGACATAAAAGTTATTATAACTAAATCTGGAATTGGTAAGGTAAATTCAGCTGTTGGGACCCAGCTGCTAATTAGTAATTTTTCTCCAGATTATATTATAAATACTGGAGTAGCTGGTGGCATATCAAAAGATGTTAATGTTTTAGACATTATAATTGCTTCAGAAACAATGCAATATGATGTTGATGTTAGAAGCTTCGGATATAAAATAGGTCAAATACCACAAATGGAGGAGTATATTTTTAAAACTGATAAAAAATTAAAAAATTATCTAGAAGAATCTGTAAGCAAGACAGATAAATATAAGATAGGAAGAATTATTTCAGGAGATAAGTTTGTAAGCAATAAGAGTACGAAAACATACTTAGAAAAAGAATTTAATGCATTGTGTGTAGATATGGAGAGTGGTTCTATAGGTCAGGTTTGTTATATAAATAAAGTGCCTTACATTGCTATTAGGTCTATATCTGATAATGCTGATGAATCTTCTACAATTAATTATAAAGAATTCGAAAAAAAAGCTGCTAAAAAAAGTGCAGACATTGTTATTAAAACAATTAATAAGATATAAGGAGCAAAAGATGTATATTATTTTAGTAGTTTTTATTGTAATAGTAGATCAGATAACAAAATATTATGCAGTTTTAAATTTGAAAGACAAAGAAGCTGTACCGATTATAGTAAATTTTCTACAGTTAAAGTATGTTGAAAATAGGGGAGCTGCTTTTGGGATACTTCAAAATAAGCAGTTTCCTTTGATATTATTCACTATAGTAATTTTGCTATGTATATTTGTATATATGAGTAAAAATAAAAGCTTGAATAAGCTAACTTTGTTTTCTCTATGGGGTATAGTAGGGGGGACAATAGGTAATTTAATAGATAGAATAAGATTAAATTTTGTAGTAGATTTTATAGATATTAATTTCTGGGGATATTATGATTTCCCAGTATTTAATATTGCAGATTCTTTTTTAGTTATATTTACTATACTATTATGTATTTTAGTTTTCCTTGACAAATATGAAAGAGTTGATTAAAAATGAAATTTGATAAATTTAAATATATAGGAGAAAAAGAAATAAGATTAGATAAATTTATTTCAAATCAATACAAAAATTATTCCAGATCAAACATACAGAAATTAATTGAAGAAAATAATGTTAAAGTTAATAATCTAGACCAAAAGAAAAAATACATTTTAAAAAATGGAGATGAAGTAAAAATATTTTTTCCTGAACCAAAAAAACTTCAAATAAAAGCTGAAAATATTGATATAGATATAGTATTTGAAGATCAATATTTAGCTGTTGTAAATAAACAGCGAGGTTTAGTAGTCCATCCAGCACCAGGAAATAGAGAAGGAACCTTAGTAAATGGACTACTTAATGAACTAGACAATCTCTCATCTATAAACGGAGTTATAAGACCTGGAATAGTCCATAGAATAGATAAGGATACTACTGGCTTACTATTAATAGCTAAAAATAATTTAGCACATTTAGAACTTAGCAAAGAAATAAAAAAACATAAAACTAAAAGAGAGTATACAGCTTTGGTTCACGGAGTTGTACCAAACAATAAAGGTAAAATCATTCTGCCGATAGGAAGGGATCCTAAAAATAGAAAAAAAATGGCAGTTGTATCTCACAATGGGAAAAAAGCTATAACACATTTTGAAATCATTGAAAGATACAAGGGTTATACATATTTAAAACTTAATCTAGAAACAGGCAGAACACATCAGATAAGAGTCCATATGTCTCATATAGGTTATCCTATAGTAGGAGATCATACCTACGGGAGAAAAAGAAATGAATTTAAGATCGAAGGACAACTTCTTCATGCTAAAACAGTGGGATTTAATCATCCTAAAAATAATGAGTATATGGAGTTTACAGAAAACGAACCTGATGATTTTTCAACTATTTTAGATACTTTAAACAGGAGGAATAAATGAAAACAAAAGCTATAATATTAGATGAAAAAGCAATAGGAAGAGCTTTAAAAAGAATATCTCATGAGATTATAGAAAAAAATAAAGGAGTCGAAGATGTTGTACTTATAGGAATTAAGACGAGAGGTATTCCATTAGCATATAGAATACAAAAAAATATTGAGGTAATAGAAGATATAAAGATTCCAATTTATGAATTAGACATAACTAACTATAGAGATGATATTAATAAGGAAGAAAATATAAATATAAGATCTTTTGATTTCGATGTAAGAAATAAAATTGTAATAATAATTGATGATGTTCTTTACACAGGGAGGACAGTAAGAGCAGCCCTAGATGCTATTGTAGATAGAGGTAGACCTAAAAAAGTAGAACTTGGAGTACTAGTTGATAGAGGTCATAGAGAATTGCCAATAAGAGCTGATTTTGTTGGGAAAAATGTGCCCACATCGAAAAGCGAGAGAGTTTCGGTGATGTTAGAGGAACTAGATGATATGGATATGGTAATAATAAGAGAATAAATGAAAATTATTTATTCTCTTTTGGTTTTTGAGGATTTATATACATTGTATAATATTTTTTAAAAATTACGAAACCGGGTTCTGCATTCTTCGGTTTCTTTATATGTTTTTTGTAAGTGTAATTCACAGGTACTTTAGAGGATTGCCGTGCATTACTGTGGTATGCGGCATAAGAAGCTGCCTCTTCTAGGGTAGTATCTGGAATTTCCCTTCCCTTTGTTATAATTACAACGTGAGATCCAGGTATATTTTTGGTATGCATCCAGATGTCTTCTTTTGAAGCTAAATTAAATGTTATATAGTCGTTTTGATTGTTGTTTTTACCTATATATATTTCAAACCCATCTCTAGAAATTACTTTATAAGGTTTAGACTTTATATGCTTTTTGCTTTTAGTATTTTTGCTTTTTAAATAACCTGTATTGACTAGTTCTTCCTTTATTTCACTTACAGCTTCAAAGTCGTCGCAATTATTAATCATGTATTGTAAATTATAAAAATAGTCAAGCTTTTGTTTGGTAATTTTTATTTGTCTATTAATTTTTTCTTGTGCAGTTTTTAATTTTTCATATTTTTTATAGTATTTTTGTGCATTTTTAGATAAAGACAACCTTCCATCCAAAGGTATTTCTATGATATTGTTGTTATCATAATAGTTTTTAACTTTCACAGAATCTTTATAATTTTTAATAGTAGACATATAAGCTATAATTAAATCACCATAGACTTTATACTTATGCCTATCCTTTGATATCTCATATTCGTTTTTCAACTTTAGTAATTTTGATTGATTCTTAGTAATATTTTTATCTACTATTTTTTTTAAATGATGGATACGCTGCTTCATTCTCTGATATCTATCTTTGTAATAATAGTATTCATCCACTAATTTACTTATAGAAGTAAAATTAATTGTTGTATAATCTTTATATATATCAAGTGGGAAACAGTGAAAATCGATATACTCTTTATCTTTAGCATATATGTTCCAACTATAGTTATTATTTTTCTTTGATTTCAATAAATTTTCAAAGGAGATATAAAGTCTATCAAGTAAATTTTCATCAACTTCTCCTATTTTAGAATTTTCATCTATTTTACTACGGAGACACATTTCTCTAGATAATCGAGGACCAAATCCTGTAAAGTTGTGCAGAAAAAAATTATAAACCTTTTTGCCTTCGTTCTCACTTTTGAAAAGTTTTTTGAAAGAGTTATAGTTTATAGTACCAGGATTAACCTCATTTCCCACATCTGGATATTTATACTCAACACCAGGGTATAAAACTCTATCAATACCTTTATTTTCTCCTATTTTGTATATAGAATCTAGCACCTTATTATCTGATAACAAAACCACATTACTATGTTTGCCCATTATTTCAACTACTAAAGTTTTTATACTCTTTGTTCTAAGCTCATCAAATACTTCAAAATCTATTTCTAAAACCCTATCATTATTGATTTGTCTTATTTCTTTTATAATACTACTAGCAAGATACTTTCTTAAAAGCATACAAAAGTTATAAGGCTCATAAGGATTTTTTTTGTTGTTATCTGTTAGATTTATTCGAGGATAGTTATTATTAACGGATACAAGTAGCAAATAATTTTGGCCCTTGTTTCTAATATTAAAAACAAGTTCATCAGTTTCAGGTTGATATATTTTATTTACTTTACCGTTCAGAATTTTTTTCTTAAGTTCATAAATAATGCTTCCTAATACAAAACCATCTAAAGCCATATTACCTCCTTGTTTATAATTATTGGTGAAATACAGTATAACACTATTAATTAAGAAAATAAAGTAAAAAACCTTTTCCAAACAATTGATAATTGAATAATATAATGATATTATATATTAACAAGAAAATAAGGAGGACATATGGGCTATATTGTAAGCATGACGGGATTTGGTAAAGGAGAAAGTAGCAACAAAAGATATAAATTTATTTTAGAATTAAAAACTGTTAATAATAGATATAATGATATACATATTAGAATGCCAAGACATATAAGGTTTTTGGAAGAAAAAATTAGAAAACAAATTAAAGTTTATATAAATAGAGGAAGAGTTGATGTTGCTGTTAATATGGAAGTAATAGAAGGTACGGATATTGAAGTTAGACCGAATGTGGATTTAGCTTTAAAATATAAATCTGCTGTAAATGAACTTTCTAAAGTATTGAAAAAAGACGAAGAATTAGATTTAAAAGATTATATTAATTTCAATGAAATAATTGAAATTAAAAATGAAGATATTGACGAGGAAAAAACTTGGGAGTGTTTATCAAAAGCATTGAATGAAGGATTAAAAAACCTAAACACAATGAGGCTTTTGGAAGGTAGAGAATTATCTCAAGATATGATTAATAATATCGAAAAAATAACAGAAGTATTATTAGAAATCACATCTGGTTCAGAAAATGTAGTCCAGGAATATAAGGAAAAATTAGAAAAACGAATTAAAGAATTATTGGATGATGAATATAATATTGATGAGAATAGATTATACAATGAAATAGCTATTTATGCAGATAAAGTAGATATAAATGAAGAAATTATTAGATTAGAAAGTCATATCAAGCAGTTAAAACAGACACTAAATAAAGGTGGAACAGTAGGACGTAAATTGGATTTTATTTTACAAGAAGCAAACAGAGAGATTAATACAATTGGATCAAAAACTCAAGATTTAAATATAACTAAAAATATAATAGAAATTAAGAATTTAATAGAAAAAATTAGAGAGCAGGCTCAAAATATAGAATAAGGAGAAATTATATGTCGATGATAAACATAGGTTTTGGAAATATTGTAGCATTAAATAGAGTAATTGCTGTAGTTAGCCCGGAATCTGCACCAATTAAAAGATTAATTAATGATGCAAGAGAAGAAGGAAAATTAGTAGATGCTACTTATGGCAGAAAAACTAGAGCTGTAGTAATTATGGATAGTAATCATGTTGTTTTATCAGCAATTCAATCTGAGACTATATCTCAAAGATTCAACAATAAGAATGACATCGATAGGGTTAGCAAATGAAGAAAAAAGGACTTGTAATTGTTATTTCAGGACCATCCGGGGCAGGAAAAGGAACTATATGTAAAGAACTTGTAAAGCGCAAGAA
>Ga0102926_1002653_pt1 | contig 10313 bp, 9 predicted proteins | sample SalPonR1_A_D2_MG_FD_78173 | JGI IMG/M metagenome (GOLD analysis project Ga0102926, IMG submission 78173) | Salt pond soil microbial communities from South San Francisco under conditions of wetland restoration - Salt Pond MetaG R1_A_D2_MG | ecosystem: Environmental > Aquatic > Marine > Intertidal...
AATTTTCTAAATTTTCACACCATTTTTCACCCCACCATGTTTTAGCAATTTTTCTACCTTCAATATTAACTGGGGAATAACCTAATTTTAAGCTCTCTCTACTTTTTTGTCTTAATTCTTCAATTGACATTTGTTTATATTTATTAAAATCCAAAATAATAACCTCTTTAAATTAATCTGAATATGAAAAGAATTCTTTCAATTTTTTATCATCCATTTTAGTAATCCAAGAAACTGTAGAATCTTCACTTTCACCAATTACTTTTTCTGACAATTCTTTTTTAGAATTAATTATATCATTTATTTTATCTTCAATAGTTTTAGTACAAATAAATTTATATACATTAACAACTTTTTTTTGCCCAATTCTAAAAGCTCTATCAGTTGCTTGATTTTCGACAGCTGGATTCCACCATCTATCAAAATGAACTACATGATTTGCACTCGTTAAATTTAAGCCAGTGCCTCCAGCTTTAATTGAAAGAATCATAAAAGGATAATAATTATCACTATTAAAATCCTCAACCCTTTGACTTCTTATTTTAGGTGATACACTACCATCAATAAATAACCCCTCATATCCAAAGAGTTCTTCTAAATAATTTTTTAAAGGCTCAATTATACTCTTATATTGAGTAAAAACTAGCATTCTCTCATGTTTTTCTTTAATCACTTGAGCTAGTTCTTTTAATGCTAAAAATTTACCACTTTCTCTCTCTTTATATTCATCAATTTTTAAATATTGACTTGGATGATTACATATTTGCTTACTTTTTAAAATTGTTGAAAGAATTAAACCTTTTCTTTCTATTCCCTCTTTTTCATCAAGAGTCTTCTTAACGTCTTTTAGTAAATTTTTATATAAAGTGACTTGTTTAGTCGAGAGGGGAATATATAAATCTCTTTCTATTTTATTAGGTAAATCTTTTATTATCGTTTTATCAGTTTTGAGCCTTCTTAAAACAAAGGGATCAACAACATTTCTTAAACTTTTATATATTCTAGTATTATCTTTAGCTTTCTTAGTTATTTGTGAAAAATCTTTTTTATTACCCAACAATCCAGGATTTACAAAATCAAAAATAGACCAGAGATCTAATAATGAATTTTCTATAGGAGTACCTGTCATTGCTATCCTATTTTTTGAATTAATAGATTTTATAACTTTAGATTGTTTTGTATTTGAATTTTTTATTGCTTGAGCTTCATCTAAAATAATCAAATCCCATTTTTTTTCATTTATACTTTCTCTGAGAGACACCATTTTATAAGTAGATAAATATATCCCTTTTTTATTAAAATCCATTTCTTGAAGTTTTTTCTCACTTTTGTCCAAAACAAACATATTAAGAGTTGAAATAAATTTTTCTCTCTCAGCTAACCAGTTCCCAATAAGTGAAGCGGGCACAATAAGCAATACTGTGTTTATTCGATTTTCTTCTATTAAAGATCCTAAAATAGCTAATATCTGGACAGTTTTTCCAAGACCCATATCATCGGCTAAACAAGGCCCCAATCCTAGGGATAACATTTGATAAAGCCAAAGTACACCTTGTTTTTGATATTCTCTTAAATTACCTGAAAAGTTATTTGATAATTTGAATTCTTCAATATCGGAGGATTTATGATTGTAAAAATTTTCAAGCCATTCTCCGTTTTTATATATTACATCTTCATTAATATTAATTGAGGAATTCGGATCTTGTTGCATTTTAACAAACTCTAAAAAAGTAATTCCTCCTCCAATTTCATTAATCAAATTATTATAATCATATAACAACTTCATTAATTTTTTATGATTAATTTCTATCCACTTACCTTTATATTTTATCAAACCTTCTTCTAATTTTAACAACTGTTCTATTTCATCTTTTGAAAGATTCTCATCTTCAAAAACAAAATTCAAATCAACTGATAATATAGATTTAAGAGACATGCTATTATCAAAACTTTCTCCTATATTTACTTGAGTATGAATTTTATTTTTTGATTTCCACCATGAGGGAAATCGAAAACCAATTCCACATTTACTAATATAATCAGAGTGCTTTAGTAATTGATAGGCCTCATCGGATGTTAAATAATTAGGATCAAATATCTGCCCCCCTTCAATTAGAGAAGATAAAATATCACATTTACCACTAGCTTTAAAAATAGATGACAATAAATGTAATAATTGCTTATTATCATTTTTAAATTCATTTAAAGCATATGATAAAGGCATATGTTTAACTTTATTATCAACAATAGTTGTATAACTAGTTAAAAAACCAAAAGGATATTCATTATTATCAGTTTCAACTAAGTGAAAATAAGTTCTATCAGATTCATTAAAATCTGGGAAAAAGGATGTTAAACAAGCCTCAATAGTTCCATCATAATTATTTATTGTACTATAAAGCCAATTTTCTAATAAATTCCAATAATAAGTTATCCAATTATTATCAATATATTCAAACCCAGAGCACAAAGGTTTAGCATCTGTAATTTTATTTATCACCTCAGCTGATAATTCAATTTTAATATTTGCTTTTAATAAAATAGAATCAATTTTCTCTACACATCTAAGAAATTCATTTGAAAAAAAGCAAAGAAAATCTAAACCTAAGTTATCAATTTTATCCCCACTTTTTATGTATTCAAAAATACTTAAAATAGGTTCTTTTCTAAATTTTTCCACCCAAGGCGAAGTACCTGAAACATTATATCCATCTTCAACAAACCATAAATCAAATTCAATATTATTCATAATCTTGATATTACATGAAAAATTATATAAATAAAACAAAAAAATAATTATCAATAACAAAATAGTAAAAAAGTCTAACTCTAAAAATAGCAACTTTAAACTTAATGAAAAAAATACTATATTTTTTAAAGAAAAAAAGCACTTTTTTCTTATTGACACTTATTATTAAATATGATAATTTCACCTTTGTGAATTAGTTAAAACTAATAAACATTAAGGGCCTATAGCTCAGTTGGTTAGAGCAACGGACTCATAATCCGTGGGTCGTAAGTTCAAGTCTTACTGGGCCCATAACAACATCCATATAAATTGGATGTTGTTTTTTTTCTTCACAACATAAATTATTTTATATTAAAATTAGAATAAATATTGATTTGTAATAACTTAATCTAATAATTTATATTTAGTTTTGATATATTAAGATAACTTATTAGTAGAGACTATATAAAATGAAAAGATTCTTAAATAATGAAATTGAAAAAACCAAAAAGATTGTAAACTCATTTTTTAAAACAATAATTTTTACATTTTTATAATGTAATTAAATTTCCACAATTATTAACTAAATCATCAATTGACGAAATATTTTCTTTAATAAAAGGATTCAATTGAAATGTTGAGAGAGGAAAAATAGATTTCAATTTCTTAGAAGTATAATCATAATTTTCTGTAGATTTGTTGATGATAATCTTATTTATGGTGAAATTTAATTCATCCATTTGCTTTTTTATTAATAAACTCTCACTATAGCTCATCTCATCTTCATTCAAAACTAAAATGAAATTAACTATATTTTTATTTTTTAATAAATTATTAAGTTTTGTATATCTATCCTTCATCAATATTAAACGTTTATAAATTGGATCGTCTTGAACTATTTCCTGATTTTCTTTTCTTATATTTTTTATTGTATTTTTTTTATTAACAATTTCTACTCTCATCTCTAAAAGGCTATTAATCCAATGTAAACTTAAATTTGGGAGAGCTAAAGTTTTTAAAGTTAAAGCTGTTGGAGGAGTATCAACAAAAATATTATCAAACTTTTTTTCATCTATACATCGCTCTAATGCCAAAAGTGCAGCATATTCTTCAGTGCCTGGAGCATATTTCAATATTGAAAAATATTTATCTATATTAAGTGATTGTTGATAATGATACATATTCTTTAATTGATTTTGCGTATTCTTAATATATTTTTTTCCTAATTTAGAAATATCACTTTCTCTCACATAATATTTATCTTCAATTTTTTTTGCTTTATTTGAAAATTTTTGATTGAATATATCATGTAAATTATGCGCAGGGTCTAAAGAATCTAATAAAACATTATTTTTTTTTGTATATGCTTTTGTAGCAGAAAGTGCTGAGCAAGTAGATTTACCAACTCCACCTTTGCCTATAAATATATTAATTTTTTCCATTTTATGTACTCCAAATTCTAGGGTTCACCCATAACGCTAGCTAATTCACTTAATCCATTACCAGTTTGTGATGCCCGTAAAAACATTTTTTCAATATCTTCTTCCATAAATGGAATTAATTCTAAACAAACAAAAACAGGTGGAGATGGAAATCCAATAGCAGAACCAAATAACATTAAAGTGAAAACATTTTCCATTTCACTTACTTCATATTCTATTTGAGAAGTGGCTTTATGAAGAGAGGCTTCATGAAAGCCTACAATAAAGCCTTTTATATTTATTATCAATTTCTTTAATAAGTTCATTTTATTTTTTAACTTGGTAGGTAATAACCTCTTTATCATATATTTTTCTAGAAGGGAAAATTGAATACAAACCCCAAAGACTCATTATTATTGCAATATATAAATGATAAATATATATAGGATAATAATATCCATACAATGAAAAAAGAGATCCAATAAAAACACTTACAATTGTTAAAATTTTAAATTTTAAGTATTCTTCTTGTTTTAAACCTTTGTTTTTTATACTTTTATTATAAAAACCTGTTCTAAAAAGAATTGGAATAGCAACTGAGAATATTGTAGATCCTAATAGAATATTAGTTGAAACAGCTCTCGTTGATTCCCTCTCATTATTTCCTTTTGTAAGGAAAACCAATAAAAAAACAATAAGCAATACTACATAATTAACAACACTAAGATTAGTTATTTTCTTAAATATTTTCTCCATAATTACCTTCCCTTTTAGCTCTATTATAGCAAAGGGTGTCAAATTTGACACCCTTTAAATAATCATTATGCTAATTTCTCTTCTTTTGTTTGAAAAATTGCCTTAACACTTTCAAAGGAAACTAATACTACAATTAAGATAATAATTAGATTTACGAGCCCTAACATTAAAGAAGAAGATGTTAAATAATTCATTTCATTAATAATCAATGCCCATAATGTCATAATCAACATAAATACAGCCGGTATAAATGATACTAAATATTTATTTCCACCTCGTTTTTTCAAATATACTGAAGCTGTAAATAAAGCTAAAGCTGCAAGAGTTTGGTTATTTGCACCAAATAGTGGCCAAAGAGTTAAAGCTCCTTTACCATCAACACCAGTTGAGAATGCTAATAATCCAGCAGTTAATAAAGCTAATATAGTTGCACCATATTTATTTGTAAAAAAGCTCTTATTTTCAGAGGCTCCTACTCGATTTGCTCCTAATAATTCTTGAATAACATATCTTTGTAGTCTTGTAGTTGTATCTAATGATGTACCAGCAAAAGAAGCAACAAAAACACCCATAATAATTAAACCTAAATATTTTGAAACACCCAAATAACTTATCATATTTGCAGAGCCTTCAACAAAAGCTCCGACTTTAGAACCCAGACCAGCTGCAGCTCCCCAAGAAGCATAGTGTTCACTCCATTTTGCAATTCCAACAACACCAGAAGCATCACCTTTTGAAGCTAAACCAATTCCAGCAACAGTTGCAACTATAACTAATACAGCCAAAGCACCTTCCATTAACATAGAACCATAACCTACAAAAACAGCATCAGCTTCTTTATCTACTTGCTTTGAAGTTGTTCCTGAAGCTACGACAGAATGGAAGCCTGAAATAGCTCCACAAGCAATAGTAATAAACAAGAAAGGCCATAAAGAAGGGGCACCTTGAGGATTTACTTGTACAGCAGGAGCTACAATACTAAGACCACTAAAGGCTGAAACAAAAACACCTAAAATTAATAAAGACATTGCAATAAATAATTCCCATGAATTTATATAATCTCTTGGTTGTAATAATGTAGTTACTGGTAAAGTAGAAGCAATAAAAGCATAAATAAATAAGATAATTGTCCAAGAACCAGTTGCAGGCATTGCACCAATAGCTGGCATATTTATAGGTAAAAAATGTCCTAGCACAACAGTTATATACATAGCAACAACTGCTAATATAGTTGCAGATGTAACATTTTTATTTTTTTTATAAACAGCAACACCTAAGGCTATAGCTATAGGAATCTCCATCCAAACAGGAAGTACTGCTTCTGGATACATACTGAAAATAACTGCTATAACCATTCCTAAAATAGCTAAGAACAACCATAATTCTATAAATACAATTAAGAAAAAAGCAATTCTTACTTTTTTACTAATATATTGAGAAGCAATTTCAGAAATAGATTTCCCTTGAGATCTTAAAGACATTACTAAAGCTGAAAAGTCTTGAACAGCTCCCATAACAATAGATCCTACAAACACCCAAATTAAAGCAGGTAACCATCCCCATATAACACCAATAGCAGGCCCAACAATGGGTCCAGTACCAGCAATTGAAGTAAAATGGTGACCAAAAATAATACCTTTTTTGGTTGGAACATAATCAACACCATCTTCATATTCATGAGAAGGAGTTGTGTTCTTTTTTGATAATTCAAAAATCTTATTGCCAATAAATTTACCATACAATTTATAAGCTATAAGATATCCAACAAATGCTAAAACCATAATTAATACAGCATCCATATATACCTCCATAATCTATATATCACTCTCTTCATTGAACACCTTATAACCTTTTATGTCAAAAAAAAATATGCTATATTCAAACATTTTACCATTTATTATTATATTATTTTATAAAAATTAATTTTATAAATCTTTACACAATAAATAATTATTATTGTTCTTGCTAAGTAATTCTGTCAAATGATTGCTCAAATGACTTGAAAATCCCTGCTTATTTATTTTGTCTAATTTATTATTTAAGTTCAAGCGCTAAAGAAGCTCCCTTGATTAGTTTCTAGGGAGCTCTAGTTTAATAGAATTTACTACTATTGCTTCAAAGTTTTAGTATACATCCTTTTTGAAATGTTTAATTGTTCTAGCAAGTATTTTTCATCTTGAATTTCATTAGAATTTTTATCTAATACCCTTGCTATGCTTTCACATTTACAAGATCTAATTAAGGCTTCTGAGAGCATTGATTCATATTTTGTTACTAATTCACACATTGTAGCGTTTAGAAGTTTAGATTTGCTTAATTCTTCTAAAGTGTTATCAAATATTTCCTGTATTATTAATTTAGTTTCCATATCTTTTCCCTTTAAAGTAGTTCACAGTTGCATACATTCTTAACTAATGGGGTTTTTATTAAATCTCCTTTTACTAGAGCGTTATTTATTAGCGATTGGTAACAGATGTTATTAATTACCCTAGGACTTCCTTGTGAAGAATCATAAATAAAATCAATAGATTCCTGCGTAAATAACTCTTTCTTGTAGCCAACACTAGTTAAATGAGTTTTAATATATTCTTCACTCTCTTCTCTGTTTAGATTGTTTAATTTGCAAACCATGTTAATTCTTTGCCTTACAGCTTCATAATTTCTTTTATAAAGTTTATCTTTTAATTCTGGTTGACCAACTAATATTAAAGCCATAGGAGCATAGCTGTCCATTTTGTAGTTCAGTAGGAACCTTACTTCTTCAATGGCCTTTTTTGTGAGCAGATGTGCTTCATCGATTATTGTAATAATCTTTTTGTTTTTTGAAGATTTTAAGAACTCAAGTTGAGAATGTAGTAATGCTTTACTATCCCCTCTGTAGTAGTTTGTATCAATGTTTAATTGTAGTAATATTTGCTTATAAATAAGTCGAGGTGTCAAATCACTATCACTAATATAAAAGATTTGGTATTTATCATCACTTAAATTCTTTTTTAATAATCTAAGTAATGTTGTCTTCCCTGAACCACACTCAGCAGTAAAGACAACGAACTTTTGCTCTTGAGCTGCAAATTCTAATCTACTAAGAATTTCTTTATGAGCCTCTGTTATTAACAATTTTGATACATCAATATCACTAGAAAAGGGAATTTTACTTATTTTGTAATATTTTTTAATATCTATCATATTTTTCATCCTCTTTAATAGTGGAAAGTTTGTAAGCATATTCAGTACTACTTAGCTTTAATTGCTCTTCTTCATTTCTTTTAACAGCTTTACTTGCTAAGTCAAGATCAAAGTTAAAATCATCTTTTGCTTGAGCTTTTCTCACTCCTTCTAACAAATCTGATTTAAATGCAGGAAGGAGAGACTTTCCTGTTGCTTCTCTCTTTGCTTCTTTCTTAACAAAAGAGCTAATAACCAAAGGATTAGCAATTATATCTTCAAAACCAACCTTTCTAACAAAAACTTTTTCTTTATCTTGAGGATCATAAATTACTTCTACTTCGAATCCAATAAGATTTGGATTTTGAATATCATAGTTAGTTCCATCAATAGATATTGTACAATCGTTGTTAACTTTTCTAGTAACTCTTGTAGAAAAAGCATTTACTAATAATTCATCACTAATAAATCTTAGTGGTTTGTTGTCTTTTGCAAAGGCAGATCTAGGAGTACCTTCTTTTAATCCAGAATGTAATGTTTTATTATAATATTGCTCTACCCATGCATCGTAGTTTGAATTCATCTCTTCTAAAGTATTATATTTTTCTAATGCAGCTTCTGAAATAAACTTGTTTAAAAAGGCGTTAAAAACTTCAATTAGACCTTTTGTTTGGGGGGAGAAGGGCTTAGCATGAATTTTCTGTATGCTACATTTAGCACAAACAGTTTCAAGCTTCTTACTTATGTATGGTTTACCATTATCTAAAAGTATGGTGGAGGGAGCACCATATTTCATGATAACTCTTCTAAGAGAATCTTCTACCTCATAGAAGGTTTGTCTAGAATAAAACTTACCATCCAACATCATTCTAGAGCTATTGTCTATCCAACCAATAAAATAGGTTTGAATCATTTTGTTGTTTTTACCAATTGGTAAATAAGGTCCATATTTAAAATCACTTTGAAGTTGTTCCATCCTATGACTCTTTCGGTATCTTCTAGTTGCAACACCTGTAGATTTAACATAATTATTCATTTGTTTTTTAGAAAACCCAGCTTTTTGAAAATATCTTTGAAGAGTAGATCTTTTTAAGCTTCCTTTTTCAACATCGCCTCTTACCTCTAAGATATATATAATATCTTTAATACTTCTTTGTGGGTTTTCTCTTCTTGCAGTAATTGCTAGATCCAATATCTCTTGCTCAACAACTTTACCAATACTTTTCCCTTTGTTCTTTGGCATTAAAGCAGTGAATCCTCCTTCTTGATAACTTTCTAGATATCTTTTAAGTGTTCGAACACTTGGCCCTCCATTTAAGCTTTTCTCTTTAATGAGGGATAATCTTTCTTTTTTAGTCAAATTTTCATCAATAAATGTGGAAATTAGATTAAACCGTTCAGTAGCTACTATTTCTTGCTTTGTTGCTACATTTTTTGCCATTTTATTACCTCCTAAATAAAACAATACTAATAAAATAGTTTTTTTATCTGGGGTTTAAAATGTGAACTAGTCGGTTTCCTATTTCACTAAATAAACTGCTAAAGAAGCATATTTTGCTAAGATTGCTCCATTTCTTAAGGTCTATAGTTGATAATGAAGTTACATAAGTTAGTAAGTACCTTGTATTTGTAGAAATAATTTTAATGGTATCTTTAAACCTACTATAGTTTCTATAATACCATTTTTTCCAGTTTCTTATTGTAGATATTGCACAAGTGCAATTATCTACTTTAAATGAATGGAAGATATATTGAGTTATTCTAACAGCTGCATATTGTTTGTAGGGAATCATAAAATCTGGTAAAACAGTGTGATATCGTTTTTTACCACTACAATCACAATAATAGACTGGAACCCTGAACTTAACTCTTTTTTCATCAGAAAACTTTAAATATCTAAGTCGATATTTATTTATTTTCATAACTTTTCCACAAACGGGACACTTTATTACATAATCTTCATTTAAAGTTATAAATACACTTTATCTTTTGACATATTGATATTTAGGAATTTCAGTGCTAATATTATAATCACTTTTTTGGTGAGTGAAACCTTAAATAATCTGGTAGAAAATTTAGGAGGTTTCACTCTTTTTTTCTCCTTCTTTTATTACTTTTTTTAATTAATTACGCATTATAATATGGAATAGTTCATAAATAAAGGGACAAAATTAGCAATCTTTATTAGTAATTGTGGACAGAGCACTTAATCAAGCTTTTGACATTAGAAGATAGCAATAACA
>Ga0102926_1002655_pt1 | contig 10313 bp, 9 predicted proteins | sample SalPonR1_A_D2_MG_FD_78173 | JGI IMG/M metagenome (GOLD analysis project Ga0102926, IMG submission 78173) | Salt pond soil microbial communities from South San Francisco under conditions of wetland restoration - Salt Pond MetaG R1_A_D2_MG | ecosystem: Environmental > Aquatic > Marine > Intertidal...
CGATGATCGCGGTGACCTTGCAGCCGTCCTCCTCGCTGAGGAACTTGGCAGCATGGTAGCCCACGTTGCCGAGGCCCTGCACCCCCACGCGCTTGCCGTCGAGCGTGCCCGACAGGCCCGCGGTCTTGACGTCCTCGGGGTGGCGAAAGAACTCGCGCAGGGCGAATTGCACACCGCGCCCCGTCGCCTCGGTCCGGCCCTGGATGCCGCCGCCGTTCACGGGCTTGCCGGTGACGCAGGCGCGGTAGTTGATGTCGGTGGTGGCCATGCGCTTGTACTGGTCCGCGATCCACGCCATCTCGCGCTCGCCGGTGCCCATGTCGGGGGCGGGCACGTTCTGCGCCGGGTGCACGAGGTCGCGCTTGATCAGCTCATAGGCGAAGCGGCGGGTGATCTGCTCGAGCTCGTGCTCTTCCCACTCGCGCGGGTCGATGCACAGCCCCCCCTTGGAGCCGCCGAACGGCACCTCGACCAGCGCGCACTTGTAGGTCATCAGCGCGGCGAGCGCCTCGACCTCGTCCTGGTTCACGGCCATCGCATAGCGGATACCGCCCTTGACCGGCTCCATGTGCTCAGAATGCACGCTGCGATAGCCGGTGAACGTGTGGATCTGCCCGCGCAGCCGCACCCCGAAGCGCACCGTATAGGTGGCGTTGCACACCCGGACCTTCTCCTCCAGCCCCGGCGCGAGATCGGTGAGCGCCACTGCACGGTTGAACATCAGATCCACGCTCTCGCGGAATGTCGGCTCCCTCTTGGCTGCCATGGTTACACCCTCCCTTTTGTCCTGCGGCCAGCCGCCGCACGTGGCGCGATGGTTACGGCATGAAATCGCGATGTCCAGCGCGAATCAGGCCGCGGCGCGGGTGCCGGGGGCGCACCGGGAGGGAGAAGCAGCGCGTCATTGTCGCCCGCCCGGGGACAATTTAGCACGTTTTTTTTAATTGTTATTCCATATAGTTAACTCCTCCCCCCCGCCTCTGGTGCGCCTTATTTAGACCACAATTCGGGGCGATCAGCGCCTGTCGAGGGTCTGCCGGCTTGCAGGGATCTCGGCGCGGAATACCGAAAGGTGATCAACATGGCTGAGTGTATCGCACGACCGCCACGGGTGGGCGCAGCGGACCGTTTCCTGAGCGACGAACGTGGCTCGGTGACGGCGTTCGCCTTCTTCGTCTTCATGATCATGCTGCTTGTCGGCGGCCTCGCGCTCGACACGATGCGCCACGAGATGGTGCGCGCCCGGATGCAGGCCACGCTCGACCGCGCGGTGCTCGCCGGGGCGAAATCCCCGGATGCCGATATCGCCCGCGCCACGGTCGAGGATTACTTCGACAAGTCCGACCTCGCACAATACCTCGAAGCGGAACGCGAGGACGACATCCAGATCTACCTGAACTCGGCCCGCGTCTCGGCCCGCGCCTCGGGCACCATGGACACCTACCTGATGAAGCTCGCGGGCGTCGAGACGCTGTCCACGGGCGGTGTCTCGACCGCCGAGGTGCGCGTCCCCAAGCTCGAAATCTCGCTTGTGCTCGACGTCTCCGGCTCGATGAGCGGCACCAAGATCGCCCGCCTGCAGGACGCGGCCAAGCAGTTCGTCACCACCATCCTCGAGACATCGACGCCGGGCAACGCCGTGATCTCGGTCATTCCGTTCAGCTGGTCGGTAAGCCCGCCGCAGACCGTGTTCGACGCCCTGACGGTGGACGTCGAGCACCCCTATTCCACCTGCCTGCGCTTCAACAGTTCCGACTATCAGGACAGCGCGCTCACCTCCGGTGCCAGCGCGATCACCGGCGCGGCGAGCGTGGACCAGATGATCTACACCTCGGTCTATGGCGATTTCGACGACCTGGATCAGAGCTGGCGCTCGTGCTACTCGGACGACTACATGCGGTTCCTGCCCTACTCGATGAACGAGACCGCGCTGCACGGCATGATCGACGCGCTCGAGGCCGACGGCAACACCAGCGGCCATGACGGCATGAACTGGGGTGCGGCGCTTCTCGACCCGAGCTTCCGCAATATCTCGGCGCAACTGATCGCCAATGGCGAGATGGACGCCTCGCTGTCCCACGTCCCCGCCGATTACACCGAGCCGGAAACGCTCAAGGTCGTGGTGATGATGGGCGACGGGGCCAACACCACCTCCTATTTCTTCGACCGCAGCAGGGCGCGCTATCGCGGCCCGAATTCCGACCTCTACCGCGTCACCCACCAGGACCAGGAATTCGACTACGCGTTCGACATCTACAACCGGTCGCGCGTGTGGCACGAGCCTTGGGTAGAGCAGTACTGCTACCTCGACTGGCTGGAATGCGTCTACAAGGTCGACGGGCCGATCGTGTCCACCCACTACCTGCGCGACCCGAGCCCCGAACGCTACTACAACCTAGATGACGAGGAATGGCTGTCGCCGTCGGAATTCCAGGCTCTGGAAAACCTCGAGGGCTTCATCGAGAAGGAACGCCTCTCCTGGGAGCACGCCTGGGGCATGATGTCCCCGCGCTTCTACTCCGAGACCACCGGCGACTGGAGCGCGTGGAACGATTATGTCGGCTCCGAGCAGGTGGACGGCACCGCCAAGGATTCGCGGATGCGCAATGTCTGCGGCGCCACCAAGGGACGCGGCGTCGTGGTCTATTCCATCGGCTTCCAGGTGTCGCAGGGCGGACGCGCCGAGCAGGTGCTGTCGGATTGCGCCTCCTCTTCCAGCCACTACTACCGCGCCAACACCACCGATATCAGCGCGGTGTTCAGCTCCATCGCCGCCAACGTGCAGAATCTCCGGCTCACCCAATGATCACGCGTCTCGGCACATATCTTCGCCGGTTCGCCCGGGACCGGCGCGGCAACGCCTCCGTGGAGTTCGTCGTCCTCGCCCCGTTTCTCATCATGTTCATCCTCTTCGCGATCGAGCTGGGCATGCTGTCGCTGCGCGCGGCGTTGCTGGAACGCGGGCTCGACATCGCGGTGCGCGAGGTACGCCTCGGCACCGGTACCGCGCCGGAGCATGACGAGATCAAGCAGATCGTCTGCGACAACGCCTCGGTGGTCTGGGATTGCGATGCGAAGCTGCGGCTGGAGATGATCCCCACCGACCTGCGCAACTTCTCCACGCTCAACGGCGCACCCGACTGTACCGATGCCGCAGAGCCGTCGAAGCCGGTGCGCAATTTCATCCCCGGCGGGCAGAACCAGCTCATGCTGCTGCGCGCCTGCCTGAAATACAGCCCCCTCTTCCCCGAGGCGATACTGGGCGATGCGCTGGTCAAGGATTCCAGCGGCGACGTCGCGCTCACCACCGTTTCGGCTTTCGTGCAGGAGCCGATCTGATGCGCTGGCTCGCCCGTACCCTGCGCCGCCTGCGCCGCGACGAGCGCGGCACCGTCGCGGTGGAGACGGTGCTGATCGCGCCGCTGCTCATCCTCGGGCTATTCTTCTCCTACGAGGCGTATGGCCTGTTCCGCCAGCAAAGCCTGCGCGAGAAGGCCACCTACACGGCCGCCGACATCCTCTCGCGCGAGACCGGGGTCGTGACCGACACCTATATCGACAACCTCAAGAGCGTGTTCGACATGATGAGCGGCACCGGCAGCGCGCAATTGCGCGTCTCGGTGGTGCGCTACCGCAACGACCCGAGCCAGGGCGTCGACCAGTTCGACCTGCGCTGGTCAGAGGTGCGCGGCGCGGGAGAGATGGTGCCGCTGACCGACGCGGCGGTGCGCCAGGCGCATGACACCTTCCCGATCATGGATGACGGCGAGGAGATCATCTTCGTCGAGAGCCGCGGCACCTTTACCACCCCCGTGAGCACCGGGTATTTCAACGAGAGCCTGCTGACCACGCGGATGTTCGTGATCCCGCGTTTCGCGCCGCAGGTCTGCTTTGTCGGGGTCTGCGTGCCGCAAACGAGCTGACGCTCACTCCGCGTCGCGCGCCGCGATCCGCTGCTGCATCAGCTCCGCGATCAGCCGCGCCGGCGTGCCCGGGGTGACACCGCCCACGCCGACGCGCCGCCCGATGCGCCACCAAAGGCCCGGCTCCCAGGCGAACGGTCCGCGCGCGCGCAGCGTCACCGTGAAGCCGTTCGAGGGCTTGAAGGCGAACGCCCCCCGCGCCACCGACACCACGTCCTCCATCCGCGCCAGCACCCGCCCGTCGCTGCTCACCAGCGCGTCGCGCTCCAGCACCAGGTAGCCCGCCGTGGCGTGCCACATCCGCCATGCCATCCACAGCGCGCCCAGCCCGATGACGGCCATGCCCGCCTGCCATTGCGGTGTCGGGTCCTGCGTGGCCACGAACCACAGCATCAGCAATCCCAGCGCCCCCACCGAGCCGACACCGATCACCCGCCGCCCCGGCGAGGGGGCGAGGAACGGCCTCGGTTCCGCGTCGTCGTCGTGATCGGTCATGTCCGGCCCTTGATCCATTTCCAGCGCCCGCCCCGCTGCGTCCTGCCGCGTCCCTTACCCCATGTCGCGGCCGAGGGGCACCCGTTTTCGTACGCAAGGCGGCGTTGCAGGTCGCGCGCGCCTCCGCCATGGTAACGGCCTCGATGCGCGGCACCTGCTCGAAGCCGTCCATCTCGAACCGTCCCGCCACCGTCGCCGCATCCGTCCGGTGCCATGTGTCGTCCGGGCGCCCCGATCTGCACCGCTCTCTCATAGCCCGACAGCCTGCGGAACAGCACGTTGCAGGAGATTTTCGACTTGAACGACGGGTTCGGGACAGACGCGACCCAGCAGTGGCCCTCCTCCTCCTCCGTCATCCTTTGGTCGCGCCCGGGGACGACGCGGCATCATAGTCACCGTCCGCCCCGTTAACCGCAGCCTCCACCGCAATCGGCACCGACGGAATACCGACAGGACACCGACATGATACCGACCCGGATTTTCTTTCCATCCCGGCGTGTTAACTCTGATTCGCCACCATCCGGCGTACCATGTCCAAATACACCCCCTCGACCTCCGACAGCGACAGCCGCCCGCGTTCGCGGTACCAGGTGTTGATCCCGGTCAGCATCGCGATGAGCGCCATCGCCGCGATGCGCGGCTCGGCCACGGCAAAGCGCCCCTCGGCCACGCCCCGGCGCAGGATCGCCTCGGCCGCGGTCTCGTAATCGCGTCGCAACCCCTCGATTACGTTGAAGTTTTCCGGCTCGAGGTTGCGCAGCTCCATGTAGGAGACAAAGACCGCGTCGGCCCGCCGCGTGTTGAACCGGATGTGGAACCGCGTGAAGGCTTCGAGCGCGGCGCGCGCGCCCGCCTCAGCCGGCGGCGCAGCGGCTTCCCAGGCGGCCAGCAGCTCCTCCATGTGGGCGCGCATCAGGTCAAAGAGCAGCGTCTGCTTGTCCGGTGTGTAGTTGTAGAGCGCACCCGCCTGCACGCCGACTTCTGCCGCGATTTTTCTCATGGAAACAGCAGCATAGCCATGCCGCGCGAAGAGCCGCAGCGCCGCCCCGCGGACCCGCGGGCCGGTGATGTCGGAATGCGAGCCTTGCGTGCGTGCCATGCCACCGGTTTATCTGAACATCCGTTCAGATCAAAGCCCGCCTTGCCCCGCCCCCCCGCGAATGGCAAGAAAGGGTGTCCCTTATGCCACGAGGCTTTGATGCGTCCCCTGCCCGCCTGTCTTGCCGCGATGATGGCACTCGCCGCCTGCGCCGAGCCCTACCCGGTGGCCCCCGAACTCGCCGCCTCGGGCGCGGACACGCCCTACCCGGAGCTCGTGCCGGCAGAGCGCATCACCGCACAGGTGCTGCCCGCCACCACGCCCGGCGCTGCCACGCCCCCAACCGCCGCCATCGGCGACCGCGCCGCCCGCCTGCGCGCCCGCGCGGACCGCCTGCGCGGCCCGGTCATCGACCCCGGGACCGAAAGCCGGATGCGCCGCGGCGTGGCGGAGTGAGGTGCGTTGCAAGCGTTGGGCGAACCGGTTACATCGCGCAAACCCCGCGTTCTTGAGTATCGGAGACATCCATGAGCCCCCCCCTGCGTCTCGGCATTGCCGGGCTTGGCACAGTCGGCACCGGCGTGGTGCGCATCATCCGTCAGAAGGCCGAGCTCCTCGCTTGCCGCGCCGGGCGCCCGGTCACCATCAGCGCCGTCTCGGCGCGCACCCGTGACCGCGATCGCGGCGTGAGCCTGGCTGGCTATGCCTGGGAGGACGACCCGGTGGCGCTCGCCGGACGCGAGGATGTGGACGTGTTCGTCGAACTCATGGGCGGCTCGGACGGGCCGGCCAAGGCCGCGACCGAGGCGGCCATCGCCGCGGGCAAGGACGTGGTCACCGCCAACAAGGCGATGCTGGCCCATCACGGGCAAGCGCTGGCGCGGGCCGCCGAGGAGCGGGGCTGCGTGATCCGCTTCGAGGCCGCTGTCGCAGGCGGAATCCCCGTGGTCAAGACTTTGAACGAGGGACTCGCGGGCAACGAGATCACCCGCGTGATGGGCGTGATGAACGGCACCTGCAACTACATCCTGACCCGGATGGAGGCCACCGGCCAGGGCTACAACGCGCTCTTCGAGGAGGCCGACAAGCTGGGCTTTCTCGAGGCCGACCCCAATCTCGACGTGGGCGGCATCGACGCGGGGCACAAGCTGGCGCTGCTCGCATCCATCGCCTTCGGCTGCCAGGTGGATTTCGACGGCGTCACGCTGGAGGGCATCCAGGACATCACCCTCGACGATATCCGCCGTGCCGCCGACATGGGTTACCGCATCAAGCTGCTGGGCGTGGCACAGATGACGGGCCGCGGACTCGCGCAGCGCATGTCGCCTTGCCTCGTCCCGGCACAGAGCCCGCTGGGACAGCTCGAGGGCGGCACCAATATGGTGGTGCTGGAGGGTGACCAGGTGGAGCAGATCGTGCTGCGCGGCCCCGGCGCAGGCATGGGGCCAACGGCGAGCGCGGTGATGGGCGACGTGATGGACATCGCGCGCGGTACGCGCATCTCCACTTTCGGCCAGCCCGCCGCCACGCTCGACGCCTGCGCCCGGGCGGGCACCACCACGCCCGCGCCCTACTACCTGCGCATGGCGCTGCGCGACAAGCCGGGCGCGCTAGCCAAGGTGGCCACCTGCCTGGGCGAGGCGGGCGTCTCGATCGACCGTATGCGCCAGTATCACCACGACGACACCACCGCACCGGTGCTGATCGTCACTCACAAGACCAACCGCGACGCACTCGACACCGCGCTCACCGGAATCTCCCGGCTCGACGTGCTCGCCGCCGACCCGGTGGCGCTGCGCATCGAGGCGGTCTGAGCCGCCGCTTGTGCCCCCGGACCGCCGTGACTAGTGTTGCCGAAGCTTATCGACAGGGACCGTTCCATGACATCCGAAATCGCTTTCAATGACCGCATGCTCTCGCTGGGACTCGCGCGCGTGGCCGAGCAGGCGGCACTGGCCTGCGCCGACCTGATCGGGCGCGGCGACGAGAAGGCCGCCGACCAGGCCGCCGTGAACGCCATGCGTGAACAACTCAACATGCTGTCCATGAAGGGCGTGGTTGTCATCGGCGAGGGAGAACGCGACGAGGCACCGATGCTGTTCATCGGCGAGGAGGTGGGCACCGGCGACGGCCCCGGCGTGGATATCGCGCTCGATCCGCTCGAGGGCACGACGCTGACGGCAAAGGCGATGCCGAACGCCCTCACCGTGATCGCTATGGCACCGCGCGGCACGCTGCTGCACGCGCCCGACACCTACATGGACAAGCTCGCCATCGGCCCGGGCTATCCCGAAGGCGTGGTGTCGCTTGACATGAGTCCGCGCGAGCGCGTCGAGGCGCTGGCCAAGGCGCGCGGCTGCCGCCCCTCGGAGATCACCGTCTGCGTGCTGGAACGGCCGCGCCACGAGGACATGATCGCCGAGTTGCGCGGCACCGGCGCGGCGGTGCATCTCATCACCGATGGCGACGTCGCGGGCGTGATCCATTGCGCCGAGTCCGAGCGCACCGGTATCGACATGTACATGGGCACCGGCGGCGCGCCCGAGGGGGTGCTTGCGGCGGCGGCGCTCAAGTGCATGGGCGGGCAGATGTGGGGACAACCGGTGTTTCGCAACGACGACGAGCGCGGGCGCGCGGCGAAGGCCGGGATCACCGATTTCGACCGCGTCTACGCCCGCGACGAGATGGTGACCGACCAGGTCATCTTCGCCGCCACCGGCGTGACCGACGGCTCGATCCTCAAGGGCGTGCATCGCCGGCCCGGCTTCGTCGAGACCGAGACGGTGCTCATGCGCTCGCGCACCGGCTCGGTGCGGCGCATGGTCTATCGCAGCAAGCGTGACTGAGGGCAGAGCACGCAGGGGGGCATTGCCCCCGTCGCCGCGCGCGGCGGCTCCCACGGAGTACTTCTGCCAAGAAGACAGCGGAGCGCGGGCATGACGGCCTATCTCGGGGTCGAAACCTCGCTCACCGGGCGGCGCTGGATCGGGCCGGGGGCAGAGGTTGAGCGGCAGGCGGAGGCGATGGCGCAGGCGATCGGACTGCCGCCCGCGGTCTGCCAGCTGCTGGCGCGGCTTGGCGTGCCGGCGGGCGAAGCCGAAAGCTATCTCGCCCCGACCCTGCGCGACCTTCTGCCGGACCCGCGTGGCTTGCGTGACATGGAAGCGGCGGCGGCGCGGTTGCTAGCGGCGGTGCGGGGTGCCGAGCGGATCGCGGTCTTTGCCGATTACGATGTCGATGGCGGTGCCTCGGCGGCGCTGCTGATCGACTGGCTGCGCCGGATGCAGGCCCCTGCCCCCACCCTCTACGTCCCCGACCGCATCGACGAGGGCTATGGCCCGAACGTCCCCGCGATGACGGCGCTGGCGGCCGAACACGATCTCATTATTTGCGTGGATTGCGGCACGCTGAGCCATGACGCGCTGGCGGCGGCGGATGAGGCGGACGTGGTGGTGCTCGATCACCACCTCGGCGGCGAGACTCTGCCGCCAGCGCAGGCGGTGGTCAACCCCAACCGTCAGGACGAGAGCGGCGCGCTGGCGCATCTGTGCGCCGCGGCGGTGGTATTCCTCGTGCTGGTGGAGGCCGGGCGGCAGCTGCGCAAAGGCGGCGGGAAGGGGCCGGACCTGATGCCGCTGCTCGACCTCGTGGCGCTGGCAACAGTGGCGGATGTCGCCCCGCTCACGGGCGTCAACCGTGCCTTCGTGCGGCAGGGGCTGACGGTGATGGCCCGCCGCGCACGTCCCGGGTTGGTGGCGCTGGGCGATGCCGCACGGCTCGACCGTCCGCCCGCTGCCTATCACCTGGGATTCGTGCTCGGGCCGCGTATCAACGCGGGGGGCCGCGTCGGGCAGGCCGATCTCGGCGCGCGGCTCCTGGCTACGTCGGACGCAGTCGAGGCGCGTGGCATCGCCGACCGGCTGGAGCGGCTCAACGAGGAGCGCCGCGAAATCGAGGCCGCGGTGCGCGCCGCCGCGCTGGCGCAGGCCGAGGCGCGGGGGGTGGAGGGGCCGCTGGTCTGGGCCGCGGGCGAGGGCTGGCACCCGGGCGTGGTGGGCATCGTCGCCAGCCGCCTCAAGGAGATGACAAACCGCCCTACCGTGGTCATCGGATTGGAAGGCAGCGAGGGCAAGGGCTCTGGCCGGTCGGTCTCAGGGGTGGATCTCGGTGCCGCCGTGCAGCGGCTCGCGCGCGAAGGGTTCTTGCTCAAGGGCGGCGGGCACAGGATGGCCGCCGGGCTCACGGTGGCGCGCGACCGGCTGGAGGAGGCCATGGCGCGGCTCTCGGACCTGCTGGCGCGGCAGGGTGCCGACGCGGGCGGCCCGGCTGATCTGAGTCTCGACGGGATGCTCATGCCCGGGGCCGCGACGACTGAACTCGTCGAGCGGCTGGAAGCGGCAGGCCCGTTCGGCGCAGGCGCGCCGGGACCGAGATTCGTCTTTCCCGACTGTGCCGTCGGATATGCTCGCGCGGTAGGCGAGACGCACCTTAAACTGCGACTCGACGACGGACTCGGGGGACGGCTCGACGCGATCGCCTTCGGCGCGTTCGACGGCGCGCTGGGCCCTGCCCTGATGGCGCATGGCGGCGCGCGCTTTCACCTCGCCGGGCGGCTGGACATCAATCATTGGGGCGGCAAGCAAACCGTGCAGCTGCGCCTCGACGACGCCGCGCCCGCAGGCTGAACGCTGCCCGTAATTCCTCCGTCACTGGCAGAAATTTGCGAAATACCTCTTGCGCAACCCGACGGTTTTTCATACTCACCCGTCACGCCAAGCACGGCCCGTTCGTCTATCGGTTAGGACGCCAGGTTTTCAACCTGGAAAGAGGGGTTCGATTCCCCTACGGGCTGCCAC
>Ga0102926_1002656_pt1 | contig 10312 bp, 6 predicted proteins | sample SalPonR1_A_D2_MG_FD_78173 | JGI IMG/M metagenome (GOLD analysis project Ga0102926, IMG submission 78173) | Salt pond soil microbial communities from South San Francisco under conditions of wetland restoration - Salt Pond MetaG R1_A_D2_MG | ecosystem: Environmental > Aquatic > Marine > Intertidal...
GAACGGGATTTGGGTTAGGTATTGGCACCTTTTCTGCGGTTGGCAGAGGGTTGCCAGAGGTTCACAGAGCCTAATCTCTCCCCTCTTCTATATAAATCAAACGCCCTTGTTGAAGGATGTTTGAAATGTTGGTGCAAATATAACAACAAATTTTGGGAATATGCAAATGAAAAGAATCCGGAGGTGGATTTTTAAATTGTTTAAAAATTATTACTTTTAGAAAATAAAAACTACTTTAATAACGACGATTATCAGGCAAAATCAGGTATTATAAGCGTTATAAACGAATTAACAATTTGAAAAAACGGATAGAAAATATTAGCTCTTTGATTGAAAGTTGGTGCAAGAAAAAATTAGTTTTTGCCCACCCGCTTCTGCCCTATGGGTCAGTTGGGGAAGCCTACGCACATTGCACACATTTGCAAATCGCACAGGCTGACCCACAGACCAAAATTTGCAAAAGAGTGCAATTTTTGCCAACGCTCGGAGGTGCGTACTATGGCTGATGTGCATGATAGGAAAACCAGGAGTTATAACATGTCAAAGATTAAAGGTAAAAATACAAAACCTGAAATCCTTGTTCGACAATTCCTTCATAAAAATGGATTCCGTTTTAGGTTAAACTATTCAAAATTACCAGGAAAACCTGACATCGTTTTACCAAAATACAAAACGGTGATTTTTATTAATGGGTGTTTCTGGCATGGACATGAAAATTGTAAAGATTTTGTCATTCCGAAAACAAAAACTGAGTGGTGGCTTAATAAAATAAATTGGACAAAACAACGAGACCTATTGAAAACAAAGGAGCTTGAATCGCTTGGTTGGCACGTAAAAGTGATTTGGGAATGTGAATTAAAAAAAAATAATATTGATAAAACAATGAAAAACCTCATTAAAGCTTTAAAAAGTGAAAATACCCATTATTGATATATTTGCAGGACCTGGTGGACTTGGCGAAGGATTTTCTTCTTTAAAAGATAGAAATGGTCAGCGTATTTTTGATATAGGTCTTTCAATTGAGAAAGACGAATATGCTCACAAAACACTATTATTACGCAGTTTCTTTAGACAGTTCCCTGTTAATAAAGTGCCGGATATGTATTACGAAGCATTAAGAGAAAATAATATAGAAATAAGGGAGAAGAAAATTGCGGAGCTTTTTAATTCATATCCTAAACAGACTAGAATAGCACAAGAAGAAGCATGGCATTTCGAACTGCCTTATCCTGAAGAATATGATAAGAATGGAAATCTTAAAGGTGGCTATAAAGAAAAAGAGATAAAAATCAGAAATCAATATATAGATGAAAGAATAACAAAAGTCTTGAATAATAAAGGAGACTTTGTTCTTATTGGCGGTCCTCCATGCCAAGCATACTCTCTAGTTGGCCGTTCGAGGAACAGAGGAATATCAGACAAGGATCATCGGGTACATCTTTATAAAGAATATTTAAGAATCATTGCAAAACATCATCCGGCCGTTTTTGTCATGGAAAATGTAAAAGGGCTTCTGTCTTCCAGTGTTAATGGAAATAAAATCTTTGAACTAATTAAAAAGGACCTTAGAGAACCCTCCAGAGTATATAAAAAATTAAATTCACCAAAATATCGAATTTTCAGCTTGGTCAAAGAACCCATTAATGGAGATTACACAAATCCGCATTACAATAAAAATACTGATTACCTAATAAAAACAGACGAATACGGAATACCTCAAAAGAGACATCGGGTAATCCTGCTTGGGATAAGGGAAGATATCGAAGTAAACCCAAGCATCTTGAAAAAAGAGAATAAAGTTGACCTTAAGCAGGTAATAGGAGATTTGCCTACTCTCCGAAGTGGTCTAAACCGGCGGTTCGTAAAAAAGATAAAACAAGATAGAAAAATGCAAAGGGTTTACAGGAAGGTTGAGGATAGCGACAAGGAATGGATTAAATATTACAAAAAATTCAGTAAAGAAATCCAAAAAATGAACGGTCTTGCTAACGGATTACCGATCGAGGAGCCAGTAATTCCAGAACACGGAATTGGAGCTGAATACATTGAATATGATAGCCCGTCCATAAAAAACCCACATTACAACTGGTACAGAGATAAAACAGGCAAACTTAAGGGCGTTATTAATCATCAATCACGCTCTCATCTTCTAGAAGACCTGCGAAGATACATGTTTTGTGCTGTAGTAATGAAAGCTGAAAAACGATTTCCAAGACTGAATGATTTTCAAAAGTACAGCAAAAAGCTGATACCTGACCATGCCAATGCAGCATCTGGAAAATTTGCTGATAGATTTCGTGTACAGGACCCTGTAAATCCGGCAACAACAATAACAAGTCATATATCGAAAGATGGACATTACTTTATTCACTATGATATAAAGCAGTGTAGAAGCCTCACAGTTAGGGAAGCAGCACGCATCCAAACTTTCCCTGATGATTATCTATTCCGCGGAAGCCGAACTAAACAGTTTCATCAAGTAGGAAATGCAGTCCCACCTTTATTGGCAAATAAAATTGCTGAGATTGTTCATGAGGTATTTAATAAAATTGATAAGAATAAAAACATTGTAAAAGAGAAGGAATTTATAGAGAAGACGTTTTAATAAATGATTGACTACTCAAAAATAGAATCCACTCAGGCGCCACCAGAAGCCAGCTCGATGATTGAAACATTCAGGGCTATCGGTTATTCCATTGAGACGGCTATTGCAGATATTATAGATAATTCAATAACCGCACATGCTCAGAATATATGGATTGATTATGAATGGAATGGCCCTTCAACCATTCTGTCAGTTACTGATGATGGATATGGTATGAACAATGAGAAACTTGTACAGGCAATGAAGCCCGGTAGTATAAGTCCGCTAGAAGTGCGGAAAGAACATGATCTTGGCCGTTTCGGTCTGGGACTTAAAACGGCATCCTTTTCACAATGCAGAAAATTTGCTGTTCTTTCTTTAAAGAAGCAACATCAGCCAGTTTTTTGGTGCTGGGATTTAGATTATGTGAATCATTATAAAAGCTGGTCGCTCATTAGATATTGCCCTGCAGAAGAAAGCTACGTTCGAAACCTTGAAGAGATAGGCCACGGCACAACTGTAGTATGGTGGGATATTGACAGACTTACTTCAAACACACGCACAGACAGTGAACAATCAAAGGCACAATTCCTGTCCACAATGGATTCTGTGAAAAGGCATCTTGGGATGGTATTCCATCGGTTTATAGATGAAGGGTTGAATATATTTTTCAGGGGTCGGAAGATTGAATCCTGGGATCCTTTTATGATCGGTTCAGATGGATTGCAAACCAAGCCGGAATCTGTTTTTGAAAACGGCAAAGTCCGAATAAAAGGTTTTGTACTTCCACATAGATCGAAGCTTTCTGCTGAACAATATTTATATGGGAAGGGCCCACAGGATAGCTGGACAGCACATCAGGGCTTTTATGTATATAGGAATAAGCGGTTGCTGGTCTCAGGTGACTGGCTTGGAATGTTTAAAAAAGAAGTGCACTACGATTTATGCCGTGTTCGAATAGACCTGACTAATGATCTGGACGAAGAATGGCAAATTGATATTAGAAAGTCTGTTGCCAGACCACCTTCAAGATTAAAAGAAACTATCCTTTCAATTGCAAAAGATGTTCGTGCACAAGCCGTGGAAGTATACAGACATAAGGGTAAAATTGTAAAAAGAAAACTGGTTAAAAATGAGTACTTCCCATTTTGGGAAGAAAGAACAAGGCATGGTAAGCGGTTCTATAAGCTTAATCGGAATCACCCTTTAATCAAAGAGTTAAAGGAAAATTTAGATACGGATCCTTCTAAGCTTGAACAATTACTACAGTTTATCGAGGAAACCGTCCCGATTCCCCTGATTACTCTTCAGGAAAGTGAGAACGAAAAACCACATGGACAACCATTTGAGGGAACAGATCACAATTCGATTAAAGAAACTATGCAAAAGCTTTTTAAAGGATTTGTTTCTAGTGGACTTTCTGTTGAAAAAGCGAAAGCAAGGATTCTTAACACTGAACCTTATAATTTTTATCCAGAATACATTGAATTTTTGATAAATGAGTAAAAAAGACCCAATAAAAAACATTAGACAACTATTGTCTGAAAGCTCTTCATACACTAGAGAAGAAATTGAAGAGGCAGTTGATGAAGTTCTTAAAATGAAGTATTTCGTAGGTGAGAATCGTGAAGCGCTCATTAGAAGGATTGAAGAACTTTATACAATTAGACAAGATGAGTTTGGAACGATCTTAAAGGAAGATGAAAACAATCCTTGGTTAAATGAAAAAAGAGCTGAAATTGATTTCGAAAATGGATTTTGGGGAAGGTATCGAGAGTATTTGGAAATAGAAAAGAATTTTGCGCCAGATGTAATAAATAAACTAGATAGAATAACAGATAGCATTCTTGACAACTTTTTCGACCCATCACTTAAGGCTACAGTTAACAAAAAGGGATTAGTTGTTGGACAAGTGCAATCTGGTAAAACAGCAAATTATACAGGACTTATCTGTAAAGCCGCTGATGCTGGTTTTGGATTACTTATAGTTTTGGCTGGAATTCATAATAACCTTAGAAGCCAAACTCAAATAAGGATTGACGAAAGTTTTTTAGGATTTGATACACAACACACCAGAGCTTTTGACCAAAGAAGTATTCAAATTGGAGTTGGAGACCCTTATTTTGGATCTCCGATAGTTGCCCATTCTTTAACCTCAAGTATTGAGAAGGGAGACTTTTCGCAGGGAGCAGCAAATGCATTAGGCTTAAATTTTAACACTTCTGAACCTATTGTAGCAGTAATAAAAAAGAATCCGCACGTGCTTCGTAGGATTTATCAATGGCTGGGAGCGCAAACAAATGAAGATAGTAAGCTTGGACGCGTTATTCGGAATAAATCTCTTTTGCTTATTGATGATGAGGCAGATAATGCTTCCATTAATATTTCAAACGATCCTGAAAGGCAAAGCTCAATTAACGGATGGATTACTCAAATACTTAATTTGTTTGGTAAAAATGCCTATGTAGGTTATACTGCCACTCCATTCGCCAATATTTTTATTCAATTGGATGACCAAAACTTATTCCCTAGAAACTTTATAAAGAATATTCCAGCACCTTCAAATTACATTGGTCCAGAGAAAGTATTTGGATTTAGTCCATTGGACGAAGATGAAACATCAAATGAAGTTCTTCCAATTGTCAATAGAATCAATGATTACAGAGATTTTGTGCCAGATAAACATAAAAAGGATGACCAAAAACCATCTTCGCTTCCCGAATCCTTAAAAAAAGCAATTCGCTGTTTTATTATCACTTGTGCAATAAGACGATTAAGAGGACAAACAACAGTTCATAACTCAATGCTTATTCACGTATCAAGATTTGTTCTTTGGCAAGATCATATTGCTGAGCTCGTCTCTAATCAATTTATTTATTACAGAAGAGGAATTGACCAAAACGATCCTGTCATTTTAAATGAGTTTAAATCAACATTTGAACAAGACGAAAATGGTTATAGGTCTTTTGTAACAGTGTCTCAACAAATTTTAAATTCAGAACTCTCAAGTTTAGATTCACAAATTCAAGTTCATAAATGGAGCGAAGTTTTGCAATATTTAAATGACGCTGCTGCACGAATTGAAGTGAAATCAATACATGGTGGTTCGGGTGAAGCGCTTGACTATTTTGACCATAAAAACGGACTATCAGTAATTGCGGTAGGCGGAAACAAGTTATCCAGAGGGTTAACGTTAGAAGGTCTATCGGTTAGTTACTATTTACGAGCTTCACGAATGTATGACACCTTAATGCAAATGGGGCGTTGGTTTGGTTATAGAGGTGGGTATGTTGATTTATGCCGTTTATTTACAAGTAGAGAGTTGAATGAATGGTTCTGCCATATTACTCAGGCATCAGAAGAATTAAGAGAAGAATTCGATTATATGACAGATGTTGCAGGCTCAACTCCTGAGCAATATGCCTTAAAAGTAAGAACGCATCCTGGCGTTCTCCAAATATCGGCAACAAATAAAATGCGTTCAGCGACAACAGTTCAAATTTCTTGGGCAGGAAGATTAGTTGAATCTTATGAGTTTAAGAAAGACATTTCTATGATTGACAATAATTTCAAACACACACAAAAATTTATATCTACTTTGCCCGCATTTAAAGAGTCGAGACCAAACAATGCATTTGTGTGGTATGACATACCTGCGGAACAAATCATCAACTTTTTTGAAGGAATACAATCAGTGGAAAATCTTAAAAAAGCTGAACCTAGAAAATTAATTCAGTTCATTAATACTCAGTTAAGAAATGGTGAATTAACTGATTGGCGAATTGCTCTTATGACTAAACCGAACCCAAAAAATAATTCAACTTTTGAAGTAAATGGTAATGAGGTTCAAATTGGTCAATGGAAAAGAACTGAAGATAATAAGAACTCAAATGAACAGATATATTATTTAAGAAAATCACATATCATAAGTCCATCCGATGAATTTATTGATTTTACTGCTGAAGAGTACGAAAGAGCAATGAACTTGACTAATCGTCACAGAAAAAAAGCAGGTAATGCAATGTATCCGAACGGACAAATAGTTAGAAATGAATTAAGAAACCCTAAAAAGCCACTGTTAATCATTTACCTGCTTGATCCAGAGGAAAGTATAAGTGCCGAAAATGCTTTACCAAAAGGAATTAATCCGTTTGTAGGCTATGCCATAAGTTTTCCAAAAAGTAATTATAACGCACCAGTATCTTATGCTGTTAATGAGGAGTTGCTCGACAGATTTGATACTGTTGAAGAAGATTTTGAAGATTATGGAGATGACGAAGATTGAAAATATTTGGCTTGATTTAGAGGCTGATGCATCTAATCACTCAGGTTTATTGTACAAGCGGTATTCAGCCGAAGTTTTGCCGGATGTTTACATTGCATTGAAATCGCCTGAGAAACTAAGGTGTATTGCAGCTAGTTTGAGTAGTTCTTTAGAATTTAATGCTAAGAGGTGGAATAAATTTAGGGATATTAAAATCCAAAGAATACCAGATCAAAATGATAAGAATAAACAATTTCTTCTGGTAATTTTGCTTAGCAGTCAACACAAGGATGTTTTCTCTACACTTTGCGAAGACCTCATTATGAAGGTTTCAGATGTTAATGAGGAAAATATTCTTGTGCAGGAATTAATCTTAAGGCTTGATAAATGGCATTTGTTATTTGAGAAGCTTGGTAGGCAGGGGCTCTCCGAAGAAGCACAAAGAGGGCTGTATGGAGAATTGTATTTTCTGAAGAAATTCTTAAATAAAACTACAGATGCAGAGTATTGTGTTAACTCATGGCGTGGTATTGAAAAAGCTGTTCAGGACTTTCAATATTCTGACTGGGCTGTTGAAACCAAAACCACGAGTGGTAAAAATCAGCAGAAACTACAGATTGCAAGTGAAAGGCAACTTGACACTTCTTTAGTTCCAAATATTTATCTTCTTCATCTGTCACTTGAAGTCCGTGAAAATCATGGGGAAACACTAAACCATCTAGTGGAAGAGCTATCTGACTTAATAACTCAGAGTCCGGCAGCTTTAAGTATGTTCAAATTAAAATTGCTGGAAGCCGGATATTTCAGTCACCATCACGGTGAATATGAAGAAACAGGCTACTCCATCCGGCAGGAAAATATTTACAAGATAACCGATGATTTTCCCAGAATAACAGAAAAAATGATACCAGCAGGTGTCGGGGATGTAAGATACTCATTAATTATTTCAGCAAATGAATCATGGCTTATTGATGAAAAGCAATTGTTTAATCAAATCATAGATAAAAAGAATGATTGAAAGTAAAGAGTTAAATAAATTCTACAAAGAGATACAAGAGGAGATAAAATCATCGTTGATTTCCGAAGAAGACGGAGCATCACCTGAACAACTTTTCACAGAATATGCTTTGGCTATTTTAGCTGAAAACGGTGAAACCGAGAATTACCGGGTAAGTTATGATGAAAAAATAAGTAAAAGAGGTACCGAACACAAAGTAAATGGTTATGCACTCTATGAGAATTATGAAACTCTTGACTTATTTATAAGCATTTACAATCCCAGTGATGATATACAGACAATTCCCAAACCAGATGTTGATAAAGCCCTTGACCGTTTGAACAAGTTCTTTCGCAATACAATATATAAGGACTACGTCAATGAAATTGAAGAAAGTTCTGAAATTTTTGATCTAGCTCAAACCCTTACAAACGTTAAGGAGGTAAATGAATACCTGACGCGTGTAAATATTTTCCTCATCACCAATGGATCGGTAAAGTCAGAAACCTCTCATTCAGCAAAAGTGGCTGGATACCCGGTATTCTACAGAATTATTGATATCCATTATTTGTATAATCTGTCAGAAAAGTCAGGAATTCCGATAGAAATAAATTTTGCTGAAAACGGTGTAGCAATTCCCTGCATTGAAGATTATAATGATAACGAAGACTATCAATCCTACCTGGCTATTATTCCCGGACATGCTTTGGCTGATATTTATGAACAATACGGGCCAAGGCTACTTGAACAAAATGTTAGGTCCTTCCTCCAGTTTAACGGAAAGATCAATAAGGGTATTCGTAAAACTATTTTAATGGAACCACAAATGTTTCTCGCCTTTAACAACGGAATAGCAGCAACCGCAGAGGAAATCAGACTTACTGAAATGCATGATAAATCAGGGAAAACTATCGAGTATGTGAAGGATTTTCAAATAGTTAACGGAGGACAAACGACCGCTTCCATATATCATACATGGAAAAAAAATAACGCAGATATTTCAAAGATTTTTGTGCAGCTCAAGCTAACCATCATAAAAGACCGTGAGAATTTTGGTGAAATTGTTAGTCGAATAGCGGAATATGCAAATACTCAAAATAAAGTATCAGCTTCTGACTTAAGTTCAAACCGAGAAAACCATGTGATTCTCGAAAAACTATCAAGGACTATTTGGGCTCCACCGAAAGAAGGTGAAGTCCATCAGACAAGATGGTTTTTCGAGCGATCCAGAGGACAGTACAGAAATGAAAAATCAAGATTTGGCATAACACCATCTAGAAGGAAGCAATTTGAAAAACAAAATCCACGTAAACAGATGTTTACAAAGGAGCAGTTGGCAAAATTTGTAAATACTTTTAAGGAGGTCTACGATGGAAAGAAACTTGTAATCGGTCCTCATTTTGTTGTTAGGGGAAGTCAAAAAAACTATTCGCAGTTTCTGAATTACAATTTTGAAGACAAACCCGATAATATTTTTTTTGAAGATGCTGTGGCGTTGGCTATTATTTTTAAATCTGCAGAACAGATTTATGGAGTAAAACCAAATGCTATGGGAGATATGAGGTACATAACTGTCCCTTATACAATCGCATGGATAAGCTATAAACTCAATTACGCAATTGATTTATACAAAATCTGGAAAAAACAACAAATCAGCAATGAGCTTTCAGATATTCTCCATGAGGCAATGCTAAAAACCGAAGAATTCATCAAACAGAATGCTCCGGGTTCTCTCTATGGAGAATGGGCTAAAAAAGAAGACTGCTGGGAAAAGTTAAAAGATACAAACCTTAAGATAAATCTGGATACGCTGAATAATGACTTATTAAGCAATGATTCAAGCAATAGAAGAAAATTAACTGAACAAGATACTGACAAGGCAGAAATTGACGCTTCTCTTGAACGCATTAAATCAATTCATCCAAAAACCTGGAAGAAGATAGAAAACTGGGGAAGGGAGGTTTCAAAATTTTCGCAGTACCAGACCGATATGGCAAACACTTTAGGAAATCGTATTAGATCAAACAGAGTCATTTCAGATATTGAAAGAAAGCAGGGAGAAGAAATTCTAAATATCGTGGCGGATGAAAACCCGGAACTATTCTTTGACATGGAAGAGTTTTTTGAAGAAGATGAAAACAAAAAACAGGAGACAGAAGAAATATCTATTGAATTGATAAAGAAAATAGTTCAATGGGATAAACGTAATAAACGACTTAAGCCATATGAGTATCGTTTCATGTCAGATCTTGCTGAAGGTAAAAAAAATATGACAAGCAGAAATATATTTATAGCTGGTCTAAATTTTAAAAAAGTCAAAAAATATGGTTTTAGTGATTAGCCCAACGCAGCAGTCACAAACATTGGTTGGCAGCTCGAAGCCACACTGCAAAACAAACCCAGCCAAAAAAAGCCTTCTCCCACAACGCAAGATAGACCCTAATTAAGTAACAAGTTGAAAGAAAAA
>Ga0102926_1002658_pt1 | contig 10311 bp, 9 predicted proteins | sample SalPonR1_A_D2_MG_FD_78173 | JGI IMG/M metagenome (GOLD analysis project Ga0102926, IMG submission 78173) | Salt pond soil microbial communities from South San Francisco under conditions of wetland restoration - Salt Pond MetaG R1_A_D2_MG | ecosystem: Environmental > Aquatic > Marine > Intertidal...
CGACTGCGGTGCCGTCGAGCGTGACCTGCCCGAGATGGCCGTGGACAGGGTCCACGAGGCCCAGCCGCCAAGGCCCGCCCAGCGCCGCGAACTCGCCGATATTGACAAGGCAGCGATCCAGCCCCGCATCGCGCAAGAGCGCGCGCACGCGGTCGGTTGCAAAGCCCTGCGCGATGCCGTTCAGCGTGAGCGCCTGCCCCGGCGCGAGCCGGATGCTGTCCCCGTCCCGACGCACGCGCGCCCAGCCGATCGCGGCGCGGGCGGGGCGCGGGTCGTCGCCGCGCGCGAGCGCCTGCCAGAGCGGTTGCACGGTGGGGTCAAACAGCCCGCCGGTGACGCGGTGCAGGCGGTCCAAGTCCGGCAGAAGCGCCCGCCAGCCCTCCGGGATCGTGAGCCGCCCCGTGGCATTCAGCCGACGGATGTCGCTGGCCGGATCATGGAGCGAGAACGCCGCCTCGATGCCGCGCAATTCGGCCTCGATGGCGGCAAAGAGCGGGGCCGCATCCCCCGCCATGTCGAGCCGCACCGACACCTCGGCCCCAAGGGCATGGCCGCGCCATGTCTGCGCTTGCGCGGGCCCGGCCACGGTTGCGGCGGCGGTGATGGCCAGGAAGCGGCGACGCGAGATCATTCGGCGGGCACCTCCAGCGGGCGGCGGGCGCGGGTGGCGAGGATGCGCGGCACACAGCGCGTCTCGTCGTCATGGATCGCCACGCAATCGAGACAGCCGAAGCACTCCGAATAGTCCACCGCGCCCGATTTCGCGATCGCGCCGTAGCGGCACTTGATCCGGCAAAGCTGGCACGGCGTGCCGCATTCGGCGCGCCGCGCGATCCAGTCGCGCCCGCGCAACAGCCCGCCGATGGCCATCAGCGCGCCCAGCGGGCACAGGTAACGGCAGAACCCCTTGTAGAGCACCATCGACAGCGCCAGAAGCCCCGCAGCATAGGCCACGTAATACCACTCGCGCAGGAAAAACGTGGTGATCGCGGTCTTGAACGGCTCCACCTCGACCGCCGTGTCGGTGTAGCTTGGGGCGGTGAAGACCACCGCCACCAGCCCCGCCAGCACGCCGTATTTCAGCCATTTCAGCCGCGCATCCCAGCGCGGCGACGGCTCGACCTGAGGCAGGCGCAGTTTTCGCCCAAGCTGGTCGGCGAATTCCTGCAACGCGCCGAACGGGCACAGCCAGCCGCAGAAAAGCGCCCGTCCCCACGCGACGAAGCCCAGGATCGCCACCGCCCAGACCATCAGCGACACCGGATCGTAGAGCAGGAACGCGAGCGATCCCCCCTCCAGCGCCGTGCGCAGCAGCGCCAGCGGCGTGACCACCGAAAGCTGCGCCTGCGCCCACCAGCCGATGAACACGGTGACAAAGGCGAGGATGCCAAGCCGGATCGCGGTGAAATGCCGGTGCCCCGCCAGCCGGTTCATCCGCCCGCCCAGAAGCAGCAGCAGGAAGGCCAGAAACACCCCCGTCACCGCCAGATCGGCGGCGCGGTTGCGCAGCGCCTCGCGCCAGGGCGGCAATTGCTCGACCGTGCCGGGGCGGGTGAAGAACCGCGCGTCGGTCGCGTGCTCCAGTTCCAGCGGGACCGAGCCCGCCTCGGGCTGGAACATGCCGTGTTCGCGCACCGCGCGCAGCTTGACCGTGTAGGGCGCCGCCGGGTCGAACCCGAGCCGCCGGTCGGTGCGCAGAATGAGCGCCGCCCTGTCATGCGCGGCCTCGTGCAGCGCCTCGGGCAGGTCATCGTGCAAGTCCACCATCAGGTCGGCATCGCGCAGCGCAACCGGAAACCCGCCCTGTTCGATCCCGATCCAGTCGGGCGCGGTGTTGCGCACGAAGTCTTCCGAGACCAGACCGTGCCGCGCGGTCTCGATCATCAGGATCGGCTCCTCGTCGGGCGAAATCTCCTGGAATCGCTGCAGTTCGGCGACCCCGGCCTCCGACAGCACCGCGCGCGCGATGGCGGGCGGGCCGAGATCGACGACCCAGAGATCGGCATAGGGCGCGTCCGGCTCCGCCTGCGCCTCCGGGTCGTCATCGGCCCATAGCGTGCCGTCGAATGCCGCCTCGATCTCGGCGTTGCTCACCCGCAGGCGCCCGACCAGCCCCTCCGCCAGCAGCGCGTCCCAGTCGAGCGGCTCGCTGTGGTCGGGGTCGGGGCGCGCGGGCGGCGCGGTGCGGACATGGCCCATATGCTGGCGCGCGACATGCAGCGCGGCGGCCAGCACGCTCTCATGCGCGATCCGCACCGAGGCTGTGGCCTTGGTCACCCCGTCGAGATAGACCAGCCCCGAGCCTTCGGACCCGGCCCCGTAGGGCGTGCCGACAACCATCGACTCGTTGATCGAGCGGCCGCCATATTGCTCGAAAAAGGCGTGGAACGGGGCCTCGCCCAGCCCCGAGACGAAAATCGGCTCGTTATGTTCCAGCAATTGCACATCGAGAAGCCGCCCCTCGGTATCCATCGTCACCAGCGCGTTGACCGGCGCACCGGAAAACCCCGGCAGCGGCGCAAGCGGCTCTGTCTGAAAGACATAGCCCGCCCGCGCGCCGCCCGAGTTCAGCAGCTCATAGAGCCCGTCCTCGTCGAGCGGCTCGCCAAGCTCCATCGGCGGCGCGACCAGCGGCGCGATCTCGGCGCGCGACAGCGGCTCGGCCAGCGCCGCGAGCGCCCAGCAGATGCACAGGAGCGCCGCCGCAGCTATCCTCGATACTCCTCCCATGCGGGCAGGATAGAAACCGCGCAGGACGCGGGAAATAGGACGAAGGTCGAAGGGCGTGCGGCTCATTCCATCTTGCGGTAGACGAGCGGCGTGTCGGCGTCGGCGGCGGCGGCCTCGACCTCGGCCAGCCGCGCCTCGACCAGATGCCGGTGCGGGGATTTGGCACAGACCGGATCGGCGGCGGCGGCGTCCCCGGCGATGGCCAGCGCCTGACAGCGGCAGCCGCCGAAATCCACCTCGCGGCGGTCGCAGCTGCGGCAGGGTTCCTGCATCCAGCCGGTGCCGCGATAGGCGTTGAAGGCGGCGCTGTCATACCAGATCGCGCGCAGCGACGTGTCGCGGATGTTGTCAAACGTCAGATGCGGGATGCTCGCCGCCGCGTGGCACGGCAGCACCGTGCCGTCGGGCGTGATGTTGAGCCCCGCGCTGCCCCAGCCGCCCATGCAGGCCTTGGGGTAGTCGGCGTAATAGTCGGGCGGCACGAAATCGAACGCCATGACCCCGCGCAGCCGCGCCTCGGCCTCCGCGACGATGCGCTTGGCGGCCTCGGTCTGCGCGCGGGTGGGCAGAAGGGCCGCGCGGTTGCGGGTGGCCCAGCCGTGGAACTGCACGCAGGCCACCTCGAGCCGCCGCGCGCCGAGATCGACGGCCAGTTCGATCGTGGCGTCGAGGTCGTCGAGGTTCTGCCGGTGCATCACCGCGTTGAGCGTGAGCGGGAGGCCGCGGCGGGCGATCTCGCGCATCACCGCGATCTTGCGCTCGAAACCGCCCTTGTAGCCGCCGATCCGGTCGGCGAGGCCCGGATCGGTGCCCTGCATCGACACCTGCACATGATCGAGCCCGGCCGCTTCCAGCGCGTCGAGCCGGTCGGGCGTCAGCCCGATGCCGCTGGTGATCAGATTGGTATAAAGCCCCGCCTCATGCGCCGCCGCCGTCAATTCCACGAGGTCGCGCCGCGCCGCCGGTTCGCCACCCGACAGATGCAGTTGCAGCACGCCCAGATCGGCGGCCTGCTCGAAGGCGCTGATCCATGTGGCGCTGTCAAGCTCGGCCTCGCGGCCCAGAAGCTCGACCGGGTTCGAGCAATAGGGGCAGGCCAATGGGCACCGATGCGTCAGCTCGGCCAGCATGGCGATGGGGGGCGGGGCTGTCATGGCGCCACCTGCACGAACATGCGCGCCCGCAGCCCCGCAAGGAATCGCTGCACGTCCTCTGCGATCCGCTCGGCGGGGGCGTCATAGGTGGCGGCGAGACCGGCGACGATCTCGGCAAAGCTGCGCTGCCCGTCCACCCGCGCGAGGATCGCGGACCCGATGGCATCGAGCGCGATGGCCTTTTCCGGCGCCAGCAGCACCTGACCGCCGCGCACCCGGTCCTCCACCACGCGCACGCCGCGCGGCAGCGCGGGGCGGTCGGTATCTGCCAGCGCGAGGCTCACGACACCCCCTCGCCGGGCCGCCAGGCCCCGGGCGGAATGTGACCGGGCGCGACATAGGCCGCCCAGAGCGCATCAAGCTGCGCCCAGAGCACGTCTGTCTTGAAGATCAGCGCGGCGCAGGCGGCATCGTGTTTCTCCGGCGTGTCGGCGTGCTCCAGCACCCAGGCCAGCCCGTATTCCACGTCGCGCGGGGCCTCTGACAGGCGGTTGCGGAAATAGGCAAGGCTGCGGTCATCGGCAAAATCGTAATGCGCCAGCAATCCCTCGATGCGGCGCTCGTGGATCGCCGGGGCAAACAGCTCGGTCAGCGAGGCGGCCACCGCCTGCAACAGCGGCCGATCGCGCACATAGCGGATATAGGCCTCGACGGCAAAGCGCGTGGCGGGCAACACGCCGCGCCCCGAGGCCACGTAATCGGGGTCGAGCCCGACCGCCTCGGCCAGCTTCAGCCAGCGGCGCAGCCCGCCGCCCTCGTCGATGCCGCCATCGTGATCCTCGATCCGGCGGCGCCAGACGCGGCGCATTGCCGGGTCGTCGCAGCGCGACAGAAAGGCCGCGTCCTTCATCGGGATTGCGGCCTGATAGGCCCAGCGGTTGATCACCCAGGCGCGCACCTCGTCGGCGGTGCAGTGCCCGCCGTGCAGCCGGTGATGGAACGGGTGCCTGTCGTGATAGCGCTCGGCTCCGATGGCGCGCAGCCGCGTCTCGAGATCAGCGGCCTGGGCCTCCGGGGCGGGCTCTGGGGTCATATCGCGATCTCCATGCCATCGGCGGCGATTCCCCAGCCCGCGGCCTCGACGGCGCGGCGCTCGGGGCTGTCGGGCTGCCAGACGGGGTTGGTGTTGTTGATGTGGATGAAGGTCTTGCCGGCGGCCAGGCCCTCGAGCCGCGCCATCGCGCCTTCGGGTCCGCTCATCGACACATGGCCCATCCGCGCGCCGGTCTTGTGGCCAAGACCCAGAGCGATCATCTCATCGTCGCGCCACAGCGTGCCGTCGAAGAAAAGGTGGTCAGCCTCGCTCAGCAGGGCGCGCAGATCGTCGGTCACCTCGGCGCAGCCGGGCACGTAACAGGCCACCCGCCGACCGTCATCCAGGCGCACGCCGACGGTCTGCTCGCCGACCAGCCCGGTCTCGACGGTCTCCCCCTCCATGAAGAGCGGCACCTTGCCCGGCACGGCAAAGAGACGTGCGACGAGGCCCGGCACAAGCTCGAAATCGTCGCCGAGCGCCACGGCGCGGCGGGCTACGCGGTCGCGGCTCACCGCGTCGAACACCGCATTGCCGTCGAGAAGCGCGTGGATGTCGGCGGTGGCGTAGAGGGTGAATGCGCTCTGCTCGCGCAGGCTCAGGAGACCGGCGACATGGTCGATATCGCCATTGGTCACCAGAACCGCGCGCAACGGCATGTCACGCAGCCCGGTCGGGTGCAGCGCCGGACAGTTCTGTATTTGCGTGCGGATATCGGGCGAGGCGTTGAGGATGGCCCAGTCGCGACCATCGACCGAAACGGCGAGCGAAGACTGGGTCGCCGGGGCGATTTCGCCACGGCGGGCGGCGACGCAATTCGCGCAACCGCAATTCCACTGCGGCAGGCCCCCGCCCGCCGCAGCACCAAGCACCTGAAATTTCATTCTGTTACGCCTTTGCGGCGATCAGAACAGATCGCGCTCGTAATCGCGGCCCTCGTCCTCGGACGGTGCATACATGTTGATTTCCATGCCGCAGTTCACTTCCTTGAGCTTGGGGGTCGTCCATGCCATGATTTTCTCCTCCTCGTTCGACACAATGCATTCCTAACACAAGCTCCGTGTGAGTCGGAATGAAACTTTGGTCGCATGTCGGCCCGTCTGATCGACGCGGGATCATACGACCAATCGGTCATATGTGCCGGAGGACCGCGGTGGTAGAGTGCGGGACAAAGAAATTGCGAGGTTTGCCATGCAAGATCAATCCGGCCCGCGTTTCCAGTCGGTGCTGATCGTCGATGATCACCCGCTGTTCTGCGATGCGCTCGCGATGACAGTGGAAGCGGTCTCGGGGATCGCAAGAACGCATTACGCCGCCAGCATCGAGGCGGCGGAACGGATTCTCGGCGACGGGGCGCGGATCGATCTGGTCATGCTCGACCTGAACCTGCCGGATGCCAACGGGCTCGATGGCCTGATTCGCCTCATTCGCAAGACGCGGGCCCCGATCATGGTGGTGTCCTCGCTGAACGAGAGCCGGATCGTCGCCTCCGTGATACAGGCGGGCGCAGCGGGGTTCGTGCCCAAGCACAGCCAACGCGCGGTGTTCGCCGCGGCGATCGCCACCGTCGAAGGCGGAGACACGTATGTGCCCGACGGACATCTTGCCGCCTGCGAGGCCGACCCGGACACGCCCGAGGGGCCGACCGCCGTCGATCGGCTGTCCTCGCTGACCGGTCAGCAGGCGCGGATCCTGCAACTGATCTGCGAGGGCAAGCTCAACAAGCAGATCGCCTATGACCTGTCGATCGCCGAGACCACGGTCAAGGCGCATGTGACCGCGATCATGCGCAAGCTCGGGGTCCAGAGCCGGACGCAGGCGGTCCTGCTCGCCAACCAGGTCCGTTTCGATCATGTCCTGAGGGAGGCCGAACAGAACTGACACGCCTTTGGAGGAGGCAAGGGAGGAGACATGGACCATGCCAATGGTCCGTCCGGGGTCACCTGCGACCCGGACGGGATCGTGCGCTCGGCATCGGCGTTTTGCGATGACCCGGATGCGATTGCCGGGCTGGCGCGTGCCCTTGGCCCGGCGGATCTCGCACTCGTGGTGCTATTCACCTCGCCACGGGCCGATACGGCTTCGCTTATCCGCAAGGCACGCGATGCGTTCGCCGCAGTTCCGGTCGTCGGATGCACGACAGCCGGAGAAATCGCGCAAGCGGGCTATACCGAGGGCCGGATCGTCGCCATGGGCTTTCCGGCGGATGCGTTCCGCGCCCGCACGATGCTGATCGGCTCGCTCGACGACTACGACCCGACGGCGGTCATCGAGCGGATGATCGGCAACCGCAACGAGCTGGTCCAGGAGGTGCCCGACTGGCCGTCGGATTTCACCTTTCTCATGGTGGACGGGTTGTCGACCAAGGAGGACACGCTCGCCTCGCAGCTGTCGCTTGGCCTCGGAAACGCACCGTTCTTCGGTGGATCGGCGGGCGACGGCACGGATTTCAGCAAGACCTTCGTGATGCATGGGGGACACGCCCATTCCAACGCTGCGGTGCTGGTGCAATTCCGCTCGCGCTGCCCGGTCGAGGTTTTCAAGACCGATCACCTGGTGCCGACGGAGACGCGCATGGTGGTCACCTCCGCCGATCCCGCCCGCCGCATCGTGCGCGAGATCAATGCCGAACCGGCGGCGCGCGAATATGCAAGGCTTCTCGGCAAGGATCCCGAGCAGCTTTCGGCCTTTACCTTTGCCGCGCATCCGGTGGTGGTGCGGATCGGCGGCCATCACCACGTGCGCGCCATTCAGCGCGTGGCCGGGAACGGAGACCTGATCTTTTTTTCCGCGATCGACGAGGGTGTGATCCTGACGCTGGCCGATCCCAGCGACATGATCGCGCATCTGAAGGCAGAGATGACGCGGATCGCGACCCCGCGCAAGCCCGACATCATCCTCGCCTGCGACTGTATACTGCGCCGCGTCGAAGCCGAGCAGAAACAGATGACAACCGAGCTGTCGCGCATCCTGTCGGCCTTCCGCGTGCGCGGCTTTTCCACCTATGGCGAGCAGATCAATACCATGCATGTCAACCAGACCCTGACCGGCGTGGCGATCTACCCGCCCGAGGCGGAGGCGCAGGATGGACACTGACCTGATCGACCCGCGCGACCCGCCCGAGCGCCAGAACGCCAAGCTGCGCACCATCGTCACCACGCTCATGCGGCGGCTGGAGCAGAGCGCCGATACGCCCGTGGCCGCCTATGACCTGTTCCAGCGCTCGGTGACGCTGGAACAGGAGGTGCGGCTGCGCACCCGCGAGCTCGAGCGCGCGCTCGACCTGCTCAACGAATCCAACACGCGCCTGTCGCAGGCCCGGGCCGAGGCCGAAACCGCCCGCACCAATCTCGCCAACGCGATCGAGACGGTGCAGGAAGGGTTTGCCATGTTCGACGCCGAAGACCGCATGGTGCTGTGCAACAGCCGCTTCGGCAAGCACATGCGCGACATCCACCACCTGTTCGAGCCGGGGCTGCATTTCGAGGAATACGTCCGGCTGGTGGCCAACAGCCCTTACTTGTCGCTGCCGGAGGGCGAGACGCCGGAACGCTGGGCCGCCTACCGAATGGCGCGGCACCGCGACGACCGCGCGGTGTTCAACGCCCGCATGGCCGGCAGCCGCTGGCTTCAGGTCAGCGAACAGCGCACGCCCGACGGCGGAACGGTGGTGCTGCAGACCGACATCACCGACATGATCCGGCTGGAGCGCGAAGAACGCGAACGCCTGCTCGACGATCAGGCGCGCCTCGTCAAGGCGACGCTGGAGCATCTCGACCAGGGCGTGTGCATCTTCGACGAGCAGAACCGGCTGGTCGGCTGGAACAGGCGTGCGGGGGAACTGCTCAACATCACGGCGACGCGGTTTCGACTCGGCACGCCGTTTGCCACGCTTTATGACCTGATCCGCGGCAGGGCCCGGTTTTCCGGGCGCGTCGGCCCGGATGACGTCGAGGCGTGGGCCCGGCAGGGCGCACGCGCCGCGCCGCTCTCGTTCGAGATGGAACTGGGCCGGATGCGCACGCTCACCGTGTTTTCGCAGCGGCTGCCCGATGGCGGGTTCGTCATGAGCTTTTCCGACGTTTCTGCCGAGCGCGCGGCGGTCAAGGCGATCTCGGAAGTCAACGAGACCCTCGAAAACCGCGTCGCCGCGCGCACGCTGGAGCTCGAGGACGCGCTCGGCGAGGCCGAGCGCGCCAACGCCTCGAAATCACGCTTTGTCGCGGCGGCGAGCCACGACCTGTTGCAGCCGCTCTCGGCAGCCAAGCTCTATATCGGGGCGCTTGAAAGCGAGATCGCAACGCCCGCGCTGCGCGAGCGGCTCACCAAGGCGGGCAACGCACTCGTGAGCGTGGAGCGCATTCTCGAGGCGCTGCTCGACATCTCCAAGCTGGACGCAGGGCTGGCCGCGCTCGATGTCTCGACCATCCACCTCGACGACATGCTGTCACAGCTCGAGGACGAGATCCGGCCCGTGGCGCAGCACAACGGGCTGGATCTGCGGGTGGTGCCGACCGATGCCGTGGTCCGCAGTGATCACACCTATCTGCGGCGTATCCTGCAGAACCTCGCCTGGAACGCGATCCGTTACACCGAGACCGGCAAGGTGCTGATCGGGGTGCGGCGGCGGCGCGGCCTCGTGCGCATCCAGGTCTGCGACAGCGGCCCCGGTATTCCGGAGGACCAGCACGAGAAGGTGTTTGCCGAGTTTCACCGTCTCAACGCCTCGGCCAGCCCCAGCGACGGGATGGGGCTTGGCCTCGCCATCGTCGAGCGCGCCTGCCGGCTGCTTCAGCATCCGCTGCACCTGCGCTCGATTGTCGGAAAAGGCACCTGTTTCTCGCTCGATGTCCCGCTGGGAACCGCGCTGCCACGGCAGGTGGCCCCCGCTGCCAGCATCGCGCGCGGCGCGCCGCTCGACCATCACATCGCCGTGCTGATCGAGAATGACGCGGATGTGCGCGCCGCGCTGGCCATCGCGCTCGAGGCGTGGGGCCTTGACGTGCTGCCCTGCGCCGGTCTCGCCGAGGCGCAGGCACTCTTGCAGGAGATAGACATCGGGCCCGACGTGATCATCGCGGACTATCAACTCGACGACGGCGCGCTTGGCACAGGCGCGATACAGGCCCTTCGCGACGCGCACGGGCCGGTGCCCGCCTGCGTGATCAGTGCCGAGCGCAACGCGGATATCGCCGTCTTGTGCGCCGGGATGGGCGTGACCCTCCTGCGCAAGCCCATCGACACCGACGCGCTGCGCGCCAGCCTCGAAACCGCGCTTGGGGTTTGACGCATGTCGCGCGAAACCGGGAACCGGTTGCGAGCTTACCGAACATGCGAAATCAAACAGTTGGAGCGCATCGCGAGACTGCGAATGAACGCGATGCGCGCTAGCGC
>Ga0102926_1002660_pt1 | contig 10303 bp, 9 predicted proteins | sample SalPonR1_A_D2_MG_FD_78173 | JGI IMG/M metagenome (GOLD analysis project Ga0102926, IMG submission 78173) | Salt pond soil microbial communities from South San Francisco under conditions of wetland restoration - Salt Pond MetaG R1_A_D2_MG | ecosystem: Environmental > Aquatic > Marine > Intertidal...
CTTCCACCGGAATATCGTAGGCTCTTCTTTCTAATTTCTGCAAATCACCTTTTTCCGTTTTCATCAAGTCTATAAAAGTATAGGGATGGGAAAAATCGATTTTCTATGCCTGATAAGATGGATAGTATTTTCTTTAAAGCGAACAAAAAGACTCACAGGATATTATTCGATAATTTATATAGAGGGCCTTCGTGATTACATTAGAATTCACATAGGGAATGAAAAAATCGTAGTGCAAGATAACATGAAGGACATATGCAAAAACTTCCCGAGGATAAGTTTATAAGGACTTACAGACCCTATAGTTTTTCTTTAAATAATATAAAGATGTTAAAAGGGAATCGATTATCGCTCGGTGATTCTCTCCAGTTTTCTATAGGGAGACTTACCGGAAAAAAGTTAGTGAATATTTTAACAGCTGAATAAATTCATAATTGCAGTCTTATATGATGATTTATAGATAGCTATTTATTAGTAAGTAATATACCCTGATAGAAACTATCCAGAAATAAAGCATTATGACTATACTTTTTATAGAATTCAGAAGTTAAACTAATATTCTTCTCTTTTTTTAATTGTTCTATAAAGCTTTCAATTTTCTCTCTGTGAAATTGAGGTTCAGGCTGGTAGGTTAAGTGTATTTTAATTGATTTTTTATCATAATATTTCTTAAACCTGCTAATTACTTCCCCGTTACTAAACCAAATAGATGGGTCATACAGGTGCAATACTTCAAAAGGATGTTCCATAGATAGAATGTAACCTCCAAAATATCCGCCGTAAGAATGGCCTATGAGAGTTTCGTGATCATTTGTGGAGTAGTTGGCGTTTACAGATGGAATGAGCTCCTTCATGAAGTATTCGTAGAATTTCTTTGCATGACCAGAATTGGAATCATTATACCAGGTTGAATCAACCTTTTCTCCATCATATTCAATTCCTGACTGACTAAATGTTAGGTCTTTTCCTCTTTTTATATCCCAGTCAATATGAGGAATACCCACAATTATAGCCTTTTGTATAATATCGTTTGCGCCCAGATCAAAACTTATATTTTTAATCAAATCAAACCTCCATTCAGCATCAAGCACATAAATTACCGGATATTTTATAGAATTAGAATATTTAATCGGTAAACTAACCCAATAGTTTCTATTTTCATTAAGGTATTCAGACTGGATGGAATGCTCTATAATCTTATCTATACACACCTCCTTTTGGGCACTCAAAAACTGGGTATTTAGAACTAATAAAAAGAATAGAATTTTTTTCATTTTTTTCAAGATTGCTTTCGCTCAATGAATTAGGGTAATAACAATTGGCGTGCGTTTGGAAAATAGATTTTTTAGTGTCCAACGGTTTTTAGTTCTTTTTTGTCAAAGCCTAAGCTCTATAGATCATTTGTTATAATTACAAAAGGAAGATATTCCTTTTTATTCTCGTATTCAGAGAAGAGTAGGGTTTTTAGCTGGACATTATTCCTCATTAAAGAGAACATAACACCTTGCGCCCGCAGTAGTCTGTCTTCCTTATCGACTCCAAGTTCTAATTTATAAAGCTCGTGAATGGCGTCAACAAATTCATGGTGCATACTTTCCTTTTCTTCCTTCATATTCTTAAGAATTGTAGAAAAGCTAAAAGCTTCCAGATGTGGTTTTCTTTCCGATAGAGTTTTTTGGATGCCGTTGATTCCTGCACATACTTTTCCAGCATAATTCCCTTCTTCTGTGATGTCTTTGATCGTAAAATACTTTACTGCCACATTAAGCAGTTCATCTACAGATACGGTATCAGGAACATAATAAGGGTTGAATGTTTTTTCTGAAATTTTATGCATCACCGAATTGAATAGACTGTCTCTTTCTAATGAATTTATAAATTCCTTCTGAAGTTCTTTTTCGCTTTCTTGTTCAAGCAATTGCTGGTAATTATTTTGGTCAGAAAAATTAAGTAGCAGGTAATGAAGATATAATTTGTTATTATTGACCAATTCTTTTAATTTTTGATCTCCCTCCAGCGTATTCACAGTTTTATTAAGATATTCTCTATCTCCATATTTTTCTTTTTTAATCTGGAAAATGTCGCTGAAATTTGATTGTAAGCTGCTCGCGTTTTGGGAAGATGTACTGTAACTGATAGATAACAGCAGAGAAAATATTAGAATTCGTTTCATGAAAATGATTATTAAATTTATCAAATATATAAAAATCCTGTTTCAAACTAAATATTTAGGTGAAATATTTCAATTCAGAATAAATTTTATTTGGGCCTTGTTTTGAAAATTTAATTAGGTGTGATAAGCATAGTTATTTGAGAATAATCTATAGTGATTAACATAGCTTTTAAAAAATGAGAAGTAATAATTAAAGATAAGCTTCTAATAAATATTTAAAGTAGTCTAGTATTTTGGAATCGGGAGTAGGGCACAGTGCACGATTATTATCGGAGCATGTGCCTAGACCTGGATTGTTGCTGAATTCAAATATTTTTTTGATGTGCTGCGTTTATTTAATATAGCTAGTGTCGGTAGAGTTTTCTCTGGTTTTTATGTACTTTCTTAAATTAGATGTAAGAATATCATTTAGTTCTTTTTCATTACCGGAGGAAGTCTCAGTAAAAACAAATCCGAACAAAGGAAATTGGTTAAAATCGAGTTTTCTTATTAATACCGGATTCTCAAAATCGTTTTCAAGCTCTGAATACTCAAAACCTAATATATTGCCTGGATCTATTTCAGAATTATTATTTAATACTATAATACTAAATATCTTATCTTCTTTAGCCTTAAATATTTTTTCCCAGTCTGGTTTTCTGTTTTCGATAAAACATTGGTACGAATTAAACCCCAAGGTTATTCCTAATAAATCACCTGTAGTACATAAACCGCCAAACCTTAGAGGGTTTATTTCAATAGGCGTTATTCTTCCATTTTCATCTATTCTCACTTCGGCATGAGCAGGGAAATTCTTTAAATGTAATTGTTTGCCAATTTTATTTAAAAAGGATTCAAAATCAGCTTTATGTTTTCCAATTATTTCTTTAGATGTAGAATAAACCCTATCGCTTGTATCTGTTCCAGATGAGAAAACGTGATGTAAAACGTTTAACAAAACAACATTTCCGTTGTTATCATGATAATAATCGATAGCATACTCTTCACCTGAAATAAATTCCTCGATAATAAATTTGCTCGTATTTAGTACATTTTCAGGAAATATGCTTTTAAGTTTCTCAGGGTGTAATTCATTTTTAGCATTGTGACAGTCTTCCTCATTATTTACGATATGCACCCCAATACTAAAAAATCCAACAGAAGGTTTTATTACGAAAGGAAAAGTGAGGTCTTCAGAGGATAAATTGGGGATTTCTTCAATTCCTATCTTTTTGAAATAAAAGTCGGGAAACAGCTCTTTTATGAGTTCTCTAAATTTAAACTTGTCTTTTAATATCTTTATCTGGTTTGATAACTCACTTTCTTCAAGGTTTTGCTCTATCCAGCTTAGTGCATTTTCTGAATTACTATAAATTGGAATTTGAGGATTATTTTTAATTATAGAGACAGCCTTATCTTCCTCGATCCATGCTAAAGAATCGTCTTTAATTAACTCTCTGGCAACTTTGGTTGCAATTATATTGAAGTTGTTATCTCTTATTGTATCGATAAGAAAATCTGAAAGAAATGGTTTGTCTACTAAAAACATATGAATATTTTAATTTTTTAATTACCATTAAGGCTGCTGATTGTTACAAGATGGCCTAAGAGGGAATTCACTCATTTACACTATCTGCAGGTTTAGCCTGGTATATTTGTGAAGTTAAATATTTTCTTTAATTCCACCGGCACCTAGCCTTGCCCGACCACGAAATAATCATCTATTTGATTATTGAGTTAATTTTAAAAATAAATTTTTTTTGAAGAATTAAAATATCCAGGAATATTTTGTCTCAAATCCTAATTACTTTAGAATCCCAATGAGCTGTAGTAAATTTTCAACTAATCAGGATAATCTTCTTTTTTCTTTTTGCTCCAATAATTTTTGAAATAAGGGCGCAATAATTAACCCGCTAATATCCATTAAAATGTGAACTATAATAGTTGTCCAAATACTTTGGGTTAATAAATAAATATAAAAAAGCATTAAACCAGCGATGGTGGTAGATATTATTCCGGGTAATCCTTGATAGTAATGAGCAAGTCCAAACCATATTGATGAAAGTAAAATGGAAAATAATGCAGAACCGGTTAATGTATAAATAAGAATAGGAAGCAGCAATCGAAAAAATAATTCTTCGCTAAAACCCGCATTTATCGATAACACAGTGACCCAGAATCTTTCTTTTGAATTTCTTGGTAATAGATGGTTAAGCGTAGTCGAATCTTCTATTTCTGAATTTTCAGGTTTTTTCTTTTTATGATTGCTATAAACACCAACCAGCGTTAATACGGGTGCAGCAAGTAATAATAAAGGTATTATAGAAATAAGGAGTATTTTCAGGATCCTAAGTAAAATGCCATCTTCTTCACCACCCGATGCAAATGACCATAAATAATTTGAATATTCTAATAGGAAATTCGGGATTGTTTTTAAGACAAATAAATGATTAATAAAATACAATGACAATATTCCTAAAAGACCATAAATAAGAAAGGATTCCAGGATCGTTTTTTTTAGCATTCTCCGTCTCTCCTGAGATTTGGAGAGCGTTTGAAACTTATGATACCTTTTGTTATCCTTTCTAAAAGAATAAATTGAAATTAAAATTAATAATACCAATATAACTTTACTAACTAACATCATTAAGTTTTAATTTTTTTAAAAATTAATGTACTACTAAGATCATTAGTATAAAGACTACCCCAGGTGTTACAATTTTATAGAATATCAATAGCTGGTATACCTAACTTAAAAGGCTGAGAAACAGAAATAGGAACCCTAGCCTGTTAACTCAAGCCTGATGTTAATAAAGTCAGTTAAATTTTAAAAAAAAGGAGTATTTCAGGTATGTATTCCCAGAAATCAGTAGCTTATAATTTTATATACTTATCTATGGTAGCTCATTTTTTTAATCTTGTCCTGGACTAATAAGTATCATATTCAGTTTTGACCTTACCCCAAAAAGTTCTGTACACAAAATAGCTATAAAGTAAAACCAATGGTCCTCCAACAGCGACAAACCCCATCATAATTTTAAGGGTTTTAGTAGATGCTGCAGCATTATATATAGTGATACTATTAGCTTCAATATTACTTGAAAGTAATAGCCTGGGATACAACTCAAAAGCTACCAATACCATGAGCATTGCAATGGTTAAACTGGTAAATACAAAGGCCCACCCGTATTGTTTTTTAGTCGCCAGCCTCGGAACATTGGCAATGCTCAAAAACACTAATAAGGGAACAATGAATAAAACTTTATTTTCTTTGAATACTTCCGATAAATGCCCAACGTATAAAAGTGCGTAGATAGTGGTTAGTAAGTAAGCTATAATGAAAAAGATCATCCCCTTTTTCAGGAAATATTGAATTCTATCGAACAGGGATCCCTCTGTTTTCAATAGAAGGTAAATAGCACCATGCATCATAAAGAGGGCTAAACTTGTAACTCCCACAAGTATCGAAAAAGGATTGAGAAATTCGAAAAAACCTCCTCCAACATATTCAAAATTTTGATCCAGTGGCATTCCATTCAGAATATTACCTAAAACTACTCCAAGTAAAAAGGCAAGCATTATGCTGGAAATTGAATAACTCCAATCCCACATTTTTCTCCACCAGATCATATCTTCCATATTTCTGAACTTAATGGAAATACCTCTAAAAATTATAAAAAGTAAAAAAAGAATAAAAGGCGTGTACATTGCAGAAAATAACGTGGCATAAAATACCGGGAAACCTGCAAATAAAGTTCCACCGCCAATCACCAGCCATACCTCGTTACCGTGCCAGGTAGGATCAATTGCTTTTAAAGCAGTTTCTCTACTATTGTTTTTTCGGAAAAACATATGCCAGGCACCTGCTCCAAAATCAAAACCGTCTAAAATAGCATATCCCGAAAAAAGGCCTCCCACAACCAAAAACCACCAAGTTGGATAATCTAAACCTAAAAAAGTTTCCATATTACTGCTTCTTATTTCCTGTTTGTTCCATAGCTATTTCTTTGTTTAAAGCACCGTCATCTTCCTGCTCTTCATCGTAAGGACCGGTTTTTATTCCTTTATTCATTAAGTAAATGAACAGTAGAAATAAAATAGTATACACGATGAAAAATAAAATCAGGGAAAATAAAACCTGGTTAGCTTCTACGCTTTTTGATAAGGCATCAGAAGTTCTTAACAAACCGTAAACCACCCAGGGCTGTCTCCCCATCTCTGCAGCAAACCAACCAAATTGATTCGCTAACTGTGGTAATATTGCTGCAAATACAAAAGTCCAGAGTAACCATTTTTTATTAAATAGTTTCCCTCTTTTCCACTGCAATAGGCCAAATAAGCTCAATAGTATTAAGAACATACCAATGGCCACCATAAAATGATAAAATTGAAAAACCGCATTTACCTGGGATGGTCGGTCTTCTTCAGGAAAAGAATTTAATCCCGTTACCGGCGTCTCAAAATCCTGGTATAGCATAAAAGATAAACCACCGGGCACTTTTAATCCTGTAACCTCTTGATTTTCCTTATCTACCCAGCCCAGTAAATATAGATCGGCAGGGGATTCTGCTTCAAAATGACCTTCCAGGGCAGCCAATTTAGCCGGTTGATTTTCAGCAACACCTTCTGCAGAACTATGACCCGTAAAGAGCTGAGCCAGGGAACTCAACGCGGCAACTATTAAGGTGATTTTAAAAGCTTTCTTTGAAATTTCAACATAGCGACCTTTAACAATATAATATGCATGTACACTAAGAATTAAAAAAGAGCCGGCTAGAAAAGCCCCCAGCCAAACGTGGGTAAGCCTATCTACCGAAGATGGATTAAAAACCATAGCCCAAAAATCTACAATTTCAGCCCTGGCTTGCATTCCCTCGCCAACAATATGATAACCGGCCGGAGTTTGTTGCCAGGAGTTTGCCACAACTATCCACACTGCAGAAAACAGAGAGCCTAGAAATACGCCCATAGTAGCAAGCCAATGCACCCAGGGTTTTACTCTATTCCAGCCAAATAGTAGGATTCCCAGAGCACTACTCTCAAGGGCAAAAGCAAAAATTCCCTCAGCAGCTAATGCACTGCCAAAAATATCACCAACATATCTCGAATAAGTAGCCCAGTTGGTACCAAATTCAAATTCCATAACAATGCCTGTAACCACTCCTATTCCAAAAGTAATGGCAAATAGTTTAGTCCAGAATTTTGCTAAAATTTCATAATCTTTATTTTTAGTGCGCAAATAAATGCTCTCGAAAATCACCATTAATAATCCAATTCCGATACTTAAAGGGGGATAGATGTAATGAAAAGCTACGGTAAATGCGAATTGAATTCTGGAAAGGATCTCTACATCCATAATAATTTTTTTACAACAAATTTAAAATTCTATGCTTTGTACTAATGTAATCTATGTTACATAAATAGATACCTAATATTAATTTAATATAGTTATTAGTGCAAGTCTCTCAATAAGAAGGATATATTATTTTTTAAAGTTTTATAATATAAAATGATCAGGGATTTTTAGCCTATTGTGAAGTACCGTAAATTATAATTTCAACCAGATTTTGAATTGCTAATCGGGAACTACAGCTTCATTTTCTTTTTCAAAATGAATACTCCATATTCCTCTCACTTCATTGGTATTATATCCAATAGCTTTGTCGTTTGGATATAGTTCCAGGATTTTATCGTAAGTTTCTCTTTTTAATTCTTCACCGGGACTCCCGTGGCACTTTAAGCACATGTCATTTGTTACTATTGGATAGTAAAAATGAACCTTATTATTATCTTCTGTAACTATGGGTTCTGGAGAATTTCCATTTGCAATGCTCTCTTTAAAAATTTTGAGATAGGATAATTCCTCAGAATTGGCTTTGTTTGATGGGTTCCTGTTCTTGTCTGATATCCTTTTGATCTCAGCATTATATTTTACAGCCATTGAATCTGTTAATGGCATTGCCTGCACGTTACAAAATGATAAGGCGTGATCTACACCTTTTTGCTGAATTGCTCCCATTAAGTTTTTTCCCAGTAAACTTTTTGTAGCTTTAGCATAAGACATTCCGATATCTGCGTAATTCAATTCTGGTTCCGGAAGTTGCTCTAAAGCTTTACCTTTTTGAACATAATTTTTACCGTGGTTTGTTTTCCAATGTTTTTGAAACCATTCAGGTTGCTCAATCTTATAATCAAACATAAAACTTGAAATGGCTTCAATTTCCTTTTTAGAATAAGGCTGGTATGGCATGAGTCCAAAACGCTCGACAGCCCCTTTTAACTTAGCTTTTTCCTTGCTGGGCTTTTCAACAAAATTCCATATATGCTCAATAAATTTTTCTTTTGTTTTTGCATCTTCAAGATATCTGGCTTTTATCGCAACCATAGGCGGGGCTATTAGGGATTCCTGGGATGCATTAGGACTATGGCATACATAGCATTTATTTTCCATGAGTTTTTTCCCTTTAATTGCAATCTCTTCTTGATCTGATGGATTTGGATCAGTTGATGAATAATCCTCCTCAGAACCAGATTGATTCTTGCAGCTGAAGACTAAAAGGGAGATAATAATTAGAAAAAATGGTGGTTTCATATTAAGCTAATTTTATTTTTATGTCTCGTTCCGAAATATTAACAGCCTAAAATTAGGATCCAAATTCGGAAGAATAAAGATAATTTTAATCTTATAGGATTTTTATAATTTAATGTATTTTTCGCCGGTAATTATCACCTAAAAGATATCATTTGATCAAAACTTATAATTAGTTAGCTTTACTACCCAAATATCTGTGAATACTCTTTCCCTACATTAGTATAGCAGTTTGTAATGCTAACCAATCTTTTTTATCAATTAAGCCCCTTATATCTAATGCAACTTCCTAAATATCATCAGACATTTATACCACTATTAGAAATCCTAGGTTCCGGAGAACCTATGAAAAGTAGAAATTTAGCAACCCAGGTCAGAGATAAGTATTATTCTCACTTACCACAGGAGTTATTGAATCAAAAAACGACTTCTGGAGCAAATGTTTTAATAGACAGAATTCTTTGGGGAAAGTCATATTTAAAAATGGCAAAGTTCGCACAATACCCAAAAAGGGGTATGGTGCAGATCACCGATAAGGGTAAAGCCGCTTTAAAAAGGGGGGATTTAAGCCTGGATGAACTTCAAAATGATCCAGATTTTATTAGGCATCGCGAAGCGGTATCGAAAGAAAAAGAGAATGAGGTTGAACTTGAGAAGGTCAATGTCGAGAATGCATCACCTCAGGATCTAATTGATTCAGGTTTTTCCACAATAGAAACTGAGGTCAAAACTGAGCTTTTAGAAAAACTCAAGGAGCTAGATCCATATTATTTTGAGAAAGTAATTCTTATTCTGCTGAAAAGGATGGGATATGGAGATTTCATTGAGACCTCAAAATCTGGAGATGGTGGAATCGATGGAATTATCAATGAAGATAAGTTAGGATTAGAAAAGATATATACCCAGGCGAAAAGGTATAATGAAAATAAGGTTCGCGAGAAAGACATCCGCAACTTCATCGGAGCGATGAGTGGGGACACCAGTAAAGGTGTTTTTATTACAACTTCCAGTTTTGATGAATCTGCAATAAAAAAAGCTAGAGAGGCTCATCACTCGATAATTCTGGTTGACGGTGCCAAATTGGTTGATCTTATGCACCAATATAACGTAGGCATCCAAATTAAAACAGTTTACGAAGTCAAGGAAGTTGATAATGACTTTTTTGAAGGAGAATAAAAGTTGCATAATCCTCACTGATTCTGGGATTTAGAGTGGAGTAGGAGGGCTTGACTAATGTCTTCCCCTAATGAATCCCTTATTGCAAATGCAACCATGTTCTTTCTGTCCCTGTTGGTTAGAAGGCTTAAAACAAAAAAATCTGCTCAGGTAAAAATACCTGGCAGATTTTTGTTGCATTGTTCCGCGGCCTGGCTGCGTTTGATTGTGGAGTCGGAGGGGTTCGAACCCTCGTCCAAACAAGCAATTCAGATGCTTTCTACACGTTTAGTTTTCGCTTAGATTGTCGGGAAAAAGTCTGGCCGAAAACTACCCAACTTTTTCCGTATCCTCAATTAAATTTCGGAATCTCATCAAGGTCCTAAGATTCCTATATTTACTTTATC
>Ga0102926_1002663_pt1 | contig 10301 bp, 18 predicted proteins | sample SalPonR1_A_D2_MG_FD_78173 | JGI IMG/M metagenome (GOLD analysis project Ga0102926, IMG submission 78173) | Salt pond soil microbial communities from South San Francisco under conditions of wetland restoration - Salt Pond MetaG R1_A_D2_MG | ecosystem: Environmental > Aquatic > Marine > Intertidal...
CAAGAAAAGATGGTATAAAAGAAGCATACAAAGAAAGAATTGAATGGTTAAAAGAACAAAATAAATTATTAAAAAAGTATGGTGGTAAATATGAAATATAATTTTACATATTTTTTCAAAGATAAAGAAGAAAAGGGTATTGAAATAGAAGCTGATAATGATGTAGAGGCAGTAATGAAATTTTATGATAAAATTGGATTTGCTGAGTTTGGTTGTATTAGAGCAGACGGACATTTTTTCACAGACGAGAAATTTCCTAAAACAAAAGAAAAAATGATTATGGGGTGTTAAAAATGACACCAACACTGAATTATAAAACTCGATGTGTAAAATGTAAAAAATGGTTCATACCAAACATTGAAAGCAGAAAATATTGTTATGAATGCAGAAGTATAAAAACAAGAAGATAAAAACAAAAAAAAATGGTATTGAAAAGAGATAAACGAGGACAATCAGAAGATTTTAACACAAGACTGGAAAACGCAATTAGACAAATAGAAAACAAAAAATTTATAGGAGGAAAAAACGAAATTTTATACATCACAAGAGAAGACATATACAATAATTTTGACATTGGGAATATACAAGAATACGATGATAGAGACGCACAAGTATTCACAGACGGTAGTTTCATACTATTAATACGAGAAAAAATATTAATGGTATAACAACAACAAAAAAATAGTGTTGATAACGTGAGGGAGTTGAAAAAAAATATGAAAAAAATAGAAATGTATAAACATTATATAAAAATGATGGTCGGAGGACATATAAATAGCGTTTTAATACATTCAAAAGCAGGACTTGGAAAAACATACACTACAATAACAGAACTGAAAAAACATAACGTTGAATACAAGTATATAAGTGGAGTTACAACAGCAGTAGGACTATACAAACTATTATACGATAACAACGATAAAATAATAATATTAGATGATATAGAAACAATGTTCAAAGATGACAAGATTATAAATCTTTTGAAGAGTGCGTTGTGGGAGTTTGACAACGGAGTTAGAAGTGTTAGTTATTCAACAACATCAAAAGTGTTAGAACAATATCCAAAAACGTTCACATACACAGGAAAAATAATAATATTAATGAACGATATAATGAACAATAACAACGACAGTTTTAAGGCATTGATGAGCAGAATGTTATATTATAAACTACAATACACGCACGAAGAACTAATCCAAATATCAAACGATATAATAGAAAACGATGAAACGCTCGATAACACACAGAAACAAACAGTGAAAAAAATATTATATAATACTATAACACCAGCACACGATTATAACATTAGACTGTTAGAACGATTAAAAACATTTGTGAAATATGATGATGAAAAAGCAGAACAACTATTCAAAAACACCATAACAGTAGACGAAGATTATAAAATAATATTAAAACTTAATAACACAGAATATAAAAAAGAAGACCAAGCAAAAGAATACACGAGAAGAACAGGAAAAAGCCGAATAACATTTTTTAGAAAAAGAAAAGAAATGACCGAAGAGGGATTAATATGAACAACAATAATATAATGAAAACAACAACATATGGAGAACAAACATATAAAATATATTATGATATAACAGTAACAGACAAAGACGGGATACAACTAAGAAAACATACGAAAAACATAGCATTATATTATATAAACCCTTATATCATACAAATAAATAAGAATAAAGAATTGTTTGAAATGATAGAACGATACAAACATATAATAGGAAAATATATAACATACGATAAGGAAACACAACGAGTGAGAGGTAATCGGATATGTTTAAAATATATAAAGGTTAAAAAATCGTTATACAGTTATATACGACAAGAAGAGAATAATATTAAACAACAATTCGTTAGACACAGTCACGCACATCGAACGGACTATTATGTTACTGGATACAACCCTAAAATACTACAATATAACAAAGACTTTAACACTATGATACGAGTAACGCCAATAAGTAACACTGAACAAAGTAACACGACAGCATACGATATGAACGTTCATATCAAGAACAGAGAAGTAACACTTGAAAACGGTGAGAAATATAAATTGAGAATTGAAAACGTTTCAGGGAATAAAATATTACGAAAAACAGTAACACGGGAAAAAAACGAATATGAAAAATTTAAAACATTATTAGAACACTATTTCAAAGAAATATCAGATAATAACGAAGGCGACTGGAAACAATATTTGAACCAAAGAACGAGAGATATGTTAAAATATATGCAAGAAGATAGCCTGCAACAACTTCAAAACGATTATAAAAAAGCATACGATGAAAAAATAAAACAACGAAAAGAGTTGATACAATGAAAAAATTTGTTATAGGAGATTGTCACGGGAGATACAAAGCACTAAAAGAAGTATTACAAAAAGCAAAATTCAATTATGAAAAAGATATATTAATAGTATTAGGAGACATTGTAGACGGTGGTAGTAACACGGCAGAAGTTGTTAACGAACTATTAAAAATAAAAAATGTAATATTCATAATAGGCAACCACGAACAAATGTTCATAGACTACGTGTTCAAAGGGGATAACCCGTCATTATGGGTCAATCAAGGTGGTGCTAACACACTAAACAGTTACGGCGCTAACGTTATACCAGCAACGACAATAAACGAAAATCCTATAATGATAGATGTTAAAGGAATGAAAATCCCAAACCGTCATATAAAATTCTTCTCAGAAGGATTATATTATTTTGAGTTCGAAAAAAAACTTTTTGTACACGGAGGGTTCAACCCTAAAAAACCAATACAAGAACAAGACCCACAACAATTAATATGGGATAGAAGTTTAATAAAATATGCAGATACAAATAATATAGATAATTACGAAAAAATATTCATTGGACATACAAGCACGCAGTATATAGAACGAGAATTTATAAATTATAAATGCAGAGATTGTAATCATGAATGGGACGATGCCATAACAAAAATTCCAGAACTGGATGCAGAAGTGGAATGTGAGACGTGCAATTCAAAAAACATATTTCAATCAATAGGATGCACCAAACCGTTACAAATAGGCAACCTGGTATGCCTCGATACCGGAGCAGGATGGGATGGAAAACTAACAATAATGAACATCGACGATAATACAGAATACTACCAGTCAACATTATTAGAACCAGCGATAAAAAACGAAAAGTTTATATAATAGTTAACATATAATAATATTGTATTTTATAAAATACATAAAAATATGAGGGTGACATGAAAAATGAATATGACATATAATATTAATGAACCATTGGGGTTGTCTAATATATTTGTATTTTCAGACCAGTTTATAATAGGACTTTTCGTATTATTATTCGTTATAGGAGAGGTTTTATTATTGTATGGTTTGGAAAAAGAAGACAGTTTCTTTTATTTTTTTTCATATAATGTGATGCTTATAATGATTGTTATTATTAGTATACCACTAATACAATTGTTGTTATATGGGTTTGCGTTTTTTACCAAAACCGTGTTATTAATAGCTGGTATTATAGGCGTCAAATATGCGTTATATTATATTGTTAAAAATAATAAGTTTAAAAAACACTAAAGGTGAAAAATAAAATGGTAAAAGAATATGGTAGTAAAAAGATTGAGGCAAGCGAAAAGGTTGCTGCGGGTTTTCTAGGGTTTCTAATGCTCTTGATTATTATATTTATTTCGACAACCGTCATTAGTGATGGCGAGGTCGGAGTGAAACGGACGCTTGGCGATTATAAGGACGAAGAACTTGACACTGGACTAAAAATGTATTTTCCAATAGTGACAGCGATAGAGACTGTTAATGTTAAGAAGGAGAACGTTAAGGAGAAGGTGTCAGTTCCAAGCATGGAAGGATTAATGGTAGACCTTGACACGAGCGTCATTTTCAAAATCAAGCCTGAAAGGGCGAGCGAGATTAGACAGACAGTGTCAGGGAGCATTCACGAAACGCTTATAAAACCGTACATTAGGAACGGATTGCGAGACGTTGCAAGCGGTTACGAAGCTAAAGCCATATACAGCGAGTCTGGACGTGAAGAAATTTCTAACAAGCTACAACAATATCTGATAGAAAAATTGTCAGAGAACGTTATAGTAGTGGACGTAATGTTACGTGATGTTAAATTGCCAGAAAGGGTGACAGATAGCATAGAGAGAAAAATCGATGCCGAGCAACGAGCGCAGGCTAAAGAGTTCGAACTACAATCAGCAATCAAAGACGCAGAGATTGAAGTCGCAAGGGCTAACGGTACAGCGACTGCGAACGAGATTATTGGAGATAGTATCTCACAAGAATATATACAATACAAGTTCGTGGAAGGACTTAACGACGGTAACACCGAAGTTATATACGTGCCTACCGAAGCTAACATTCCTATCATGGAAGCACAACGTTTTCAGATGACAGACGCTTTTAACCCGCAAGCTATCGATGCACAAATAAACAACGCTAAAAACAATACTACCAAATAAAGGTAGTTATTTTTTTTTCTTTTTATTATTACAAAAAACATGATGTGAGGGATGGAATATAATGGTGTATGTGAAAATACAATTTGATGAGAATACAACGTATTCAGAACTGTCTAAAATATTGGATGATATAAAACATCCAGCTATTACAGATATTGCTATTGTTAATAAACCAACGAATAGAAATAAAAAAAGTTAAAAAAATTAAAAATAGGTATGAAAAAAATGAATACTAGATATATATGGAAGGTTGTAAGTTTTATAGAACATATAATGTTTAACGTTTTAGCGTTTTTTTTATACGTGACGCCAGCATTAATACTCCATATGACTAACACTGCAACTTTTCTGGCGAACATCTTATTAATAGCAGGAATTATAAAATATATTTTATATGTTACCCGCACTGGAACAATAAAAGGATTATATAATAATTTTAAAAAAATGTGAGGATTGTGTTTTTAAAATGGGACAGGAAGAAGTATTAGAAATATTTACAAAAAATAAAGATAAATGGTTGAAATCTACAGATATCGTTAAAAAATTGAAGAAGAAAAGTAACGGTCTAGTCTTAGTATCATTGAACAAGTTACGACGATATGGATTTATATACAGGCGTAAAACACAACGTCGACATCCAACGTTAAAATATCGTATCAACATGTACATGTTCAAACTAGTGCCAGAAGGATATACTACAGAGTTATATGATTTTGAGAACGATAAACTCGTTGAGAAAAAATAGTTATAACATACATTGAGGGGATGCGAACATGAGTTCAGATGAAACATACGAATTAATACAACACTTGGAATCACAAAAAGAAAAGTTCTGCGATGATAATAATATTGAAGGAGCCTTCTGGAGAATTAAAATAATAGTAGAAGAATTAGATAACAATTTTGAAAAACCGTTATCTCGTGTTACTAGCGAAGAACTATAATGTGAAAAAGTGTATTTTTTTTATTTTTTAATCATCGTCGTAACCGTTCTGTGATACGACCGTCAGTAACATGTCCGAACTTTTTTGATATTTTTTCTGGAGTTCCAATATTGTGAGTTGAATGTCCTTTTGATAATCGTTCTTCGTCACGCCGTTTCGAGTATTTGCTATAGTAAGGACCGGTTATTGTTTTAACTTGCCCGCTCGGCATTGTATACGTGTGTTTTTTAGAACCTGGCCTTTTTCCACCCCTGAGATAATAATATCCAGGGCCTCGACCGAGACCGTTAGGGTCTCTCGAGTAATATTTTTGTTGTGTTACCATTGTTACAGTATCACTTTTTTGATTTTTTCTTGGTGTTCATTCCTAACACTCTCCAGCATTCACTGCCAGTATTAGGATTTTTTGCAACTCCGAATCGTCGCCCGTTACGAACTTTAACAGTATACGTTTTAGGAACGAACTTTTTCTTGCTACTAACATCGTAGAACTTTAGATTTTCAGTGTTTTTAACAGTCATTTTTCACATTCACTCTCTTCACATGTTTATTGTTTGTCTAGTACTTTGACTTCGTTGTCAATCATCTTCTTGCACTTATTATAAGCTAGTTCTTTTGTAGAACCTTGACTTCCAATAAGTTTTCCTGTCACTTTTGACGGGAATTCGCCAACGACGAGTTTGTTACCGCCTAGCGCTTTCTCTACAAATTTTACAGGGTATCCCTTATATTGTTCAGTTTTTAATTTCATTATACCATTACCTCCAATAGTTTGTATGTTATATATTATAGTGTTACTCATTTATATATATATTTTTTTTATCCTTGCATTTGTTTATGATAATCGATGTTTTGCAGCCCGCTATGTTTCAAATATCTCATTGTGGTAGCAGGATTTTGATGGTTTAACAGTTCTTGGAGTACGTGAAGGTCTTTGAACTTGTTCCAAACCCTTCTTGCATAACATCTCCTATAATCGTGTGTTGCAAAACTCTTGTGTTCGATACCGCTCCTTGCCATTGACTGTTTCAAATCGCGAAAATATGCTATATAATTAGTATGATAGTTCTTGCTAGAATCAATGTCTAAGATTCCGCTTCTGCCTCTCTGTTCCATGAAATAATACTGGTCTGAATGACGATTTTTAATAATATAATGTAGTATTAGCTGTTGCCCGATATCATCGTGAACGTAAATAACGTTCCTCTTGTTACCCTTACCGTATATGACTATTTTTAGAACGTTAGTATTATCATATATTTCTGGTATTATGTTACCTCGTTGTATTCTCATAACATCTCCAGCTCTAACTCCAGTAAGGTCTTGTAACATTGCTATAATCTTATGTTTTTCATTTCTCATGTTATTAATAATTTTCACAATATCTTCTTCTTCAAGGTATGCGCGTTCACGTTTTGGAGTATCATGCACTGGTGGTCGTATCATGTTTTCTATCATGTTATTACGTTGCGAAGCGTCTTTTTCTGAGTATTGGACGAACGCTTTCATAATACTATATACCGGTGTTTGTCGTTTTTTAATAGCGTTTTGTATTATAAAATTGTTAATGTTTTCTAAATTAACGTTATCGTATTCTTTTAAGAATCTTGTCGCAACGCTTATATAATATGCTATTGTTGTTTCTGACATGTTTTTCTTTTCTCGAAGCCATTCTTCAAAGAATTGCGGCTCGAACATATTAGCCAAGTATGACATTTTTATTATTATTATATGTTTTTAATCGTCGTCGTAATCGTCAATAGCATCGTCGTACGTATCGTCTACTATCTCGTCATCGTCGTCATCATCGTCAAACCCTATCATTGTATCATTGTCATCTGAATATTCTGATATGTCGCCGTCAACGGTAGGGTCGAAGTCAATGCTTTCTGTCTCTGGTTCTACGCGTTCGCTGCCAAGACTTTCAAAGTCTACCATGTTAGACATTCCTGCTATTCCTCGTAATTGTTCGATGGTCTGAGTGTCTGCCATCTCCTTATATTTTTCTGTTGCAGCGTCAACGTCAGGTTTTTGTTTAAAGTCAGGTCTGATAAAGTAGTGGAAATATTGCATTATATCTTTCAGTAATAGTTCTGCGTTATCAAGTTCTTGCATTATAATATCCATTCTTTTCAGTGTGAAATCGTTCATCTCACAATATTTGATGAGTTTATCGATAGTGCCCATTGCAACATCTATGGTATATATTCCAGGGTCTTTAGTCTCAAGGTTCATTGTTATACGTACTGTATCGTTAAACCGTAATAACATTCTAACGTTTTTATATATTTGTCGTATTACAGAATGAACGTCGTATATTGCTTCTATGGTCTTGGTCTTGTGCATGACAAGGTTTTTCATGTCTAGCAGGTAGAATAATATTGCCATACGCTCGTTATATAATACTGAGCTATGGCTTTTTATCTCTTGGAAGTTGTTGAACTTGAACTTTGCTGCACTATCGCCTGCCATTATACTACTACCTTATCCTTTTTTTTTCATAACGCTACTGCTTTTAACACTAGTCCTCCTAGTATTACTGCCGCTAGGAATGATATTATAATCAGTGTGATGTTTTGCACGTTGCTACGTCCAAAGTTTCTAAGACGCCAGGCTATAGTGTTTGATATTTTGCTTTGTATGTTGTGTGGTATTATTGGCGCCACGAAATGTTTTATTCCTGAGAAGTCTATGCTCGTTCGTAACGATTTAAACGTTTTAGTCTCTGCAATCTTGTTATGTTTAATACCCGTTTTTAGTTTTTGTCGTGCTATTTGTTCTCGTAACGAATAGCTAAGGTCGTCGGCCATTTTTGCAGCTTTAGCATTAATACTCATTGCATAACTGCTGTTGAACGGCATTAAAACATTTTTTGTATGTTTATCAATGTACGTCGCGTCTATTATGAAAGACCCGTATTCCTTGTCTTCTATCATTCCAGCTTCAGGAGCGGTGTTTTTCCACTCGCAATACCTGTTATCGTGGAAGAAAAGACTTATTGGCGTTCCTTTCAACGATGCTTTGAATTCTATTATAGCATGAGTTTTCTTTGATACTACTATTAATAATATTATCTGCACTGCGAATAATAGCACGAATATCATGCTGACTCCGACCCATATTAAGATACTATCGATTGCCATTGTAAAAACATCACTATTTTATTTATATGGTCCCTCCAGTCGACCGTAGTATTAACGCTGCTAACACTAGAATTCCGAATACCGCTCCGAATATTATTATCGCCGTCATAGGATTTACAGCACCAACGCTTTTTATACGTTCTGACACTATCTTTTCTATCTTACTCTTAATATTATGCGGTGCTGATGACATGAAAAGGTTTTTTATGTTTGTGAACTTGTTCTCAGACGTTAGTTTTTCAATATCACTATCTTTTTCTATGCTACCGTCGCTTATTGCAGTTCGTAATGTTATAATGTTTTCTTGGTTGTTAGTAACATTTTTGAATTTTTCAACAAATTCTTTCATGTTAATATCACGTTTTCCGTCAAGGTCTACGTCTAACGGTATTATAACCTTTTTTGTCTTCTTATCAACGTACGTTGACGATGCTATGAATGGCCCGTAGTGCTTGTCATAGACTATGCCGTTTATTGGTGTTACAGGCTTCCATTCTGCGAACCTGTTATCCTGGAAGAATATTCCCATTGGAGAATTATTGAATAGTGATTTTAGTTCCGTCTTAATATGAGTTTTTTTAAACAAGAAATAATAGAATATTCCTAGTCCTATGCTGAATATCGCAAAGAATATTGCTATTCCAATCCATAACGTTTCGTTCATTAAAAAGCTTTCCATAATATTTCACACTCTATTATTATACTGTTTATCGTCTTCCTAATAACCGTTTGAAGAATCCTTCTTTTTGTTGTTGTCCCTGTCCAACCTCGCTTATCTGCCTGTTCTCAGCAAACTGTGATTGTAGTATAACCCGCTCGTTCTTCATGTTACTGCCGTTGAATCCTACGGCACGGTCTAGTTTAACGTCGAGCGCGTATCGCATCAGGTTGAATTGTGATTCTGACTCGAAACTATAATCGTTGAACGTATCCATACTATTCATATGGTCTATGATTGCAATATCGAACGCCATCATCTTTTTCTCTTTACGTTCCGTATCGAGGAATGTGAGCACGTTATCCTTGTTGAAAATCCACCAATATTTCTTACGCAGCGTTTCCGGAACATCATTGTTGCTTAACAACATTTCTGCCATACCGCCGTTATATTGTATTGGAGCGTCAGGGCTTTGAACATCCTGGTATTGTGGAGCGTTGAAAGGATTCTCGCCGCTGGCTTGTAACGCTTCAGCATCTTGCTGTTGCATGTGCATCTGGTCTGCCGTCGTAAGTCCCATTCCTGTCATATCACTCATTTGTTGTTCGTCCATAGCATTTCACATATACATCGTATATAATAGTATACTAAATACTACTAGTATTTAAATCTTGTCATTATATTATATTTTATACATATTTTTTTTTGTTTGTTAATATATTGATAATAGTCTTGAACACATTTTTTCAATCGTTGATAGTTCATACCGCCATTTAGTATCTTCTTGTATTATCGTAGTTTGTTCGAAGCGTTTAGGATTCCCTCCTATCAAATGGTACTTTTTTTTATTTATTTCTTCTTGCCAGTTGTTAAAGTCTAACCCGGTTTTGAATTGTAGTTTTTTCATCGTTTCTGAAGGTTTTTGAGCCAACTCTTCATATGTTATTATAATGTTCGGTAATTCTTCACCACTAACAATGTTTCTTCGTATTCTATGCATGAAATTTCTCATTATCATTTCTCTTTTAGGGTTACGTTGTATTTTCTTATTACTATAATATACTCC